>ERZ791909.300-NODE-300-length-49123-cov-16.119345_pt1 | contig 49123 bp, 69 predicted proteins | sample MGYA00510143_ERZ791909 | MGnify/ENA primary metagenome ERZ791909 (study PRJEB30046, sample SAMN00792093) | human gut metagenome | study: EMG produced TPA metagenomics assembly of the A metagenome-wide association study of gut microbiota in type 2... | reverse complement strand
TGCGCCCAACCAGGTCCGGCGCGACGCAGAGTACGTCGCGCCGGAAAAATTCCCGATCTTGCAGTTTCCTATCCATCAGCTTTCATACTGGACGACATAGTTGTCGCCGTTGGGCGTGAATTTTCCGTACAGGCCGTTGGTGAGGATGACATGGCCGTCGGATTTGACGAGCACCATCTCAAACCCGCCGTAGGTGCGCCAGTAGTTGAGCGCCGCCTGCGGCCCGAGCACGAACATCGCGGTCGACAGGCAGTCGGCCAGCGTGCCGTCCTCGCACACGATCGTCACGGACAGCAGGCCGTTGTTCACCGGCCGCCCGGTCTTGGGGGAGAGAATGTGGTGGTATTTCTGCCCGCCCTCGGTGAAAAAGCGCTGGTAGCTGCCGGAGGTGATGACGGCCGTCTCGCCCACGGTGAGGTAGCCGAGATAGCTGCCGGTGTCGTTCGGATCCTGCACGGCGATGTTCCAGTCGCTGCCGTCCGGCTTTTTGCCGAGCGTCTGCACGTTGCCGCCGAGGGACACCACGCCGCTCGTGACGCCGGCGGCGCGCATGGCCTGAATGGCATAGTCCGACGCACAGCCCTTGGCCACCGCGCCGAAGCTCAGCGACATGTCCGCCGGCATGGTCACGAGCGAGTTTGCGCTGTCGTCCGTGCTCGAGAGCTGTACCTTGCTCATGTCCACGCACGGGAGCAGACGCTCGATCTCCGCGTCCGACGGCACGCGGTAGTTCTGGTTGATGAAGCCCCAGAGCTTGCTCAGGGGGTAGGTCGTCAGGTCGAGCGCGCCGTCCGAGCGCTCGTACACGGTCTGCGCCGTGCGCAGCATCTTGGCGATCTGCTCGTTGACGACGACGGAGCCGCCCATGGCGTGGTTGATCTCATAGGTCTTGCTGCGCTCATTTTCCGGGTCGAGCAGCGTGTCCATGCTGTTGATGATGCTGATGGCGGCACTGATGCCGTCGTCGGCCTTCTTGCCGTAGGCGGTCAGGTCCATGACGGTGTCCATGGCAAAGATCTGCTGCGTGGTGCTTTTGTCCTCGCCGCAGGCGCTCAGCGGCAGCACGAGCGCACAGCACAGCAGCAGTGCGAGCAGGCGGGTATGCAGGCGTTTATGGTTCATAGAGGGTGTGTCCTTCCGATACAGGTTTCTTGCGACCAGTATAGCATATCCACCGTCAAATGGGAACAGAAAATCCTGCTTTACATTTTGTCCGGACTTTGCTATAATATCTCTTGCTGAATATGCGCCCGTAGCTCAGCTGGATAGAGTGACAGACTCCGACTCTGTAGGCCAGCGGTTCGAATCCGCTCGGGCGTACCATTGGGCTTAAATTCGAACCGCATTATATCATTTGCGGTACGATATTTGTCCAAACCAAAAGACACTCCTTGTCTTAAAGCAAGGGGTGTCTTTTTTCATTTAGGTGATAAAGGTGAGTAATCGGACGTTTTTCCTATAAACTATCTCTAATACGCGCGTACTAAGAAGAAGTTATAGGGATTTTGACCCGATTACTCACCTTTATCACCTTGTACAATTAAATGTAAAAATCCCCGGAAGCTGAAACCTCCGAGGATGTTATTATATGAATATCATTTATCCGTCAGTTGCTTGATCGACTGATTAAGTCCCGTTGCAGCCCAGCCGGAAACGATACCGACAGCCGCAGCGTCCAGCCAGTTATCGGCCGGGTAACTGGGCACGCCCATCACCCATGCAATCACACCGAGCGCCAGCCCGGTCACGCCGCAGATAATAGGAATCCACTTGTCTGCCACATTGGTGGCCTTAACTGCCATGCCTACCAGATACGCGATGGCGGTGATCGCCGCCACAGATGCAATACCAAAATCCATATGTATACCCCTTTCAGTTTTCTGTCGGTAGCTGCAAGAATTTACTGTGAATGTCATCCATCACGCCGTTGACTCCCAGCGCATGATACTGTTTCCAGCAATTCTCGAAATTCTGTCGGGCATAGATCGGGGCGTAACCCCGATTATGCCATTTGTTGTAATCTGCGATCATCTGCGCCTGCAGCAGGGCCTGTACACCCAGTTTGGTCGCCGCAGTGTCCGCACGGTCATGCTTGATCTGCGTCGCCAGATGCCGGATCATGGCCAGCATCGCCGCGATCAGCAGCGATGGCACGCCCAGCAGGCAAAGCCACTGATATGTAGTCATCTGGCAGCGCCCTCCATCATCCGCTGGCACACGACCAGCGTCCGCATCATGTCCATAGACAGAGCGAGATTGCCGTCCCCAGTGCCTTTAAGCGTACCGTCATCGACGAGTGCCTGCAAGCTGTTAAGTGCCCAGTCGGGCACATCAGTCACCTTGCCGTCAACGACACGGCCATAGGTCTTGTGAGTCGCATCCCTCATGCGCTTCATGACATAAAGCATACGCACCATATCGGCGGACAGGTCAAGATTGCCGCCACCCGTGCCAGCGATAAGACCTTCATTCATCATTTCCTTGATCGTGCCACGCGCCCAGTCAGGGATTTCGTTAATGCTGTTGTATCTCATAACATCTTCCTCCTCATCGTTGTTGGCGATGCCGTGCATCGCATTATATACATCCTGCCTGAACCCATACATCGTCAGGCCGAATGGCTTCCACAGGTGCTCCGGGTCGGCGTGTGGGCTTGCTACACCACGCATACGTCCCTCGGAATGGCTGATAATGACGCCATCAGCCAAGGGGTCAAGGTCAAACTGGGCACAAAGATGTGCAAAAAGCTCCACCGCAGCCGCGTATGTGCCCCTAATATGGGTTTCGGTCGCCGTGGGGTTGAGATCGCGCCACTCGGCCCCATTACCCGTGTAAGCGATAGATGCAGGCTCGGTCATTTCCACACCGATGTGCGTTCTGTTGGCACTCCCGCCACAGTGCCATGCTTGTACAGTCCAAGGTAGTGTCTGATACACCATGCCGTCGCGCTGGACAAAAGCATGGACGCAGACACTCTGCCCGTTTGGGCGATACTGATTAAAATTTTGCGCCATTACCGCCGCGTTTGGCTGGGGGCAGCCGATGCTATGTAGCATGATGCCGCGTGGTTTAAGCGGCGTACAAATCTGGTAGCATCTGTTTTTGGTTGCGTATGCTTCGATAATCTTCATCAGCTGTTACCTCCTTCATCTCTGCATCTCATCAATCCGATGCTGTAGGGCATCCTGTAAAATCAACAAGAGGCTCTTTTGAGGCTTATATGATTTCTTCGTTTGTAGTAACAATTACATTTTCCAGCGTGTCGTAGAGCACGATTGAAAAATAGGCTGCGCCATTTGAACTGTCGAATTTAAAATCGGCAACTCCATTGGCAGCATTAAAGTTTATAACAGGCCCTGCTTGGCCTTTTTCGATATTGGCCAAAGATGTATATCCGACTTTGACTTGGGTTCGGTCAGACTTGAAAAACTTGATAGATTGATATGATATATCAGTGTTCCCTTTCCATCGAATACGCACGACATCACCCTTTTTGACCGGGAGCAAGCCCGTGATATTCGTCCCTGAGTGTGCAACAGGTGCACCGCTGCTGCTATTGTATCGCATATTTTTATACATAGGCGTATGCCCGATGACGTTTCCATCCATGTCAATCGCGGCATCAAGCAGGTTTGTATATGCTGGGGCTTGGGCTACAGCGGTTGCCGTGATAACAATATCGCCGATCACCTCTGGAATAGCTATGACCCCATCTTTGTAAAATGTGGACACGTCCTCACCTCCCATCATGATTTTTACATTACTGACTTCGCACCCCGTGTCGGCAGTTATCGCAGTACAATAAGACTGCCCGTCGATGACATACGCGCGTGGGTTGCTACTTGTGCATTTTGTCAAAGCGACCCGTACAGCTCGCCTCAGCACGTCCGTGCTGCCACGCAATACAGCAGCAGTCACGTCCTTCCCGCCCATCGTCACTTTGATGGATTCAATCAATTTGCCGTTCGTGGGAGTGATGCTTGCTACGAACGGCTGGTACTGCTGCACAGATGCCGCTCCGTTGCTGACTGTGACATCAGTGAGTGTTTTTGTGATGCTGTACGTTGCGATATCTGCCGTCACTGTCTCCGGCGTCCCGTCGATCATAGCTGCTCGGAAAGCGTTGATTTTTTCGATTGTAATGCCGCACGACACCATAAAATTAACCACCTTATCGCGGAAGGTCGCACCAGGATAGGCATTCAAGTAGTTAATCTCGCGCGTCCACGGCGTTTCGTTCCTGCGACGGGCTTCCGCATCTGTGCTGACGCCAGAATTAAAACTCGAGAGTTCGTAATCCTTATCACAGTCGGATTGTGATACCCCAAGTATCGCTTCGCACAGCAGAGCGACCACGCCCGTTCGATCTGCGCCCGCAGAGCAGTGGAAGTATGTCGGCTTGTTTGCGATGACATAATCGAAGAGCGGGTCGAAGATCGCCTTGATATTCCCGCTTGACTTCTGATACGCAAGGTCGTTCCATGTCATATCAACCCACAGCATATCTACGGTCGGTCCAAAGCCACTTTCTGTCCTGCCGTTCAGTTCAGACGCAAAACGCAGGTCAATTTCCTTGAGGATTCCGAGCATATCAATCGCCTGTTGTCTGCCGTCATCGGTCAGATATCCATACATCTCGCCGCCCCTGAAGAGCAGCCCGTACTTTACCATGCCACCATCGCAATCCCAGCCTCCAAGATCGCGCACGTTGCCCACGTTCAGCAAATGAATCATGCGGCACGCTCCGGTCGGTTTAATGACGCCCTGCTGGATAACTTTTCCGTCAACAAGCAGCACAAAAGTTGATATCGAGCCCGGTGTGCAGTTATAGATTGTGATTGCTCCTGCGCTGACCGGCTGCGAAACACTGTTACCTGTGTACCCGTCCACGATTGTCAGCGTTCCGGCGGACTTCATCACAATGTCTACGCCAACAGGTCGGTTTGCGCTCACTGTCGTCACATATTCGGGTATCTGCGAGACAGCGTAGTCCGAGGGGTCGTAAGTGACGTTTTTCAGATACCTGTCTACCTCTGCGCGGCACTGGTCAAATGTGTACACTTCGGTTTCCACTCCGGTGTTCAAGCGCCTCACAGCATCGCCCATCTGCGCGATCTTGTACGTTCCCGCGCCGCCGGTCTTTTCGCGGATGGCAGCGGCGATGTCCTGCACGGCAGCTTCTTCGTAGAGCTTTTTCATCAGTAGCTAACCTCGCTCCCATCCGCGATCTCCACTGTCTTAGCCGCACTGCCGTCATAGGTGACGGTGGTGCTGCCGATCTTGATCGTCAGTGCGTTTGGATTTTTCAAGGCCGTGGGGATAGTGGGGATATCATCCATAGATGCCAGCCGCGTATCGCTTGCCTGCACAGTGCCATTGACGATGGCGATAGTCAGCGACTGCGCGGGGAAGCCCATTGCGGCCAGCGCTCCAGAGCCCGAAAATATCCAAGTATTAGCTGCGGGCATTGGGACAAACAGCGGAAGTGTTGCTGTATATGCGCCAAGCGCGCACCGGCAGACAAGATTATAGCCTGAATTATAAGCCGCCTTTATGTCGTCCATAGCCACTTGGCACGTGTAGTTGGGGTATTTTCCCGCAAGGTCGATATAAAAGACGAGGTGAATGTCGTCGATTATTTCTTGCTTGTCTGCTGCTGTCCAATAGTCGGTTCCTTTAACGGGCGTGTGACCGGAAGCACCCGGTGCGCCGCGAGATGGCTTGCCGGTGTCCGTGCCGCCAAGATACCAGTTGCCATTGTCGCCGATGTGCGGTGTCACGCCATCAGCGCCAGCAGTCCCAGGTTTGCCATCCGCACCCTTGAGGTCTGCCACGGCGATAAGGTTTGTCCACGTGCTGCCGCCGTCCGTGCTGTACTGGATGTAGCCGTCCGCTACGCGCAAGGCCATGCTTCCCGCGCCGCCTGACCGCGCCGCCTCGTTGATCGCCGCGACAAGATTTTCCTTTGCCTCCGTCGTTAGGTCTGCAAGGTCGCCGATCTCGGTGCGCAGACGGTCGAAGCCAGCGTGCTCTGTCGGGGTGTAAACGTAGTCTGACGGTTTGGGACGTGCAAACACAGGAAGATTGACTTGCGCCTTGGTGTAACCACCGTTAGTATCGGAAACCCAAGCGTATACAATTAGCGTTCCGGGAACTTGCAGTAGTTCATCGGGAATCGCCGCTTTTCTGTTTTTAACCTCGATAGTATATGGAATATCGGTTATTTTCTCGATGCTTGTAAAATGCGCTTGTGAAACTGTATCGTCACCGAACTCGATGATTCTACCGGCATCCCATTGAAACAGTTCTCCACGTCCATCTGCGAGTTCAAGTGTCATGATATCCCCTCCTTATTTGTACCGCCCCACGACGTAATAGCTGATCTGCGGGGAGTCAACAATCGCGTCGGATCCTCTCACGCACTGATATGCTGGGGCGTGCGTAAGACGTGTACCTATGTCGTTTTCGGTATTTGTAGCGAGCCAGATGTTGCCACTTCCAACCGTTGGCATCGCAGACACGACAGGGTTCTCAATAAACGGAAACGGATATTGGCGTGCTGCTTTATTTTCTGCGAGACCCATCCACGATGCGGTATACAGTGGCCCCCATGTCTGCGTGGTCATTGACAGCGAGTCTGAGTCAAAATTTGCCCACATCTCAGCGACACCGCTCACCCATTTGCGCCACATCCACTTGCCGGTCAAGCCTTGCTCTACAATGTAATCAACGCCGAGTTTAGACAAAATGTCTCGGATAGATATACCGTTAAGTTTCAAATCTCCGACGATAGTCATGTCACCATTCAGATCGACAGGCCATTTAAATTGTACGGTCTTTTCTTTTTCGGCGATGCCTCCAAAGCATACGGACGGTAACGAGAAGTTGATGTTAAGTGGCACTTCTATGGTCGTAACTATGATTTCCTTGGACGTTTTGCTGCCAAAAGCGTCAGAGACGGCTACTTCCAGCTTTCGAGTGGCATCGGTTCCGACACCCGAAAGGTATAGTGTTTTTGCGCCTGCGCTTTGATTGGTAACTGCCTGCTTTACAACACTGTCGAGTGATACTGTAAGATTGGCTCGGTTATCCGGCAATGCCATCGCCAGCGTAAAAGTGATTTTGATGTCCGCTCCGCTTGGGTTTTCTGTCCACGCGCTCTCGGCGTAACTGCCGCGAACATATGCCAGATTATTGATAACCGGGGTGGTATACGCGGACACAGATAGATTCGTGCTATATGTTGCAGTACGTTTTCTGGAATCTGTCACGACAACCTTTACAGGGATGCTTCCGCTATCGGGCAGGCTGTTTTCCGCATTAGCGTCAACGACTTTCCCATTTACGGTCATCACAGTGTCGATGATCTTACTTCCCATCACACCAGCCGCAGTTATATTCGCTTTTACTCGGCTTTTGTTCTGGACCCAACCATAAATACTCTCATATCCCGCCGCATCCGACAAACTAACAGACACGGTGGGTACTGTATCGGGGGAAACAGTAATTTTCGTCCACACGTCAGTAGACCCGATCAGGGTATCTCCGTTATAAGTCATGCATCTAAAATGCATCTGACCTGATTCCGCGCCGGTAAGCAAATTTGCAAATGATTTAAGAGGTGTCCACTTAATCGACCGCTCTGCGGTTTTAGTCGCAATCGTGCCGTGGTACCGTATGCCGAAGTTATAAATAATCGTGTGGGTAAAATCGTTACTCGCGGGATCAAGTGTAATTGTACCCTCTTGCCCCATTACCAGAGGAGCTATAACGGGCGTCGTCGCACGAGGAATTGTACTTAGAGTCAACGTTTGAGATTTTTCAACTACACCCGCGCTGATTCTCGTATCCATCCACGTGTTTACCGTAATCGTACCGGTGCCATCGTTCCTGTGGGGGACAGTGATTGTGGTATCAACGATTGTCTTAGTTGTGCCTTGGGGGAGAGTATAACTGACACTGTATTGTGTTCCTTGTCCACCGTTGATGTATATATCGTAGTACGCGGTCCTGGAATAATCATTGTGGCTTGCGCCGGTCTGCGTAGATTCCCACAAAATTCTTACCTGAGACGTATTGTCCTGAATATTTTGACTGATTTGAGATAGTGTCAGGCTTTGATAAACCGCCATCAATTCACCCCCACAAAACTAACAGATTGGTTCGGCTGTACAACGATGCTCATCGGGCCAAGTCTGAATCTCGACAACTCTACCAGTTCAAAACTGTTATTATTCCAGTATGCTAAGAGCATTCCGTTTGCATCATAGAAGCCAATTTTGTCGTTGTATTCCCTGAGCGTAATTTCAGATACCGAAGAGCCGATTCTTAAAACCGGATGCCCGTCATCATCCATCCCGATATCAATAAAATCGGAGAGGGTTTGGCCGTTCACAGTAACGCGCTCCGCTGACATTTGACCGGTGGTAATAGCATTTGCATTGATTTGCCCGTCCATCGTCAATGCCACACCGCTAATCGTCTTTCCTCCGTCTTTGGAGTATCCAAGCCCGTTGATATTCATCAGCCACAGGCGGGTATTATCTTCGACAGTTGGGGTATCACGCACCATCCAGCCAGTAGGATATCCATTTTCATCATAGAGGACTTCCCAATATCCGCCCTTTGCACCAATGATGCGCTCAGTCGCGTCTTGCATTGCTTTTGCAAGCCCCGCATACTCGCGTTTAACTTTTTGGATGATGGGGTTCTCGACAGTATAGTTTGAGTCCGGTGGGCCGTAACAGATAGTGGTAGCACTCATGCCGCCTTTAACTCGCAACTCCTGTGACATAACCAAAACGGGCAGACCGCCTCCGTCAAGGTCTGTACTGTCGATAACGTGTATAATGTCACCGGCTTCAACGGACGGATCGCCACGCCACTTTACTTCTAGTGGCATCAGAGTCAGACTTTTTATCTGTTCAAACACCGAGGCGGCAACCGCTTCTGTCATATATGGATTTGCCGCCGAAATGCTAGTTCCCGTCCCGACAGTAATCGGATTATCTTCCGTGCCGGTGACAAGCGCCTGAATTGTGAATCGATCGTCGGCTGTCTTTTTCAAACCATTCTGATATTGCGCGTCAAGCCCTACGGTAATACCCTCGGTATATTTGCAAAAAACTAACTGGCCTGTCGCGTCGAATTTCGCATTTGCACCAATTAGCCCTGCCAACCATCCTAACTGCTGACGGATTGTACCCGCGTAAGAATTGGAAATTACCATATCCGGGAAAGCAACTTCCGGGGCAGTGATATTCGCCTGTAGACAGATATCGGTCAGCATCGCATTCGGAGTGGCCGGAAAACTAATGGTGGGGGTATATTCGTCAGTCAGTGCCGCCATGCGGTCATAACCGGTGATCGTGAGACACAGGTTGCCGCTATTTTCTACGCCGTCAGAGGGGACGTAAAACACGCCTTTCGGGATGTATACAGTTCCGCCGTCTCCGGGGAGAATGACTCCGACAGAAGGGGCGAAATACGCCCCGTTTAGGGGGAGCGCAGGAGTCTGCTTATAAATCGTCACTTTGCATTGCGAGGAAAAAGACGCTCCGATCGTTACACCGTCCGATGATCCGCACTGTTCAGTAACCACGATCTCCTGAATTTCAGAAGCGGCAAGCTCGCTGACACCGTTAAATGTGATTTTACTAGTGATACTTCTTCCCGGCGATTTACACGCTTCATGGAAGGATTCTGTCACAGTGTACATGGCGCTTCACCTTTCAATAAAATTCATGGAGAGACTATTCCACAGATAGACCCCGTTAATGAGACTATACATAGGAGCAGTCCGGTCGCCTACATAAGCAGTCATGCTTCGAGTTTCTCCGGTCAGCGCATCAGGATATGAAACCGTGAAAAAGGTATCCGTGACGGCGTTTAGCAAAGTGGACATATCCGCTGCGGTCATTGGAGGCCATGAGAGAGTTAGTTTCCTCTTTATTGCAACTCGATCTCGAAATAGGTCGCCATTCTGATTTCGACCTGTCCCGTCAGCGTCAATGTCTTGGATGCTCCATGACAACTGAGCAGGGTCAGGCAGAGGGACAGAAGTCCCGTCTGCCTTTGTGATTGTAAGAATTGCCATAATTTCTCCTTACGCCAACAGTGGGCTAAATCCAGTTGCGCGGATGGCGGCATTGTTTTCGTCAACCATTTGCCTAAACAATTCTTTACCGTTCATCTGCACAATTACGGTGATCGGGCGGCTGTTGCTCGAATTCGTTTCACTGCTTGCTCTCTGCACTGCCTCGTACACACCTTGCGATACAGATTCGACAATCTGATCGTTGTTTGCTACAGCCGTCTTTCTTCCAATACGTCCAACCATCTCAGCCCCTGCTTCACGTGCGATAAAGAGCTGCCCTTCATCCACAAAACCGCCATTAGCCAATCTTGGGATACTGACATAAGAGATGGTACTAATACTTCCGCCAACGATACTCAGCACTGAATTGATTTTCCTGATAAAGCTATTCAGCGGCCAGATAATGCCATTGAGCATTCGTTCCAGCAAACTAATCACGCCATTTACTAACGCCCTAAAGGCTGAACTGATAGCGCCAACCACATTCGACTGGAACCACCCGCCGACTCCCGCGAATACGCCAGCGATTCTGTCCCAAAGCGAAACGAAAAATCCACCGACCGATGAGCACATCGACCTGAATGCTGTTTGCACTGGGGTAATAATTTTGTTTTTAAACCAATCCGTCACAACGCCCCAGTCAGCTTTAACCTTCGTCCATGAGGTCGTAAAAGAAGCAGCGATTTTAGTTCCGAGCGTTGAGAAGAAAGTATCGACCGGAGTGATTACTTTGGTGTTAAACCAATTACCTACGGTTGACCACAGTGCGCAAATGGAATTCCAAGCATTCGTGAAGAACTGGGCGATGTCCGTGCAAAGATTACTGAAAAAGGTAGAAATACCATTAACAATGTTGGGAATCAGAGTTCCAAGAAGAGTACCACCCAGATTTGTGATTCCCTCGATGACGCCGGAAACCCAACCCGTGAATCCATTTACAAGTCCATCGATCACACCTGAAAAGATTTTGGAAATACCGGAACCGAAAGTGGCAAAGGATTTCTTAACCAAATCCAAATCACCAGTAAATACACCTTTCAAAAATTGTGCGAATCCCGTGAATACTTCCACGACGCCTGTCACCGCAGTGACTACGCCGTCTAGCACACCAACCAGACCGTTAAATAACCCGATTAAAGAACTTCCGACAACTGTGATTACTACTTCGCCGATGAAGTTCATGAGGCTACCGATAGTAGATTTCAGGCCATTCCAAAAGCCGTCAACCCAACCGAGTTTTTCACCTAACTGATTCAGTTTGTCGTTGAGCGCCTGCAAGCGTTCTCCAACTTTCAGCTTTCCAAAGGTGTTTGCCACTGCCGATTTAATGTCGTTCCATCTCTCAATAAGAACTTTGAGAGTAGCAATGACTACTACCAAAATTGCAACAGCAGGAGCAGCAACTTTGGCAACCATTCCGAGTACAGACAAAAATCCTTTTACTCCGCCGCCAGCCGCGTTAAATTGTAAGGCAACTCCCGCGACACAACTTGCGAGTTTTGAAAGAATCGCTTGACCTGCGCCCGAACTAGCAAACGTGGCAAACCCCGCTTGCAACGTAGCAACTGCGGCAGTAACCCTTTTCCCGATTTTCCAACCTGCGAATGCCGCCCCGATTGCCAGAGCGATCACCAAAAGTGGTTTTAGTTTATCTTTGATCTCATCAACACGAGTTTCTACCGCATCGCCGAGAAAGTCATAGGTGGGGAGATCGAAGTCAAATCCACCCCCGCCAGCACCGCCAGCACCGCCGCCCGATCCGGCATTGCTGTTCGAGGGAAGTACATTCAACTCGTCAAATCCGGCGATGTATTTCTTCAACTCTTTAGCTGACCCGGCAGCGCTTCCGAGATTATCTGCCACCGCTCCCGTGCCGGATGCGAGTTTCCCAACGCTCGAATAATCAACATCGGTCAAAGTAAAACCGAGAAGATTTGCGATAGCGTTTGCAATCTCTCGAATAGCTTTAACTACGGCAATCGCATAAGGAAGGATGGCGTTCAGAGCCGGAATGAAGATATTGCCGATTGCCCGCGATGCCTGTGTAAGCTGTGCCTGCAAGATACGAAGCTGGTTTGCGGGAGCTTGCAGTGTTCTAGCCATATCGCCCTGAGCGCTCGTTACCTGAGTCATAACGGCGTAGTATCTCAGCTCGGCCTTTTCTGCCTGCGTCATGTTTGCAACGCTTTCCTTGATACCAAGGTTCAAAGCGGTCTGTTCCAATCGTGCCTGCGACAAATCGTAGCCTAAGCGCCGCAGAGGTTCCAGCTCACCGGAAATACCGGACTGTAACTTCTGCATAGCGTCTTCAATAGGAATGTTGAAGAAAGAAGAAAGATCATAACCCAACTGCGTCAGGTTTCGGCTCATGAGCTGCGCTCGTTCTGCCGTGTCACCGAAGCCAGTCAACAGCGTGTTGAAAACGCCCTGATTGCGGAGCCACTGTGCCGGGTCAATACCCATGACATCGGATACCTTTTCAGCGTAGTTTTGAGCTTCGGCAGCATATTGTCCCAAGGCGACCGTGAACAGGTTCAGGTCTTCTTGGTACTTATTAGACTCCGTAACCGCCTGTGCAATAAAATGAGCGATATTGCGGAAAGCGACTGCGGCGGCAGCAACATTCAACGCTTGCAATCCGCTCGTGAACTTCCCAGTAGTGGGGGCCGCCTTACTAACCGAAGCGTTGTATTTCTCAGTGCTGGTAATCAGCTTTTGGATTTTGGACGGAAACGCCGAGAAGCCATTGGACACCTTCTGCATCTCATCGGCAAAAGGCTTCATGGCAGCGGCAAGAGAGGTCATCTGCTGCGTGAACTTGTCAATGTCCGCCGTTTCCAAATCCTCGATCACCTTCGGCAGTTTGGAGAGCTGATTGATAAAGGTGGTCATGTTGGCCTTACCCAATTCGGAGAGAGGGCGTAAACCGTTGGCGAGGGTAGTCAGCTTGTCGCCGTCCGTCCATTTCAGGCCGGCAAGAGCGGTGTTGATTGCCGTGAGCTGGTTGGCGATGGAGGAAGAAATCTTCACATTTCCAACCTGACTCAGAGCGGTCAGCGCATTGGCAAGCCGGGTGATCTTCTGCGAAGCGTCACCGCTGTTCAAGCCTTTCAGAGAATTGGAAAGCTCCCGAATGCCCTGAGCGGTCTTGCTCAGACCCGTTGCGCCGCCGTTGGTAGCGGTTTTCAAACGATTGAGCGTGTTAATCAGGTTTTGAAGCCCTGCGACCGCCTGCGTACTGTCATTGACGATCTGAAACTCCAACCCCTGAATTTCCACATTGTCAGCCATTCATGTCACCGCCTTTCGCTTGAAACTTTTTATTGACCGACACCATAAAGGCTTCCATGTAGGCTTTCGCCTTTTCGTCATGTGCCTCTTGGATGGTTTTTCGTTTCTTGATATTCGACTGCCCGAACAGTTCATATGGGCTATCACGATATGGAACAGGTTTCGTTCCTTTTTTCGCAAGGGAATGAAAAACAGGAGACGCATCGATGAGAGCCTCATAAACATACGCACCTTGAAGCCACGCCTCTTGATTTTGCAGATCTTGCTTAATTCGTGCCGCCTTTCGGTAATATTTCACCAAGTCACAGTCCTGCTCCCAAAATTGTTCATAGGACATACCAATGGCGAGGTAATACGGAAAGACTTCGTAAAATTTTCCTGTGTAAGCAAAAAGGGCGGCTGGGCGTTGATCGCCGCCGCCCCCCTCGTTATCGGAAAGGCGGTCGCTTACCAGCCGGCTTTCCAGCTCAGGTTTCCCTCGTTATCCTCCTGCGGCTCCGGGTCATCCAGAAGACTCAGCAGAGGTTCGTTATACATCTCCACCAGAGCGGAGATCAGCTCGTCCTTATGAGTCAGACGAGTATAAATGTTGTCGATCACATCACGCTTCACAAAGCGATGGTGAGCAAGAAACGCACCGGCAAACAGTGCCGGAAGCATAGTCATCGGTTTGCGCTCCACTTCTTCGGCAACAAAGCCGCTTTTCTCCATCATCTCGACGGACTTGCGGGTATATTCCAGCGTGTAGGTGACGCCGGTAGTAGGGTCATTGATGGTCAACTGCTTTGCCATGACGAATCCTCCTTGTCAATATGGCGATTAGTGGCGTCTCAGGTCGCCGAAAAAGTGATGGGGGTAGACGGGGCAATGGTGATGTTCATGTCCACCACTTCATTCACGCCGCCGCCCACGGGGTACACGGACAGCTCGCCGTCAAAGGAAAACTTGCCGTTAGAACCATCGGGAGTGACCACGCCAGCGCTCTCCGTGCCGCCAAACCAAACTGCATAACTGGCTTTCTTGCCTTCGAAAGCTTTGAGAGCCTGAAAATCAGACAGCGTGTAGTTCGCGGTGAAGGACAGACCGTCAAGAGACTGGATACCAGCGATGTAAGTCTGCATATCATCACTCAGAGTGGTGGTTTCCAGCATTTCAGGCTCACCGCCGAGGTCGGGAAACTCCTTGATGTCGATCAGCTTGCTCCAAGTATCGCCGGTATCACCTTTCTTCATCAGAAAGGTTTTATAGGTCGAAATAGCCATTTTCATTTACCTCCTGTAAAGAGTAGTTCCATCTGTTTCGGCTTTGTACCGAGCTACCAGACGGTAGATTGTTGCGTTCTCCAAATTAGGAACGGGGGACAGAGAAATACGCCTGAAATTCTTGGCGTACATGAGATCGTCCACAAACCTCATGATCTTTCGGCAAACAGATTTCTTGCTGCCTGCCTTATCGGAGTAGACATTCACCTCGTACATTAACGTGGAGAACCTCTCCGTATCTCCGCTGTCCATGTGATCTTCCGTGGTGTAGTTATCCTGCTCCACCAAGCTCACATAGGGGAAACGGGTAGGAGCATTGACATACTCGCCGCTTACCAAGATACCGGGGAACTGCGCTCTCAGGGCTTCCACAATCGGCGTGTAGATTTGACTCTCCACATCAATCATGAAAACACCTCCTTCGCAATCTCCGTGAGCCGGTCTTGCAGCTCCTTTACCGTTTCGTACATCGGCATATTGGCGGGGTTGCCGTGGGTGATGACCACGAACCCACCGTTCTTCTTTTCTTTTAGTACACCGTTCGTACCGGGGTCGCCGTAATAACCCCAAGAGTGTTGCTTGCCGTGGCCCTGACCGTATTCACCACGCTTCATGCCGAGTTCTTCCGCTTCCGGGTGATCGTCCGGGTAGGTCACACCTGTACCGAACTCGATAAACAGGGTAGCCCCGCCTGTCGCCACCACCGCTCGAACATTGTTCCCACGGGTTTCTACCGTCACAGAAACATCATTCGTGCCGTCATAAACGGCTTGCGAGAACTTGACAGAAGCTCTCTCCATGCCCTCCTGCGCCACCCGGTCGAGAAAGACCGCAGTCCGCTCTTGAAGCCGGTTCTTCCAGTTCTCGGTTTCCTGTATCAGCCGCTCAATCCCTCTCCCGGAGAGCGGAACATTGATTGTCTGACTCACGATACCGTCACCTTACTGACCGCATAGGAAATGGAGTTGAGGGACTTGGCGACCCGGCGAACCACGTAATCGTAGAGCGGCTTCCCGTCCTCGTCATACTGAGGCTTCTTGTCGATGAACAGCACGGTATTCTCGTCAATGGGGCAGCTCAGGTCATCGGTAACGATCACCTTGTCGTACCCGGCGAAATTACCGAACTGCTCCACCTGAGCGGAGCCGGTCGCCGCCGAGATATTGGCGCTCATCGCCACAGCAGGCTTGTAGAACACGATTTCCTCACCAGTCTCGTTACCATACTCGTCCTTGGCGGAAACCTTACGGTCATACAGCAGATACCAGAAGGGCGATTTGTTGCGGTTCAGCGTCTTCATGCTCAACCTCCCATTACGGAAGCAAAGGGAACGATGTCCCTCAGCAGCGTAGGCGGCACATCTCCGTCTTCGTAGGAACGGGAGATGCCATTCTCGCTGTGAGCGGTCTGGCCTTCGGCACCCCGTTTGTTCAGCAGATACACAGCAATCTCCACCTGTACAAAACCGTACTGGTAGGGGACAAGCCGCGCATCCGGGTCATACGGATATGCCTTGCGGCATACCTTGTCACCAGCAATCGAGAGGTAGGTGGAAAGAATGCCCTCGTCTGTCTCGCCAGTCATGGCTTTCACCATTTTCAACTTCTCAGCGTCCGTCACACTTTCCACCTCCCGTCACGCTACCGGTTCCTCGCTTTTCTTACGAGACTTCTTGATAACCGGAATAGGATTGTTTTCAGACAGATTGAACTTGGTGATAATTTCCTCACGGGTGAGGGCTACGGGGTTGTCGAGGGTATCAACAACCACCGTACCCATCACAACAGAGGTACTTTCCAGTTCGCACCGAGTAATCACCTTGTCCTTTGCGGTAAAGCCTACATTACGGAAGTGATCTCCCTCCCGTACATACACTTTTCCGTCAGAAACATAGAACATGGTGAACCTCCTTAGCCGTTGGTAATGATCTTCGCCAGCGCAATCGTCTTGGGGTCAGCCACGATAGACCAGTTGTCGGAAGCAGCAAGCTGAGCGTCCGTGGGAGAAGCGGTGTAGCCGGAAGCGGGCTTAGTAAAGCTGAAACCGTTGGGGTGCATGGTTTCGCGGATACGAGTCACCAGAGCGTCATAGCCGCCGCCCTTGAGAGCGTCACGGGTCAGCTCGGAAGGAACCTTCACGGGCGCGGGAGCATACTGGATAGCGCCAAGACCGAGAACATAGGTGGTATAGGTCGCCGCTTTAGCACTCTCACCGGTGGTAGCGGCGGTAGTGGGACAGCCATCGTCCACGATAACGGTCATGCCGTTCACCGTGCCGATACGCAGGGGGCGTTCAACGCCGTTTGCGTCCGTGTACTTGAGGAAGTCCAGCAGTTTCAGGCCAGCCATGTTAGTGGCGACCTTGCTGTGCATAAACACAAGCTGGAAAGCGTCCTGATTGTCGCCCACGGCCTTCTGGATAGCGTCACCGATAGTGGTTGCACCCATCTTGTTTGCGTCACCAACGGTGGTAGAAGCGGAAGACAGGTCGGTGGTGTGGTTCGCCCAACCGGCAAACTCACCGCTGCCAGTCACGCCAAAGACCGCATTGAGGATTTTCAGCATGATGGACTGGCGCTGCTTCTGCCAATACTTAGACACCTGAGCCACGATCTGCTGCATGGGGTCTGCACCGCTGTTGTAGTCAACGATGAAGTCCTTCTCCTTCCAGCCATGCGCACGACCGAACACGATGCCGTTCTGAGCGCCGCCAGCGGGGTCGGTCAGGGTGATATCGGTTGCGCCATCGTAGTTCTCAGGAGTACCGCCGATGATCTTGTAGAAGGGCAGGGTGTAGAAGTCAGAGCCGTTGGCGATCAGTCGCGCCAGTTCTGCATTCGGAGCGACAGCGCCACTCTCAAACATAGCGGTCAGGGTGGGGTCTTTTGCGTTTGCCCAGTTGTAGTTAAACAACTCAGGGTCAAACGGGAAGCCGAGATAAGAAGCCATAGTGTTATACCTCCATAATTACTTCAAAATTGTCTGCCAGTCAGGATGTTCCTTGACGAACTCCAACTGGGCTTTAGTGTCGAGTTTCAGAAAATCAGCCTTGGTCATCTCGCCGCCCTTACCACCAGCAGGGGGCTTGGGGGTGTCTTTCAGAACCTTGGCTTTTACATCTTTCTCATACTGTTCCAGAAACTTCTTCTGTGCGGCAAAGACCTTATCCATTTCACCATTTGCCATAGCGATAGCGGCTTCGGTTGCCAGCGGCTCAGGATAACCCTGTGCGGCGAAACTCGCCTTGTAACTGGAAACGGTCTTCTCCTTTTCCAACCCCGCCAGCTTGTTCTTCATTTCCTCGAACATCTGCTCATTTTCCAGCTTCTTGCGTTCTTCCTCAGAAAGCAGCTCGTTGTGCTTCTTTTTCCAAGACGCAAGCTCGGAAGCAGTCTTGTCAAAGACATCTTTCTTCACATAGCCGGTATAATCAGGGTCGGGAAAGTCATAGTTTGCGAGGGCTTCCGCTTTCTGCTCTGCGGTCATATTCGCAAAGCCTTCAATGGTGGAAACATCAATCTTTGCCATACAATCGTTCCTTTCTGCGCTTTTTAGAGTGCATCTCCGCACTATACCTTTGTGTTTACGGTTCTCTCCGTTTTGCGATTTAAGGCTTCTCTGCCTATTCAACGCCTTACGGCGATTAAACCAAAAGAAAAGGGCTACCAATACCTTTTCGGTATCGGTAGCCCGTAATGGCTGTCCCTATCGCCTATGCGATAGGCTGTTCATATTTCTTTTTGCTGCTGACCGCCCATACAACCACTTTCTCGTTCCGCTGTGCAATCTCAACGGTCTTTCCCATAGTCAAGATTTCTTCAATCTTTCTGACCGCCACTGGGGTCAGGCGGATTTCCTTCTCCATCAGGATTAACCTCCTTCTGCTTGGTTGCGAGTTCAGCGGCCTTTTTCTCCTGTTCCTCAGCATAATCCATACTCATACGGTACGCGAGCTGCGGGTCGCTAAACATACCCGAATGTGTAAAGGCCAGAACAGGGGCAATCTTCGGATTAGCAAGCATAGTAGTCAATACTGTTGCTTTCTGAGCGATATTCTCATAATTGCGGCGAGTAAAGCGAACTTCTACGTTCGACAGCTTCAATTCCAGATCACTCAGATCGGAACAGATGTGCAGAACCAGCTTCAAGAACTCTTTTTCAGAGAGCTTGAACATCAACTCGGAGTCTTTTGCTCTGGCTTCCGCCGCCGACCAACCGTCACGCATGATAACCGCAGAACCCGTGTCGCTGGTGGAAGTACCACCATTGCGGTTCGGCATACCGCAGATCGTCAGCACCGTGTTATAGAGGTGATCGACCAGCGTTTGTGTCTGGCTCTGGTTCAGTTCGGAGGTCAGATACTTGATCTCCGCTTTATACTGCGGGTCAATGTCCTTGAACTTGATTGCACCCTCGTCCCGCAGCTTGGAGAAATCATCGCCGGAAATATCAACATTGTGAAACAGCATAAGCGCCTGAACAAACTGTTCTACACCGTCAAGACGGTTGCTGTCCACCGTATTGATAGCGTCCAGCAAGGGAAGGACGATCTCGAAAGCACCCAACCGGGCGTTGTTCGCCGGGTATTCGATAATGGGAATACCGAGCGACTGGGCTTCTTCCCGGACGATCATGCTCTGGTTTTCAACCTCGAAATAGCGGTCTTTCGTATAAATGCTGTAAATCACCGCACCGTCCGACCGCTGAATGTATTTCACACCCATTACGGGCGGTTCACCGATGGAATTGGCATACACCACGAAAGCAAACCGAGGGTCGAGAGTGTAAATCTCGAAGGGAGCTTCATCGCTTTCCTTCTCAAACACGCTGTCGGGAAGCACCATGCGGTATGCTGTGCCGCAGATGTGGAACCAATCCGCCAGTTCCTTATCCTTTGCGGCCTTATCTTCGGAAAGACAGTAGCCGTTCAGAGTGGTGATCTTGTCGGCAACTGACTTGTTGTCACTTCGGCTGACATACTGAATAGGTTCGCCCATCAGGTAGCCAACTTTGAAGGACACGATCTCATTGGCACGGTTCTCGACCACCGTATTTTTAATTTCCGGGCGAACTTCCTTCTTGCGGTTCAGCACCGGCTGTCTACCCTTGTAGTAAGCGTAGAGGTACTCCATATCCGCCTTGTTCGACCAATGCGTGATAAGCGCCTTTCTTAACACTTCCAGAACATTGTCCCGTGTGATTTCTGTCACATCAGTAAAGATTTTCTTACGACCGAAATGACCCAAGGCAGAATACCTCCCCTCTACCCATTTTCTCTCTTATCATTGTATCAAACTCTCCAATGCTTGTCAATAGCAAACTTTTAATTATACCATTCGCTACAACGAAAGTAAAGGACTCAAATGGGCCGTTTGAAAACCTCCACCTTGCCCCCGGACAGCATACGGATTTCGTTCTCCAACAGGGAGAGGGAATCGGGAGCGTCATCGTGCGGAACCTTACCGGAGCGAGTGTATGTGGTCACTTCCTTCATGAAGTTCCAATACTGACTGCCTCGCTTGTAGGTAGAAGGGTGCTTGAAGTAGAAGTTCTTCTTGATATTGTCCGAAGCGAACTCGATACGGGTCTGCTTATTGGAAATCGTGCGCTTCGTGCGGATACCAACGGAGTACCCACGCTCACGAATGATCTGGTCAACATCTCTGGCATAATACTGACCGGCGTTGTTGGACTCAAAAACAGCAGAAGCGACTTTATTCTCAATCAAGCACTTGGCGCATTCCGGCTTTGTCACCTCAGCGGGGGAGTCATCAAAGACCACATCAACGATATACACATCGCTGCCGTAAATCTTCGCCACCGGCATGGAGGTCGAGTCTGAACCACTTTCCGCCGTATCGCCAACGGCGATGATGGTATCCGGGTCACGGTCTTTCGGCAGCTCGAAGAAATAGTTCAGCTCTTCCTTGTTGAACAGCAGACCCTTCGCCTCAAAGGGCTGCTGCTGGAACTCACTTTCAAACTGCTCTGCGCTCAGAAGCTCCCGCTGCTCCCGAAAATAGGCGGTGGTAAAGACTTTCTTGCCCTCCCGCTCGTATTCATAATTGCTCTCGTCCGTCACGAGATCGAGGGCGGGTATCTCAATCGCTCTCCAAGCCCAGCCTTCCCGCTGTGCGTGTTCCTGCACACGACCGATAGGGTCATACAGAGAATACCGAGTGCCGGTAAAGACCATCGGCGTACCTTCAATGGCACGACCCATAATATCGCCAGAGATCACTTCCCACTTGTCATCAAGCCGCTGGCGGTTCTTCGCTTCCTCACGGCCCTCCACGCAGTCATCAAGGTAGAGGACATTGGTGGCCTCGGACAAGCCCACCTGCCGAGCGTCAATGGAACGACACATGATGGTGGGGAAACGGGACTTGCTTTTCAGGTTGACCGTCTTCGTGTCGGCGTTGGTCTGCACCAGCCGTGCGTCCGGGAATACATCGTAGAACAGGTACTCGTTGGGAACGGTCAGGTATTCCAGACAGCCGTTGTAGAAGCTCTTTACAAGGTCATCGCCTGTCCCTTCCATCAGGGTAGAGCGATCAGGGAACTTGCCGGAGAGCATATTCACAAAATTGATGCCTGTTTGTGACTTACCCGCTCGTTTCGGCATGGAGATCGTCAAAAGGCGCAGCTTCCCGTCCAGAACATCTTGAAACCCCTGTACCATCGGCCTGAGATAGTGCTTGCGGGGGGCATAGAACCGCTTTTCCGGCTTGCGGTCGAGTTCAATGTAGGTCATGAAAGAGTCAAAATCATGGGGTGCTTCAAAGAGAAGACACCGCCGCCACTGTTCATAGAACTTCGCTCCACCCCCACGGACTACCTGATCTGCAGAAAGCGCCAGCAGCTCCTTGTTCACTTTATGTGCCGCCGAGAAATCTTCGGTTTCCCACTCCCGGCACAGAGAAAAGAGGTCGCTGTACGCTCCGTTATCTCCCGGTCGGCGGTCAATCACGGCTCGGATAGAGCCGGAGAGTTTTTCATAATTCATGTACATTTCCTTTCCAACAAAAAACGAGCTACCCGTGTATTTCTACACAGATAGCCCGTCATGGCTGTCACTCCTGCCCTTGCAGAAGCCGATTATAAAATTTTAGGAATGATAAACGCCAACACCAAAAGGATGAATATCACTTCAATCATAAAACCAATAAACTTGAAAAAATATTTCATTGGGCTATCATCTCACAATCTGACCACGATCCAGCGCTAAGACATTCCCCAATAAAGGTAATCGTGTCTCCGACTTTTACGGTTTTGAGATTATCTTCTTGGTCTTTCTCGAACTCAGCATAGAAAACAACAATAGTGTTATCAACTTTAGTTTCAAGAGTCAGGGTTGCTCCACCAGTAAGATTAAATAGGCCGTCGTTCGTCATCCCATCGATCTTAGCCGTGATTTGATAACGATTATGCTTATACATATCATCTGCCACCAGCTCGTTATCTTTATAGGCTCTATAAATCTCATCGAAGGTGGCCGTACCCACTTCGTTCGTTAGAAGCTCTGGTGTAGGAGTAACTTCAACCTTGGAATCGCTATTCCCCGTTGAGCCATCGTCTTGCCCGAAGATGGCGATTATTGAACTAATTGCGATAATAATTACGACAATCCAAAGCCAGCGCCTTTTCTTCTTTGTCTTCATTCATCACCAGCTCCCTTCAAAATTGGCTCGTGAACGCCCTTAACCCAATTCATATTCCCGTATTTATACATACCCTCGTACAGAGGACGATTGCCGAGAATACTCTTGATGGTGGACACCTGAAACCGCTTGCCAGAACGGGTCTGGTATCCCGCCTTTTCAAGCAGCTCCGTGATACCCAGCATGGAAACGCCGTCCTCATGCTTCTCGAAGATAAACTTCACGATAGGGGCTTCCTGCTCGTCAATGGTGAGAACACCATCAACCACCTTGTACCCGTAGGGACGGCGACCGCCGCTGTACCCGCCGCAGGAAGCCTTGATGGAACGACCCTTGCCAGTTCGCAGAGCGATGTTCTTTCTCTCCTGCTCTGCCACGAATTGAAGCAGCGCACGGTAGATGTTGGCAAACTCGCTACCTTCTGTGAAGCTCTCCTGTGTACTCAGAAGTTTGATGTTCTTCTTTTCCAGCACATACAGGTAGTAGAAGTACAGCTTGGTATCACGAGCCACACGGTCATTCTTGAATACGATCACCGCTTCATAGGGAGGGTTGCTTACATCATCCCCATAAAGGATTTCGTTCAGGCCGGGACGGTCATCTTTCGTACCGCTGATTTCATCAATCTTCCAGTCTACGATGTTATAGCCGTTGTCGTTGGCGTAAAGAAGAATGGCCTGCTTCTGAACCTCGATACCGTATTTGTCATCATCGGCCTGTCGCTCGGTGGAGACTCGGATATAGCCGATTGCGTTTTTGAATGTCATCATAAGATCACTCCCAATATAAATAATCTGACTGCCATCTTTTAACCATATAATGATAGCGTTGTCAATCTCGGTAGGTGCGAACAGAGGAATACATGGACGATAATCGGAAATCAATTCTCGGTCTATTTTAGTGCTTTTGAGGAACTTATTATAAATTTCGCCATATGTCATCATAAGATCACCTCTTGCATCTAAGATAGCATAAGTAAATGTAATTGTCAATAGGTAAGTGCAAATAAGTCTTTTTATTTTTTGCGGGTATTTTTCAGCTCACCCCGCCCTCGCTGCCGCTGGCATATCCCCCGCCCCCGTCGCCCATTCACGCCGCCCCGATCAGGCCGGAAAAGCGCAAAAAATAACCGCCCCGGAATGGCACCGGGGCGGCGTTCACTTATTCAATTTCAATATTTCAATCAGGATTTGCACCGGCAGCAAAAGCAGCAAAAGAATTAAATACACGCTTCCACCGCCCTTTCAATTTGCTTTATATATCCATTGTCCAACCCGGACAACATCACATTTATAGCCCCCAAAATCCCGGCGCATTCCCGCAACACTTCCGGATATATGAATACAAGGACAATTTACAACATACTTATCCCCGCCCGCATTTATCCACGCTTTCAAGGATTTATAATAATGGCCTGTTGTTTTCATTGAATAACCCGCCCTTCAACCCACGCACACCCACACAAAAGCGGGGTTATATTTCCGGCCTTTATAGGGCTTTACCGTGATATTACAAAAGCAATTTACAACCCCTTGCGCCCATGTTTCATAGCGTATAAAGGCCGCTACATTATCCGGGGCGATCAGATAGCAGCTTGCGCTGCCGTGCTTTTTCCTTGCGTATACCATGCTTTACACCTCTTTCACACAACTTCTACAATTTTTAGAACATGATACCGCCCCAATACGGCATAAATGGCGGACTTATTCGGCGCGTATAGCTCCATAATTCCATAATGGCGGACTTTCACCCAATACACCCGGCAAAACTCACGCAAGGAAAACGCCCACCCGCCAATTTTAACAACAGGGTTTTGCAGTGTTTCCAATGTCGCGAATTGCCTGTAATATTCCTTTATGGCGTTTTTATCGCCGTTTTCGTATGCCGCGATAGCCACAGCAACGCGGGATTTTAACGCGCTTTCGAGCGGCGCGGGTTCCCAATTCACGAATTGCCAATATTTCATAATTAAACCCCCATTCTAATACATTCATCAAGCGAAACCTTATACCCATGCACCCGGAAAAAAGCTGCCCCTTTCCGGGTATACTGTATCTTGCACCGGTGGAACGCTTTACCGCCGCCCCATGCACCGGAAACGCAATAAACATAATCGTTAATGCCGTATTCAATACCCTTGATTTCAAGCCCATTCAAGCCGCTATAATATGCAATGCTTTCCCGGCTTTCGCAATATTCACGCTTATTCATGATTGCAAACCCCCTTTATAAAATCCCTTGCAAGGCTTTTCAGGCTTTCCCGCTGTTGTTCATAGGAAAGGCTATAATCATAGCGGATTTTTTCGGCTTGCGTTTCATACCGTTCACGCAATTCATAAGATGGGCGAATATTTCCGAAAGGGGCATAGCCTGTTACAATGGCAACCCCGCCGCCCATATCGTAAATATCAGCCGCCCACCCCTCACGGCGTACTGTGTACGCAACGGGGATTTCATAATTCAAAAGGGTTTGCAATCCGCAATAGGGAACGCAAATAATTTTATTGTAATTCGCCCGGATTGCCTTTTGTGTTGTCTTGAATTTCATTTAATACACCCCTTTCAATAATTCATGTTGTTAGCTGCACGGCGGTTACACATAGCTTTCAAACTTTCGGCGGGGGTCACATCCGCCGCTTTCGGCTTTTCCGTTTCTACCGGCTGCATATCCCACCACGATTTCCCGCCGCCGTTCATATCATAGAACGAAAGAAAACTATTTACATGGCGCATTGTGGTAGCAGAATAACCGCTCCACATACGAACGAACCGCCCCGCCGCCGTGATGCGGCAAACAAAAGTATTGTAGGACTGTAAAACTTTTTCGCCGTTGTCCGTTTCAATGATTTTTGCCTTTCCGTAAAAACTCTTTGCCCGTTCATAACCCATAACAGGCAGATCATAAATTTTCATAATGCAAACCCCTTTCAAAATTCAATTTGCGTTTACTGCCTTTCGGTAAATACAAGATAGCATATTTGCATTTACTTGTCAAGCGTAAATACAAAAGAAAATCAAGATTTTTTGTAAATGCGGCCGCTATACATTATAAAGGGCAAAAAACACGGCCCCGATCAAGCCAGGACACCGGCAGCGCCAATCAGGCCCAGGAAAGGAAAAGCCGCCGACCCCCGGAGCGGGAGATCGGCAGCTCTGTCAAAGTCGCAAGCCCTCGCCGGAAAGTCGCAAAGTCGTTCGGGCGAAAGTCGTGAAAGTCGTGGGATAGTCGCAAAGTCGTTCGGCATAGTCGTAAGCCATAGTCGCAAAAGTCGTGAAAGTCGCTCAGTCTTCCGAGCCAGAGTCGATAGTCGTTCCGATCACATCTTCGAGATACTTCTTCTCCAAGTCCTCGGCGGGAACCTGATCTCCGAGTTGCTGGTTGGGTGTCAACACGACCTCCTGCTTGTCCGCATAGCCCATGTTGTTCTTCATCAGGAAGATACCGGCGACCGGATTGATCTTCCCGTTCTGCATATAGTTTTCCATCTGAGCGTTCAAAAATTGATACGCTTTTTTTAGTGTGGTACGACTTTCGGTGGGGATATAGGCGCTATCCACACCATTACACCAACACCACAGAGTTTTTCTATCAACCCCAAACGCCAATGCCATACCAGCAACAGAAGGCTTCATATCATCTTCGGCACAAATCCGAAAGTAATTTCCAATACGCTCAGCCACAGCTCTCGGCTTGGTCATATCCACAGAAGGCCAGTCCCACATTCTCAGATCGTGTTCGAGAAACTTCCGATTATCTCCCGGTTGAAGCTGTGCCGTACTATCAGGCCGCTTATTGCCGCCAGTACCCTTCGGTCTGCCACGACCTCGTTTTTCCACAATTTCATCTGCCATAGTCGTTTTCTCCTTTCAAAGTCGCCAAGGTGATAAAGGTGAGTAATCGGGTGCATTTCCCTATAACTATTTCTATATACGCGCGTATAAGAGAGAGTTATAGGCATTTATGCCCGATTACTCACCTAACTCACCTAAAATACGAAAAACAATTTTTCAAAACACGCCAATTTGAAAAAAGTCTTTGCAAAAACACTCACCTTTATCACCTTTATCACCTAACGGCGGCGTCCGATGTATTCATCAATGCTAATTCGCAACGCGTCCGCAAGCAGCTCGATTGTATCAATTCGCCCATTTCGCACCGTGGCGCGTTCCAGTGCATAGATCGTGGTTGTGGGCACACCTGAAATCCGCGACAGTTGTGCCGCTGACAACTTAGCCCTGTTGCGTGCTTTACGCATACTCTCGCCCTTTGTCATTACCATTTTGTGTTTCCTCCTTTCGGAATAAGATGAATATCTTTGTCTACACGTTTTCTTGTGTCGGCATCATCCAGCTTGTAATCTCCCATGATTTCATGTACGGCGTCATGCAGAACGGACAGTCTTCGTGCATCTTCTTCGACGGAAATAGACTTGATATATTCAACAATCAGCTTCGCGTCATTAAGTGTCCAATGCGGAATTCGTCCATTGCCAAACAGCCGCCTCCCAATGGCATTAACCGTTGCCGGTGAAAGCCCAAGCTCGTAAGCGATTTCTGCGTTTGTATAAATAACTTCGCCTTTTGCGTTAATCATTTTCTTTCCTTTCTCCGTAGCTGCAAAAATCGTTGCTGCCCACATTGCGTCTATTGCTCGGTGCGTGCATATTGTGACAGGTCAGCGTACCCGGCTTCCCATACCGCTGGGTAAGATCTGACGGCAATGTGCTGTGCTTGCAGTCCTTGCAGTGCACCACAGGAACAACGTCGGCAGCGGGTGTTCGGAGCACAATGCTCCGAACGAGTTTTTTGGCAGTTGCGATTGTAACGGCGGCTTTTTCATCCTCTGGCGCATCCGGCTTCACTAATGCGAGCGCCGCTTCTCGCTTGATGCATTCATCCATTATTCATTCTCCTTTCGGCGGCTGGGGAAGTGGCATCCAATGGGTAACAGTTGCCGTCCAACTATCATTATCCAAAAACCAAGTATCTCCAATCAACTCACCAGCATATATGAAGTTTTTATCTGTGCAGATTATCACGATCTCATCGTTTTTAGGCAACCTATCTTTGACCGAAATCCACTCCTGCGCCGTTCCGCGCTCAATGTATTCCGCCATTGTCAGCTCTCCTATTCCACTTGTTTATAGCGCGAGATACTTTGCCATGAATTGACGTTCTGCATCCGCATTTCAGGCATATAACGAACCCAGCCTTGCTTCTCATCAAAATATTAGAGGTGTAGCCATGACTGCCACTTCCACAGCCCGTATAACGGACTTGGGCTTTGCCTCCACAAAACGGGCACGGTTCAAGTTCGTATTCAGTCATTGTAAGCACCTTCCTTTTCACAAGCTGGTTGATAGCAGTTAAACAACACATCATCAGTGTCACACACGCAGCACGGTTTACCGTCGCAAGCGCTTGGCGGGTAAAATACACAAGTATCGCAACTCATCACTCCACCTCCTGCATCCAGAACTCTCTACGACAGTCAGAACATACCAGTGTTGTACATTCCCCATGTCTGTTCCGGCGTTCAGCAGAAACGCTTAGTGGGCATAGCATTAAGCACCCACTTTCGTCAATTTCCGACCCCGGCCACTGCTCCAAAAACACGCTCTGCCGCGTCTTGCGCGGGTGCTCCTTCGACCACTGTTCCACCACCGCAATGGTTTTTTCTAAAAGCTCAATGACGTTATCGCATCTGTCACCGTGGTACTCACACTTTGTACAATCGCTGGTCGATTTACACATCCGTCTGAATTCACTAAAAAATTCTGCCACGTCCATGCTCACACCCCCACCTCCTGCATCGCCTGACGCATAAACGATAACTGCTGGCGCAGGTCGTCGATTATCCTATCTTTATGCACGAGCATCTCTTCATAAATTGCGCAGTCCTCATTCAGTTCCAAAAAATTGGATTTAAATTTAAGGTGCTGGAAGTGTTCTTCACGCGCATATTTTAAGAGCATCTGTACTGCACATCGAGCAGCCGGTGAAAAATCAGTACAAGAGTACGGCCGATCCAAAAGCTCCTGTACGTTTTTGATTTCTTCTGCATCCGGCGTAAATTCAAACTCTTGTGTGTAGTTTCCCCATTTTTCGTTACCCATGACACCTTTCCTTCCTTTCAAAGTTGTGGAGGGAGATCATCTTTTCACGGGTGAGTTTGTCAACCACTCGACCGATCTCAGAGTAGCCGCAGACCGCCGCCAGCCGTTCGAGATTGCCCTTGGTCTGTGCCGTGACTACGATGGAAATACGGCGGAGGTTCTTTTTCTCAGTCTTCATCGCTTTCCTCCTTGTAGTCAGACGGGTTCTCAACCTCCATCCTCAAAATTTCAGCGATTTTGCGCATACAAAACTCAGCCAGTTCCTTACTGGTAAAATACCCGCAGATGTTGAGCGCACCTCTCTGTTCAACACAGAGCGCAATATGCTTGCGGTTGGAGATACGGTATGCGCCTACGCTGATTTTGCCGTTAGTCAATACAAGTGCCATTATGACGCTCCTTTCAGTCTGAGATTCTTGTAGACGGGGTAGCCCTGATACACGACCTTGCCGCCGTGCCACTCGGGGTGCGTTTCCATGTCGGCATTGAACCGCTTGGCGGAACAGGCAAAGTACCCGTTGGACTTGCACCAAATCTTGTATGCGTCAAAAAGGGACTTCGAGCGGATATTGACTCCCTCGGCCTGCTCACAGCGTTCTTCGAGGAATTGCAGGCACAGGTCGTTATCACGCTCATACTGGTTGACCACCTTCCGCATGGCGGGGGACATTTTCAGACCGAAACGCTTGTACTTGAAGTATCCGGCGACCAGCCAAGCGAAAATGCCCTGCATGGCTTCCTGCGTCTGAAACTCATTTTTTAGATTCTTGTCCTGCTCCGCTTCGGTAAAGTGACGGTTGAACTCGATCACTCGCACACGATCGGAAGCGAACAGGGACTTGTCGCTGACGGTGGGAAGATCGTTGCAGGAGAGCCAAAGGGTGAACTGCGGCAGGAAGGTTGTAGCAGTCTCGTAGAGGTTCCGAGCCTTGATTTCTTCGCCACCCGTAAGCTGCTTGATTGTTTCCTCGTCCAGCTTGCCATACTGGTTACTCTCTGCCATTGTGACAAACCGTTTGCCTTTCAGAGAAGCCAACATGGGGTTCGCTGCTTCGGCGTTCTTCGAGCGTTCTGCCTTGCAGATGATTGACACGGGGGACACGGAAGCATAGTCACCGAGAAGGTGGTGAATTGCCGAGAGCATGGTGGACTTGCCGTTGCGAGTGGTCTTGCCGTGGAGAATGAACATACATTCCTCATTTGCCACGCCCAACATAGAGTACCCCAGCGCCTTTTGCAGATAGTCAGCCTTGTCTTCGTCATTACAAGTGACCTCCGCAATAAACTTCTCCCAGCGGCGGCACCGTGCGTCCTGCAAGGTGTAGTTGAAGTTGGTCTGCATGGTCAGAAAGTCGTGCCAGTCATGCTCCCGGAACTCCATCTTTTCGAGGTCGAAAGTGCCGTTTTTGCAGTTGATAAGGTAGGGATTCGCATCAAACTCCGCCGAAGCGATGGGAAGCACGCTGGCAGCGTCTTTCATCAGCCGGTCACGGAAGCGCCGGTCGCCCATCTTCACGATGAACTTCATGTACTCGGTGCGGCGTTCTTCGTTGGCGATCTCGCCACAGTAGAGAGCCATTAGGCGGCAGAACTCTTTGATTTTCTCCGCTACCAGCAGAGAACCCGTGTCTTTGCGCCATGCACCATCTTTGTAAGTAAACCAACTTTTCGCTTCGGGGCAGTAGCGGGTATCATTCTTGTAGCACTCGGAAAACAGCTCCGCCATGCCGGACTCGTCCCACGAATACCCCGTTCCGCTGATCGGGTGGCTATGCTCAGGCTGCGCTTCCTTGATCTGAAACATCACTCTGGACTGAGCTTCGTCCATGATGTAGCGACCGTTGGAGAGCTGAAAAAGAGCCTGTTCTTCGGGGACGGTTGTGATTTCATCAGCCATTTTCAGCACCTCCGTTCATCTTCGCCCCGCAGTTGGGGCAGTAGTTAATAGGAAATACAGACAAGCAAGTATCCTCCTGCCAAATCCACATTTCTTTGAATTCCGCATCAATTTCCACAGAAATACCATTGCCACGATCCCGTGTAAGAACTTCTTTCCCCAAACATAGGGGGCATCTCCTATTCGCAGCTTCCCGTTCGATGGATTCAGCCATATTCTCACTTCCTTTTCTTTATCGCTCTCGCCAGCATCACAGCGGCGCAGTTCTGAGAATCTTCGTCCCACCATGCGCATTTCTCGCCAGAACATAGCAAGGCTTGATCTTCGCTCGGATTGAGCGGACAATATTTGTCAAGCGCGTTTTCCATGCTTACCTCCAATAATTAAAGCGGTCGAAGATATCAAGATTACGTATTTTCTTCCGCCGATCATTTTCGATTTCCTTACGGCGCAAGTAGTCTGCATGTTCTTTTTGATATCGTTCGCACTTAGCGTGACAACCCGGATGCCTGTCCGGGCATTTGTAACAGCATTGGATACCAGTAGTCATCTTTTATACCTCGTCACTGAATTTACAATTAGTTCGACCTCGGACTGCGGGAGAGGGGGCTTGCAGGCTTGGGAGTTGGCGTACAACAGCTCTTTGTAAATCTCTGCTTTGGTGTATCCTTGGTTATGGAGCTGACCCGCCAGAGAAGTCAGGCTGAGGTTCCGACTTCCCGGTGTGATAGGCGGGTATTCAGGCTTCAAATGCAGCTTACCGTTTTCAGGGCGGCGGTAGATGGGAGAATATATTCGGGTACCGTTGATAGGGATATTATTGTCCTTAACAACATCGGGAAAATACTTCTCAACCACATAGTCAATCGCTGACTGGTTTTCAACGATCTCGGAGAAGATCAAAACCTCGCCGGTCATAATGAAGTACCGATTGCTCTTGTAAATCTCCACGGCGGCACGGTTGTTCTTGCCCTTGAAGGGCAGCTCACCACGAACGAGAATATGAACCCCTCTCCCGCTTCTGGACTTTTCCGTGTAGGAGTGGCAACGACTGATAATATCAGCCGCCAGCGGGTTTAGAAGCCCATCAGTAAAGCCATCGTCAATGTCGATACCTACGACCCCTGTATCGTGAAACACATAGCCAAGACCGTCATAGTAGCCGTGCTGGACATTGTGTTCAGCGTCAATATAATTTGACCATGTATCAGGATTAGAGGAAGAAGCCGCCTTTCTCACGGTGGCCTGCATGGGAACCTTTGACCCTTCCCATACATTGACCCATGCCTTTTCCTCTCGGAGTTCAGCGGGTATATTCAAATAGCTCATAGGCTTACCTCAGCTTTCATACGGACTCGGTAAAGACCAGTCCCATCTATCGCCGCCACGGTAGGCGTTGCGGAAGTGGTTTCTCTCGCCATCACCAGAAAACCACAAGTAATCAGCGGGGAGGACACGACCAACCTCAACCTGACCTTCTCTCTCTGCATACCAGCGGGATAACACATCTATACAGAGAGTAATCAAATCGTCATCGATCGGATTTTTCGCATTGTACCCTACGAATTGTTCAGGTGCAGTCACGACCGTTATAATATCGCCGTAGCCATGATCGACCCGGTTGAGCACACACCATACACAAGCCGCTTTCTCAGCGTCAGAGCTGACCCCCTCTGGCTTCTCCCCATAGCATTTTCGCCAGTACAATCACTTCCTCGTCTGTCCACGGCTGAGGCGTCACCTCCGGCTTTGGCTCCGGGGTGACTACCTCTACCACCTCGACAACGGGAGAAGGTTCTTCAACCTCAACCGTGGGCATTTTCCAACAGAGAACGGTGATAATGATGACGAACCATAGGGAGATTGTAATGGTTAGCTCTCGCAAGGAGTCTTAGCCTTGCTGGACTTGGGCTTTGTCGAGGTTCCAGCAAAATAGAACTTGTCATCTACGCAGATGGGGAAATCGGGAAAGAGCTTGCTGGCAGTCTGCACCCCACGAGAGCAAATCTGCTCTGCCGCCGCCAGCGACATTTCATCTTTCACGAAGTCTTTTCCAGCAGCCATGATATACGGCACTTTGCCATTAATGTTTTTCAGCTTCATTAGGTTCTCTCCTTTCACGGTTCCATGCTTCAACATCAACGCCGATACGCTTCAACATTTTTTTGCAGAGCCATGTGTAATCGTCCGGCATCTGATAATACTGAATAAGGCGATCATGCTCGGCGGAGAAAGCGTCATAGAATTCCCGCAGGCGTTTCTTGCCGAAACCAAGGTGAACATGGAGGGTGTAAAGCACCATAGCGTCAATGTCATCAGCGTAGCGCCTGTCGGCTTCCACGATCTGACGATTGATTTCCATCTCCATCGCTTTCTTCTCGGCGGCAGTTAAGACCGCGCCAAACACTTTGCCGCCAGCTTTCTTAACCCTCATACCTCAATGTCCTCGAAGAAGACGGGATAGGTCTGTTTCAACAGGGTCAGGAGCATATTGGCAACGACCCGCATATCGGGGTGAGCCGCAGCAGCACACCGCAGTTTTAGGAAATGACGCCATTCTCTGATATCGGCGGTCATGACCACCTCAGTCTTCAAGCTGTTCGGAAGGACAGATCGAGCTTCCTGAGGGGTACAACCCTCGTCCAGCAGATCAAAGTAGGCAACCTCCGCTTGCTTACACGCTCGTTGCCAAATCCGGTATGTAGAATCTTCTTTATCAAACGTAGAGGGGCGAATAACGGTGATTTCACTGCCGAAGCCCTCCTTGCCGTAATTGCAGTACCGGGTGGACTCCTGACAAAACGCCGCCAGACGGTGACGGACAATCTCATGGCTTACGCCCCGGTCGCAGATGAAGCGGACAGTGAGAGAACCATGTTCAATGACAGCTTCGTGACCGCACTTGATAATGCCACGGACAAACTTCTCTGCGCTTCCGTCCGTGATTTTGTCCTCGGACTTGTAGCAAGTACGCCCAGCAGCTTCGATGGTGGTCAGAAGGGTCTTATATTCGGGAGCGTTGATAAGCTCCACAGAAGGTTCAATGATTTTCATGCTTTACACCCCCGCAATATGGCTCGCCAGCATATCGGCTTGGTGCGTCCACAACACATTCGGGTAATTACGAACCGCACGGGTGTAGTCATTCCACTCGTCCTTATCGGTGAAAGCGCCCATGTGATAGCGGATACACATGATTTCTTCATCAGTCAGCGTGTAGAACTGAGAGAGAAGCATAACGGACTTATCGCCGTGACCTTTTAGAAGGGTGTCGGGGTTGTACTCATACCCGCATAAAGTTTTAACAAACTTCATGGGCTTCGGGTCATTTAACGGTGACAATTCCAATTCCTCTCTCATTTCATACTGAGGGATATACTGGTCAATCTTGCACAGGTCATGGAACATGCCCACGATGTATGGAGAACGGTGGTTCTTCCATGTCAGGTGATTGTCCTCGGTGAGTTGGACAAGGAACTTAGTGACAGCTACCGAGTGTTCAATCAACCCGCCCTCACGGTTGCCGTGATACTTGGTGGAAGCAGGAACAGTAAAGAAGCCGTTGGTAATCAGGTAATCCACCATGTCATCGGAAACAATAGAGGTTCCGTCAGGCAGCTTCATGAAGTTCAGAAAATCGGTCACTTCGGACTTGGAGAAGCAGTCAGCCATGATAACCCTCCCCGAAATATTTCTCACATTCACCCATGGGACACTCGCAAGCGTTGAGAGGGTGGTCATCGTTCCACTCCCCAAGTTCTACTTCTTTCACCTCGACATGGTGTGAAAAAATGTCCAGAGCGTTAGTTGTGACTTCTTCGAGAGCGGTCTTTACATCTCTCTTGTTACATTCGCCAGCGGGGTCAACGAAATAGCCTGTGAATTTGAAAATCTTAGCCATTTTCGTACTCCTTCCTATGGATACTTTTTTCGCTGTCGAACCCGTCAGGATAACGAGCCAGCAGCTTATCGACATTGTGCTGTGCCACATATTCGAGGGTCACACCCAATCCAGTCGCCAACTGTGCGACATACCAGAGAACATCGCCCAGCTCGTCAACCATCTTCATCGGGTCAAAGTCATGACCCTGAAACTCGGTCTTTTTCAGAATGTCAATGCACTCTCCAGCTTCGCCGTTCAGACCGTAACAGCCGTTGCGAACCTTATCCCACGAAGTCAGGTCGCCGGAGGTGCGCTCGGCAGCTTTCTGATAATCATTCAGCGTCATCGTCAGCGACCTCCTTCTCCAACTCTGCATACAACATCGTGTGCATACAGACGGACTCGGACTGGCCGATAGGCCGCAGAACGGTTCTCTTTTTCAGAGTCCACCCATCACGCAGAGCCGCATTTACTTCGTCGTCAAAGAGGGTGGGATTGTCCAGACGGTTCCGAATGGTTTTAATTTGCAACATCTTCCGCTACCTCCATTTCCAGCACCGTCATAATGGCGTAGTTGGCAAGGTCAATCAGGGTGTCACGGATAGACTCGTCGTTGACTTTCTGCTCACAGCCACGGGAGAGAGTCTTAAAGCGGCTGAGTTTATCGCCCAAACGGATACGAGCCATCGCCATTCCTTCTTCAACAAAGGTCTGGTGGAAGCTGTCACCGTAGTCATGGTTCTTCTGCTCATAGAGCCTGTTGATCTCCTTGCAGATTTCAGCGTGGCGCTGAACCTTGGAGAGCGAACAAATATAGGCTTCTGCCATTGTAGCTTATCCTCACTTTCAACATAGTTTTCAACATACCATTGGCGAGGGAGAGCGTTTTATTTTAGCCCTCCCTCGCACCCGGTATCAGTCAAGGAGAGCTGCCAAATCCATCGGGGTCTTATGAGCGGCCTGAGAAGCCGCAGGAGCGGTTTTAACAGCAGGGGCAGCTACCGTATCGCTAGAGCTGTCCCAGCCCTCAGAGGGGCGTTTATCCGTCAAACGGACGAAGGTAATGCTCTGTCCGGGCTTCCTCTTGTTCTCCTGAACATCATGCTCCACATCGCACTCGATGAAGTGACCAATCAGGTCGGTGTGGTCGATCTCGGTCAGGTCGAAATTGTTGAGGGCGGTCTTGGCAAAGTAGCTGAAAGCGTTGTATGCACCCTCGTTGGGAGAGCCATTGGTGTTCAGCAGAGAGAAGCGCTCGATGTGCTTACTGCCGGTCTGCGTCCGCATATAAACTTCCAGCTTGCCGAAGTCTTCCTTGTACTTCACATCGGTAATCTGAAAGACATGAGTCCCTTCGGGAATGGGGGTAAAACCCTCGGTGAGTCCGATTTTAGCCATTGTTTTTGTCCTCCTTCATGGTGTAAAAATTGAGCTGTTCTGTGTACTCGCAGGGGAAGATGATACCAACCAACTGGTCTTCGTCATCGGGGTACTTGGCGTACTGCTTGACCAGCAGGGCCTTCGGTACGCTTTTGTCGCTTTCCAGATCGTAAGCGTACAAGATTTCGCAGAAGTCAGACTTCTCGATCAGCGACCAGTCATCATTGGTGACGGGAAGGGTCATGGTGTTGTCCTGCGTGGCGAAGATGCGAACACAATCCCTGATTGCCCCGTCCGGCTCAGGCATGATTGCCTTGACCAGTGTGGCGTACTCTGTGCAACCGACCTGAGAAATCAGGCGACCAATGCCGTCAGGCATTTTTTCGTTGCTGTACCCGGTCACGCTGCGGATACCATCGGGAATGAGCATAAGTACGGACGGGGAAGCGAGCCAGCGTTCGCCCATGTACTCGTAGATAGCGCCGCCATCAGGGGCGAGGGACTTCACGAACTTGGAAAACTTCATAGGTCAATCCTCCTTAATGTTTTTTGGGGAAATGCGGTAGCTGTCCTCAGTGGTCGTGTACTTCGCCAGAATACCGTCCGCTTCCATAGCGTCCTTGTCGATCTTCGTGGTAGAAGTGTGGCTGACTTCCCACTTATAGGTAGAGCCAACGATAGACACCTTCTTGTCACCGTCACGGAACTGAGCGATTGCGGCTTCCTTAATCATGTTAGTCAAGACCTTGTATCGCTTCTCGTCCTCAGCCACCTCAGCGGCGTGAGCATCCAGCTTGGCTTTCAGGTCTTCGGCTTCCTTGACCAGCGCCGCCATGTCCGTTTCAGGAGACAGATTATTGGTGCGGAGGGCTTTCAGGATTTCAGCGTCCTTTCGCTCGTCAAAAGCAGGGGAAATACCAGTTTCGACATACGCTTTCCACCATGCAATAGCGGCATTCACATATTTTTTGAAATTAGGATACCGCTCGGACACCTTGAAAGGACGGGTGATGGTATTTTTACCGCTGCACACGAACTTCTCAGGATTGTCGTAATCCTTGGGTTCGAGGAAGGAAGCGACCATGATAACCTCGTCCACGCCGAGAAGGTAAGCGTACAACGCCGCCTGCAAAGCGTAATATTCGGGAATATCGATTTTCCAATCCTCGACACGCTTGGAGGTCTTCATTTCGAGGACGGTGGTGGGCTTACCTTCCTTATCCACCAGAAGGTAGTCCCAGCTACCGCCAAGGACTTTCTGATCGGGGAAGAAATCGCCCCATGTACGCTGGAAATAGTTCTCTCCAAACACATCGGTAGGGGTGATAAGGTTGCCCATCATGTAGGCTTCCTTCATGTACTGAGCCTGCTTCGGTTCAATAATTTTACCGGCGATGGTGTAGATCGTATCCTCGAACGGCTTCTGATAGGTGCGAGTTACTTCGCACCAAATCTCGAACGGCGTAGACCACGGGTTCAGACCAAGGATAGTGGCAAAGCGAGTGCCGGTCAGCTTCTTCGGACGCTTGGGAGGGATAATCTGAATTTTGTTGCCGTCAAGCCATTCCACACTTTAGCCCTCCTTCGCCGCTTTCATCTCATAGCCAGCCAGCATATCGTTCACGCCCTCGATCAGAGCGTCACACTTGTCGGCTTCGATCTTGGAAAAGCCCTCGGTCTTCATGGCGATGGTCTGCACGAACTGTTCCTGCTCTGCGTCAATATCCAAGAGCTTTTTCAGCAGACCTTTCAGTGTACCGACCTGTTCCTTGGTAGCCGCACCAGCAGGAGCGCCGGTCAGTTCCTTCTTGATCTCCTGACGCTGTGCAGCGGTCACAGGGAGCTTCTTGGTGACGGCAGGAGCGGGAGCGGGAGTCATGTCAAACTCGCCGCTGTCGATACTGTCATGCTCCACAATGTCCAAAACGAGCTGCCACAGGTAGCGGCGAATGTAGGTGATAGAGCTGCCGGTCGCCTGCATTTCGTTTGTGACCTGATTACCAGCGTTGGACACGATGGGGGCGATGGGGGTGTACGGTGCAACAAAATCAATGAAGTCCTCACGGTCGTTGACATTGTAGACACGGGCGGTCGCCTTGTCGCCGTACATGGACGGAACCATCATCAGACCGATTTCAAGGAAAATCTGCTCGGCCTTGGGAACAATGTCTGCCAGCTCGAAATACTTATATTCGAGCTTCATGTGCTTGCCGCTCTTGTCCACGCCAGCTTCGAGGAAGCGCACACGGGCAAGCTGCAACTTCTGGAACACATTCATGGTGGAATAATCCACCGCCGCAGTCTCAGCGGCTTTCTTGGTAGTAGCCATATTTATACCTCCAACATTTCTAATAATTTTTTCTTAATGGAATTGACTCTGCGGGTATTTCGCTTGGGTGGCTTCTCTCCGAGGAAATCTCGGACATAACGCCGTGCCAGCCGGATATACCAGTCACGGTCAACCACATCAATCGTCAGGTGGTTGTCGTTGTCTACGACACATTTTGCGGGGAGTCCAGCAATCTTGACGGGATTGCCAGTTCCGAGGTGGATTTTGTAGAGGGTTCCGTACCGATGATCTTCCGTGGCATATACTCGGTTGACCTTCTGTACGACCTCCATCTGACCGTCTACTTCATGGAGAGCGTCACCATACTTACTCCCGGCCTTGGCAACCAACTGGAAGTCCAGCAGGCGGTCACAGCTCATGATGGTATCTTCGACCGGGATACCGTAGGCCAGATAATCCTTGACGGCCTTGGCAACCACGCAGGCGTTGTTATTGATGTTGAACGCTCCTGCCGGGGCAATTCCACGAACGAGAACGCCGCCCTTGATTTTGGGGTCGCCCTCAAAGGGAACTTCGACATAATTGTTTACATCTTTCTGACAGATGGATTTCACGGTATCTTCTTCAAGCTCGAACCCTGTGCGCTCTTGCCATTCGCCCGTGATTTCTAAGACTTTCTGGTATTCATCTTCATCAAAGCTGACCATGATACCATCGGTGTTTAACTGAATAACCTTTAAGGTCTTACAGTCTGTCACCAAATGATTTGCCAACTCCAACAAAAATAGCTGGCCAGAAATACATACTGATCTTCCCATGAGAGGGTCATACAGCGGGTTATAGCGGTTCAGCATAGCCCCATAGGTGGTGTTCAGTACCAGCTTCAAAGCGTTCGCCGTAGCTTTGTCACCCGCTCTTTTCGCCTTTACTCGCCGCTCAATGGTGGCGGCGTAGACATCGGGAGAAGGGATATTTCGAGAAGTATATCCCATTAGTGTCATCAAGTGCGGGTTCAGTAGTAGGAAGCAACATCATAGTTTCTAATCATTCGCTTTCCCACTCAAATCACCGCCTTTCTTCTGGACGGACGAAGAAGATACTCACCATCCTCATGATGGTCAGTCACTCTCTTTTTCAGAGTGTTGTATGAAATGTTGAGTTCTCTACTCCACTCCATCAGAGATTGCCGTTTCCCGAACGCAGTAACAAAATGTGTCGTAGAACGGTTACAACAATTCTGACTTGGCGTGACCCATCGGCAATTATCAGGGGAATACCCCTTGTCATTGTCAATACGGTCAATGGTCAAGTCATTACGGTAGCCGTGTGACAAAGCCCATTCCTTGAAGTTGTTCCGTGTTCGCCATTCGTGGCAAACGGTAATACCTCGCCCGCCGTAACGGGGGAAGTAGGTTGAATTCGGGTTAGTGCAACGCTGAATCATGTTGAAATGAATAATGTCCAACCTGTCTCTCATATTTCACCTTCCTCTCGGTAGCATGGGATAGCTCCGTGAATACCGCCGTAGGCAATGGTGCAAGGACAGCCGCCTACCATCAAATCGAGCTTTTCCTTAAACACCACTTCGTCAGGAATACTCTTGTCCTTCAACCGTTCAAAGAAGTCGAACACTTCCTGTGGAATATACTTGCGAAGCAGCTTCGGCGGATACTGATATTCCCGCTCGTCATAGTGTGGCTTTTGCTCTGCGTCAAGGTAAGCAGCGGTCAGCTTGGCATTGGTCATGTAGAGAGCTTTTGCAGGATACAGCCCCTTTTCACGACCCAGCGTGAGCTTACTGGACAGGTAGCCTTGACGAAGATCATCCAGCCTGTCGGTTGCGTCAACATCATGACGGCAGTAGAACTCGACCTCTCGCTTCTCGTCCTCAGTCAAAGGGCGGTCGATATTAAACGGGACGGTGGTTTCACGAATATCCATTCCGAGGTGCGCTTCGATTGCTTTTAAGGACAACCCCATCTGGCAATCGTCCATCAGGTCATATTGATCGAAGAAAATCCCGCAGTCACGGAGAGGGGCGTACTCCCAGCCCTCATGACCACCAACGATGATAAAATCGTTAACCGCCTTTATTTCCTCCGGCGTGAAACCTGAGAGAACCGCTTTCAGAATGAATTGGTCATAGTGCTTATTGTTGAACCCTGCCAACAGGGGTTCTTGGGTCATGAACTGTTCGACCGCTTCATTGTCATTCCAAATCTCGGTGTATTCTCTCGTGATCTTGTCCTTGAAGACAAAAAGCCAATCATTTTGAAAGACTGCTATTCGCAGTCGAAGATAAAGAGATTATCCATGACTGCAAACATCACCTCCCCATTGGTCAGCCATAGCTTTTGCGATACCAGAGAAGGTTTTACTCCTGGCTTTTGCTGTTCGTGGATCATTCCAGGGTAAGATTTTTCCATTTTCGTCCGTGGCATAATTTGCAGATGCCCCTATGCTATAACCACCATGCAGTATTTCTCCGGGGCTGACAACATCCGTTGGTATGAGCGGTGGAAGATTTTTAAGCCATAGGCAAGTTTTCTTTCTCGCGGGATGTCCAAATTCATACGGTTGGACGATACAATCTGGCTTGCGGTAATGTGTTGACATATAACCAACTGGATTTTCGACACAAACGCGAGGAATGTCCGCATTGATAAATGCCATAAAGAACTCGGCTGCTTCTTTTCGAGCCTTTAAGCGTTCAACTGCCCTGTCCCCGTATCGTTCGACATTGAACCAACGGTTTCCAGACACGGTAAGGAAAGTGCATGGCGGGTGCGCAATTAACAAGTCCCATTTTCCAATAGCATGAACCTTACCGTCCATCGTAGTCACACTCCCGCCTTTAACGGCTTCCAGAGCGTCGCCGAGAATGTGCCATTCAAGGTGTCCGCCTGACGGTTCCTGGATATCACAAGAGTAGGCTTCGTGACCTCTCTCTCTGAACGCAGTACAAACCGCTTGACTTTCTTCACAAGCGACCAAAACTTTCACTTCGACACCTCCTGCTCGATAAATTTGCAACCACACTTGCGGTAGGTGGTACACCGCTTCTTGTAACTTCTCACGAGGTACTGAATACCATCGTCCACATAATCGTAGGCAATCGGCTCACCCTTTCCCGCGAAGGTACGAGCGATACGACCAATGCTCTGAGTTATTACAGCATAGTCCTTCTGCGGTGTGGTCAAATACAAGCGGTCGAGCCGGGGAATATCCAGTCCTTCCTTTGCCAGTGAATAGGTAGCGAACAGATACCGCTTGCGCCCCTGCCGCATTTCCTTAATGGCCTGTTCTCGGAGAGCCTTGGCTTTCTTCGTGGTCATCTTCCCATCAATCATGACCGCCTGTTTTCTCAGGTCAGCGGGGAGATTGTTCATTAGATATTTCAAGTGGCTCAACCGGTCGGAAAGAATGAGGTTAAAATGGTCATAGTTTACAACGAGATCATGCATAATCAGAAGGTTTCGTTCAAAATTATCAGCGAGATAATTAACCAACTTGGCATAGATGATCGTACCGTCCGTGTCCAAAAACTCACGGCTTAGTCCTTGATGTGTGGCACGGGGTAGAACGCTGACGGTCATAATCTTGTCTTTTACCGCTTCGTCCGGCACCTGATAGGCAATCCCGCCCAGCAAGGCGTAGGTGGCGGCAATCATACCGTCTGCCCTGTGAACCGTGGCGGACAGACCGTACTTGTGCCGAGCTGCCAGAGCGTTCAGCACCTTTGAGAATTGCGTCATGGCGGTCGGGGTTCCGGCTACACGGTGACACTCGTCCACGATGATACAATCCCAAACATCACGGTATTGACTCAAATCAAGATTGCACATGGTCTGCACCGTTGCGAAAGTGATTGCCTTACCGATTTGAACCCTACCTTCGGTGATCGTGCCAGTCAGAGAAGGACTCATGTACTGCTCCGCTCGGCTTTTGCTCTGTACGAGCAAATCCCTCGTGTGGGTTAACCAGAGGGTTCTTCGGCCTGTATCCGCCGCGACAGCAATTCCGATCTGTGTCTTGCCGCACCCCGCAGGGGCTTGAAGAATACCGTAGTAGGCAGTTATCAGGGCTTCCTTGGCTTCTACTTGGTAATCATAGAGCGGGATGGTGCAACCGAAGTCCACCTCGGTCGGCGTGGGAAGATTGACCTTCATGTGGCAATCGTCCATCGCCAGCACATCGTTCAAGCACCCGTAGGGAAGAACCAATGTATCGCCGTCCCATTGGAACAGATACAACTTCTCAGAAGTATTGCCTGTCCAGAAACCCATACGTTTTTTCTTGATGTATTCGGGATTAGAAAGGATGAGCTGCTTCTGGCACCATGTAAGCAACTGCTCAGACGGGTTTTCAATTCGGAGCTGATTGCCAACAGTTACTTGCATAGACTCACCCACGCATCAAGGGAAATACACATCATGCGAATATCCCTTTCGTTGAGTTGTTTAACACCTTTCGCAGCCAAATTATTGAGTGTATAGAGCGAAATGAAATATACATCTCCGTCTTTCAGCCTCAGCGCAAACCAGCCGGTGCCGTTACCTGTAGCTTCCCACAGCGTCATTGCGGATCGCTGATTTTCTTCGATTCGGTTTAGGCGAAAAACATCATTCTCGCACACCTTGCAATCGATTGGATATGTTTCTCGATTACGAGAGGCAAGCACATCAAACGGCTGACCTTGTGCGTTTTGAGCGAGATTATGCGCCCAGAAGCCCTTATTGGACAAATATTCACACAACGATTTTTCAAAACCGTTGCCGACTTTACGATTGACGTTCATTTACATCACTCCTTTACAAGTGAATATTTCCGATATATAATCGGATTGAGCTTTTACGCTTGCCGTTGATGGAACTGGTACTTCCGTCAGCGGCTTTTTCTTTGCTTCGACTCCGAAAGACCGTACAGCTTACCGAACAAGCCAAAGCACACAAGGCTAACCGCCATATGAATTGCACCAACACCCAGCGTCATCATCTCTTTTTCGATAGAACCGACTACACCCAGAAGGTAGAAAAACGAGAGAAACGCGAGTGCTCCAAAAACCTTTTTCATGAAGTGACCTCATTCATGGCCTGAATGACCATCGACAATTCTTGCAGGCTTTCGTACTTAGCCTTGAAAGATTGCATTTCAACCTTTGCGTCCGAGAGTAACTGCACTCTCATGTCTTCGTCCGAAAGAACCCTTGACAGACCTAAATAGCGGCGACCGTCATTTGTTCCCACGTTCACAAATGCCCTAACCAAGATTTGCTCACCAGAAGCACGTTCTTCCTTGACCGTGATTTGGCGAATGAAATATGCCGCTTGATTTTCCCGATACTTCTCAGCAGCAATACCGTCATTCCACTCAAACTCACCGTGAAGGGGAGAACCTTCTTCTCGGTTTGCGTCAAGCAGACTTTTCGGAGTCAACCCGCTGCTGGCTTCGAGCTGTTCCATCTGCTCCCCGACCGCCTGAGCGTTTGCTTTTACACACGCCAGCGGTTTCCATTGATAAACCATGTACTTACCTCCTTCCCTGAAAGATACCTTGACCCGCAGCGACCCAGCTTGCGACACCCGAACCAGCCCCGCCTGCCATGCCCCAGCGAAACAGACCTTGCAGGGACGCACCCCGCCTAACCTTGCCTGCCATGTCCCAACTAACCTAACCTTACCTTGCCCCGGCTAATCAAACCACGCCTGCCACGCCCGAACGCGCCTCACCAAGCCTGCCGTACCTTGGCTTGCCAGACCTCAACTCACCTGAACAAAACAAAACACACCAAACCTTGCCTGCCACAACACGCCTTGACCTAACAAAACATACCGAGCCTTAGCAAGCCTGCCCTACTCAGCACACATGATAGCGTCCGTAGGTGCCGCCCTTTTCAGGTCGCCATTCGCCAATGCCAACGGCAAACCCGCCAAGGTTAAAGAGGTTGCAAAGCTGTGCTAGAGAAATTACGCCAGCGTTGTATTTGACAACGAAAGTGGTAGACCATTCAGGGAACTCCGCACGGTAACGAATATCGGCAGTACCCATACCGACACGAACCATGTCTTCTCTGATTTGAGGAACGCCCTTGATTTCGACATATTCCTCGTCAATATGGAAAGCACCATTCATGCTGACGAGGTTCTTGGTTACACCAGCACGGAAGCCAGCAGACACCGCAGAAGCCTTGACACCGACAGAGGGGAAGCCGAACCGTGCCCCGTTTGAAAGAGCTTCTTCAAACACTTCCGGGGTTGCTCTCTCGGGCTTGCCAGAAAGGAAATAGATAGTATCTACGAAATCGGCAAACGGGTCTTTCGCGTCATGACCTTTCGTGGTAGCGACCTTCATCTGCTTATCCAGCATCATCTTCTTGGCTTTCTCGCTCCACTTATGAACGATCAGGGGGCTATCACCTTTGAGGGTGATGGTGGCGTTGCGAATGTCGATAGCGGGGATAGCGATGATCTCGGTTTCTTTCTTAGTAGTAGCCATAGTTAAAATCTCCTTTTCAATTTAGACGCTTCGATGTGAACCCATTCGTAGGGCTTCCCGTATTTCTGTTCGTACCAGCTCTCAAATTTCTTGCGGTTGTCTTCGTCCTTGAAATACTCTCGAACTGACCTAGCCAAGAGTGAGCTGAATGCTTTAGCTTGTCCCCGGACTTCCGGGATAAATGAGCTACTCATGATTTGCTGCCGATCTGTTTTTCGTACCAGTCCAGAATGTCAAGAGACTCAGTGATGATCTTGTCCACAAACGGCCCGCTACGAGTACCGGCTACAATTCCGCTCATAACCGGTGCGGTTGTTTTAATGCCGCGCTTTCCGAGCATACTAATCAGCCATGTAAACGACAGGTGATTAACGCTCAGCCGATAGCGAATCTGGTCACGTTCTTCCACAAAATCGCTCCTTTCTTAGTATTGTGAACAATATTTGTTGACAATCGAGGGGCGCAATGGTACAATCAATCTGCCAGACAATCAAACCATTCGCCACAGCAACCGCCGAAAAAAGAAGACCTTTCGGGGGTCGGGGTTTTGTTGTCAAAATCTCTTGTTCACAATCAGAGTATATCAACAATTTCTGTTGATGTCAATAGTAAATCAACGAATTTATTTATTTTTTGTTGAGAGGTGTAAATATGATTAGCCGTAAAGTAAAAAGGACAGAGGAAGAGCAAAAAATTCTAGACCACATCATTGCGTGCATGAACTACAAAGAGCTAGACCAGAAGGAGCTATGCGATTATCTCGGCGTGAATCAGCAAATGTTTACAAACTGGAAAAACGGGCAAAGTAACTCGTACATGAAGCGCCTTTCCAAAATTGCGGAATTCCTAGACATTCCGATGGAAGAACTTATCGATGAGCCTGTTATTCCAGAAAACACGGTATACGAGAAAAAGCTATTGAAGTATTTCAGTATGTGTGATGGAGAAGGTAAGCTGAGAATCATTCAGTTGGCAATGAATGAATTCGACAGAACACAGCAAGAAAAAAAGGAAAATCAAGAACCGGCTGTTGTCGGATAAGATTATTAGTTTTGATGAATGGAGACAAATACGATGAAATTTCCGATTGACCTCTCCACTTTAACAAAAGAAGAAATCTCGCAGTTTGAGGAAGACCCTTTCACTCTTTACAATGGCGACCACAATGTGACACTTTATCTCCGCTACAGTTCCTCCGGTCAAAGCGATCAGTCTATTGAAGGACAGCTTCGGGATTGCCGCGCTTTTTGCAAAGCAAATCACTATCGAATTGTGGCAATTTACATCGACCGAGCGACTACGGCTCGAAAAGATGTAGAGAAACGCATTCACCTCATGGAAATGATTGCAGACAGCGCAAAACAAAATTGGGACTACGTTGTTGTTTGGAAGCTCGACCGCTTTTCGCGTAATCGTAACGACAGTGCCATCATGAAAATGCGCTTGCGCAAGAATGGGGTAAAAGTTCTGTCCGCTACTGAACACCTGTCCGACAATCCAGAAAGTATTCTCTTGGAATCGGTGTTGGAGGGTATGGCCGAATTCTTTTCTGCCGAGCTGTCGCAAAAAGTCACGCGAGGTATGCGCGAATCTGCCTTGAAATGTCATAGCGTCGGCGGTCACGTTCCTCTCGGATACAAAATTAAAGATCACAAGTTGGTCGTTGACCCCGATACTGCCCATATTGTGCAGGAAGCCTTTGCGCTCTACGCCAATGGAGTAAGTGTTGCGGAAATTGCTCGAAAATTCAATGCAGCAGGATATAAAACCGCAAAAAATACTGAATTCAACCGCAGTAGCTTTAAGGTGATGTTTCAAAACGTCCGCTACATCGGTACTTATACTTACAAGGACATTCGCATAGAAAACGGTGTTCCCGCTATCATCGACCGGGAACTTTTCGATGCCGTCCAGAGACGGCTTTCTAAGACCGCTACTGCCCCCGCAAGGGGCAAGGCCAAGGTAGATTACCTCTTGTCGGGAAAGCTGTTCTGCGGTCATTGTGGGGCTTCTATGAACGGCGAGAGCGGTGTTGGGCGAAGTGGCAAAACTTATCATTATTATTCCTGCTATACAAAGAAGCGCAGACTCGGATGCGAAAAACGCCCTCTTAGAAAAGATTACATTGAAGAGATTGTGGCACGAAGTGCGTTCGAGCTTTTAACCGATCAACTCATTGATGAAATTGCAGATATGGCGATCAAACAAAGTGAGCAAGATATGGTCAACGAAACTCGTATCCCTCAGTTGACCGAACAGTTATCTGAAATCGAAAAATCTATAGCCAATATTACAACAGCTATCGAAAAAGGAATTGCCTCCGAAACATTGATGAATCGTCTCGTACAACTCGAACACGAGAAAAAGACCATCAACAAAGAAATCAAATCAGAGGAAAAATACGTTTACCGCATTGACCGCGATCAAATCGTTTTCTGGCTGAGTCAATTCAAATACGGAAACATTGAAGACGAGAGTTTCAGAAGACGGCTCATTGATCTTCTAGTCAATTCTGTGACCGTATGGGATGAACCAGACGGGTATAAAATTACTACCGCATATAATCTAACCTCTTGCAAAACCAAGACTTTCAGGGTCGAAAAAAGCCCCGCCACAGAAAATGTGACAGGGTTCGGTTTTGGGGAGTCTGAGTGTACCACAAAGGAAGCATCCGAACCGGATGCTTCCTTTTTACTATAAACAATCCGCTGAATTGATTTTCCTTTTTGTGAAGCATGACCGTGAACTTCGTTGCTATGCTGAGCACAGAAATTGGCGCAGGGGCGCAGAAACGGGGCAGCGGATGTATTTGTGGGTGATCGCGGCAGTGACCGCATATTTTATCAAGGGGTTGTGCGGCTTTGCCAACACGCTGGTACTGACCTCGATCCTGAGCTTCGGCGCGGACAACGCCAACATTTCGCCATCGACCTGCTGCTGGGCTATCCCGCCAACCTGATCCTCACGTGGAACAACCGGCGGCGGCTGGACCCGAAGGCCTGGCTCCTGCCATTTGCGGCGCTGGGGCTGTTTGCGGGCATGAAGTGCAGCCGTGTGCTGGACGAAAAATGGGTGCGCAGGCTCACGTCCGTGCTGCTGGTGCTGTCGGGCGTGTCGCTGATCGCGGTGAATCTGTGAAGGAGAGCAATGACATGACGGAACGGGAAATCTGGGAGGCGGTCGTTCACTCGGACGCCAGCCTACGGCAGGAATAAATCCGCCCGGCAGACGCGCTGCCGGGCAAAAAACAAGCGCCTCAGAGTTTGACTCTGAGGCGCTTGCGTATCTGGGATGCTGTAAGGGGGGGATTACAGCAAAGCCTGATCGGTGACGGCGCGGCCGGCGATGCGTCCATAGAACAGGGCGCTGCCGATCGACGTGCCGCAGGTCGGGTACTGCGTGCCGTACATGCCGGTGCCGGCAACTTCGCCCGCGGCGTACAGGTGCGGGATCACGGAGCCGTCGGGCTTCATGACGCGCGCGGAGACGTCCGTCTCCAGACCGCCGAACGTGACGGTCACGCACGGGTGCATGCGCAGGGCCACGAACTTGGGCCCCTTGATCGGGTGCAGGAACTCGGCCGGCTTGCCGAAGTCTTCGTCGACGCCCTTTTCGACCAGCTCGCAGTAGCGGTCATAGGTCGCCTGCAGCGTTGCCGGGTCGCAGCCCATCTTCTTGGCCAGCCCCTCGATGGAGGTGGCGCAGGGATCTTTGGACTTGCCGGCGACAGCGGACTTGTAGCCGTACTGCACGCCGCCGTAGGGCTCTTTGCCGCTGGTGATGTACCAGCCGCAGTTGCTGCCGGAGCGGGCGATGGCGTCGCTGACCGTGTACTGATAGCTCCACTCGTTGACGACGCGCTCGCCGCGGTCGTTGACGATGAGGCCGGACTCGTCGTTGATGCCGATGCCGCAGGTCAGGCTCGTGTACACGACCTGCACGGCGGGATGCTCGTAGTTGAGCGCGCCGATCTTCTCGGCAGCCGTCAGACCGTCGCCGACGTTGCCGTGCGGCACGTTGCTGAAGTAATGTGCGACGGGGTAGCGCGCGACCATTTCCTTGTTGCGGGCATAGCCGCCGGTCGCAAGGATGACGCCCTTTCTCGCGTAGAGCGTGAGCTTGGCGCCGCCCTTGCGCGTGCACGTCACGCCGGTGACGACACCCGCCTCGTCCGTGAGGATCTCGTTCATGGCGGTGTCGTAGATGATCTCGCCGCCGAGGTCGTTTTCATAGTACAGCGTCAGGGGCGTGGAGATCTCGCCGCCTTCGCCGTTGGTCTGTCCGCCGCCGCCGGGGGAGTTGTGCACGCGCCACGGCTGCAGGCTGACGTGGATGGGTTCGACGTCGAGCACGTCAAAGTGCGTCTTGAGCACGCCGTCCTTTTCCACTGGCTTGGACAGCGGCTGCCACGGCTCTGCGAGCACTTCCGCGGGGTCGCCCTTCACGGTCGCCTCGATGGAGGTGAGCCAGTCGAGCGTCTGGTTGAGGTGATCGACCAGATAGCGGTTTTTCGACTCGTCCATGAACTTGCCGTTGCGGTTGCCGACGTCCATGAGGTAGTCATAGACCATGTCCGTGTTGTCGTACAGGCCCTGCTTTTTCTGCCACTTCGTGCCGGCGCCGAGGAGCTTGCCGCCGCTTCTCGCGGTGGCACCGCCGGTGATGCGCTGCTCATCGCCACGCCGCTCGGCATCTTTGCCGCCATCTGGCTGGTCGAGTACGCCCGCCGCGGCAGCAAGCTCGTCAAGGTCGT
>ERZ791909.297-NODE-297-length-49861-cov-27.115789_pt1 | contig 49861 bp, 41 predicted proteins | sample MGYA00510143_ERZ791909 | MGnify/ENA primary metagenome ERZ791909 (study PRJEB30046, sample SAMN00792093) | human gut metagenome | study: EMG produced TPA metagenomics assembly of the A metagenome-wide association study of gut microbiota in type 2... | reverse complement strand
CTTACGCTGATGAAGGGTGATAAGGGTATCAATTTTTCCAAAAAGCAAATGAATCTTTTCTTGTTCCCTTTTTGTCGGGAATTTAGCTGACACACTTTGAATATCGGCGTTGTGAAGATGAACAACAGATTTTCCCTGTGCAAGAGACGATAAATACTTGTGTGTTGCTCCACTCGAAATAGTTAGTGCGAGAAAGGCAGAATCATATTCAGCTGTCGGCGATACTATATTTAGGTCGCCGCCCAGTAGAATGCCGGGCTTAACCACAACAGATGCGATCGAAATATCTTCCGCCGTTTCACCAGAAGCAGGCACAATGACTTCTCCGCCCTTGCTATATACGCTTCCAGCTTTTTCTTTAACAAAGGTATCTACATCAAAAATACAGGTTTCATATTTTGTGTAAAGGCGACCATACAGGATTATCGGAGTGCCTTCTTCGCATAAATCGTTTTTGGAGTAGCCTACACCTTTAGAAAAAACTGCAATTTCACCCAGCTTACGCTGTTCCCAAGGGTCAGTGAAGCCCTTGAACCGGAGGGCAGGTTTCTTCTCGTTATCCTGCATAATCATTCACCTCCCAGCAACTTTTTGAGTTCTGCAATGCCCTTCATGTCAAATTCATTTCCCTGCAAATCGTCCAGCAGCCCCAGCAATTCGTGCTCGGTATCGGCAATCTGGCTCTCTACGTCCTCAAAGGTGGTTTCGTATTTCTTGCAGACGGCATCCAACTGCTTCACAAAATCGTCCAGAACGGCATCCGGCAGGCTGTTCAGATTTTCCATCAGGGGCAAGATCCACTTGCGGTGCAGCAGGTCACACACTTCTTCATCGGTCAGGTGCTCGATCACGCTCTTGGTGCGCTGATGGAGTGCCGCACTGTCGTCCTTGACTTTCTTTTTCAGGGTCTTTTCCTCGGCAAACAACGCGTCCACATCTTTCAGGATGCTCAAAGTGGCAGGCTCTACTTCCCGCGCCTTGATGGCCTTTTTGACCTCAGCGGCAACAAAGGCGTCCTTTGCGTCATTCACAAAGTTCTGCTCCTTGTCCTCCTCGCTCAGTTCGTCCAGATGGCTTTCATATTCTCCGGCGATTTCGGAGAGTCTGGTTTCCTTTGCCCGCAGCGCTGCTACTTCCTCGTGCATTTTAACGTTCTGCACCAACTCAAAGGGCAGCACATGACCCACCCAGCCGTCCTGTACTTCGGCATCCTTTTTCAGCACCATGTTGGGGTCTACCTGCTTGGTTGCGGCAAAACCCTCGGTCTGGATGATTTCAAGGTCAATGGCGATTTTCTTCCAGTCATCGTCCAAAAGCTGGTATGCTGCATAGCGGTCAACCAGAGGAATTCCTGCCAGCCGTGCAAAGATCTCCCGGCTCAGGCGTTCTTCCTCGCCGGCAGCATTCAGCTGCGTTATGCCGTCGATGAGTGCGGACTTCAAGTAGGCATCAAAGTCACCGAAAGCATTCTGGAAGGCGGTCTTGAATGCCACTACATCCGGGTGGTTCAGAACTGCGTTTTTCAGGTTTTGCACATTCAGATGGCAATACGCTTCGTTGTCCGGGCTGAACAGAGCCGCTTTCAGGTGCGGGAATGCAGTCCAGTATGCAGATAGGTCTTGCAGTTCAGCTTCGGGAATGCCGCCAAACATGGAAGCGTAGATATCCCAGCTCTCAGCCTTTTCCGAGGAATCCACATACCGGGGGATGTTCAGGTTGTAATCATTCTGGATAATCTCTGCGCGGGATACTCTGCGTGCGAACTTTTTGATTTTCTCCGGGCGTTCCTTGTAAGCATCCACAATGCGTTTGATGTCGCAGGCACGCAGCTTATTGTTTTTGCCGTCCTTCTCAAAGCCCTTAGACGCATCAATAATCAGAACGTCCGAATCCTTTTTATTCTTCCGCAGCACCATGATGATGGTGGGAATGCCTGTGCCGAAGAAAATATTGGCGGGCAGACCGATGATTGCATCAATGTTGTTGTGGTCAATCAGATTTTTGCGAATTGTACCTTCTTCACCGCCACGGAATAGAACACCGTGGGGCAGAACGATGGTCACAATGCCGTCATTGCGGATGTGATACAGGTCGTGCAGCAAAAAGGCGTAGTCTGCCTTGCCTTTGGGGGCAAGGCCGTAATCCGAAAAGCGCGGGTTGTTCTCTTTGTCGTTCGGATTCCACGCCTGCGAATATGGGGGATTTGATACCACCGCATCCACAAACAGCGGGTCGTAGGTGTTGACCGGGTCGTTTTCTTCAAAGTACGGCCAATCTTCCTCCAGCGTATCGCCGTTGCGCGTTACAATGTTGTCGGGCAGAATGCCGCGCATGACAAGGTTCATGCGGGTCAGGTTGTAGGTGTTTTCCTTCAACTCCTGTGCATAGTATTTGATGTTGTTGCCATTGCCCATATACCGTGCGGCACACTGACCAATGTTGATCAGCAGTGAGCCGGAACCGCTGGTGGGGTCGTAAATTTTGATCTCTTCCCGGTCTTTCAGGTGGTACGCCACGATTTCAGACATGAGCAGCGAAACTTCGTGCGGCGTGTAGAACTCGCCGGCCTTCTTGCCTGCGTTTGCTGCAAAGTTGCTGATCAGATATTCGTAGATAAAGCCGAGAACATCATAATCCTGCTTGCCGTCCATGGGAATATCTTTGATGAGATAGATCAGGTCGCGAATGGCCTTTGTCCGCGCACCGGAGCTTTCACCCAGTTTGGACAGGCCGGTTTGCAGCGTAGCAAAGACACCGTCAAACACCTTTTTGTGGTGCGGGTCGATCAATCGACTGAATGCCTGCAATGCCACCGTTACGTCGTCAGCCTTGAAGTCGCTGCTTTTGCTGATCCATGTGGAAAACAGATTTTCATAGGCGATAAAATAGCCGACATTCTTCCGAACGGTATCCAGCGTTTCGGCATCGTCTTCGGTCAAATCCGGCAGATATTCGTCTGTCCAGTCATTCTCTTTCAGCCATTTGACTTCTTTGTCCGACAGAAATTTATAAAACATGAAGCCCAGAATGTAATCCTTGTACTCGTTGGCTTCGATTTTAGAGCGCATCTTGTTGGCAGATTCCCAGATTTTCGATGCGAGTTGCTGCTTGTTCATGCTATTCCTCCCAGTGGCCTGCAATAGCGCATTTTTAGATTTTTTTAATCGGACAGCCCCTCCGATTTTATGCGTGTGTTCATTGAACCAATTATACAAAAGTGCCACCCGGTTTGCAATGCGAATGAAAAGTTTCTCAATCGCATTCGCAGAACCATAACCGTGGCAAGCAGAGCCTTTGTGCGCACAAAGGCTAAATTCGCACGCAGAATTAAAATTCTGCTGTGTTCATTCGCTTGTTAGGATGCAATCCCAATCCCTGTAATCATCACGATTCCGTGATGGTTGCACACTCCTGCGGAGTCCTAAAAAAGCGTTTTGCAAAAACGCGCAGCCTGCATCCGTCGGATGCGGTTCAAGGGTTTGGGATTTCCCAACAAGCATTTTGCAATGCAAAAATGGTCTTTGTATATACGAAGACACTGCTTGCTACGGCTATGAACGCCTTTTGAATTGCAAAATGATTTTTCAGTTGCTATACTGGGCTTATCAAAATTTTTTCGGGAGGACACCGCAGTGACTGCACAGACAATGCAAATCGGGAACAGACCTTGCCGCATTTACGGTGAAGCCCATGCAGAATACCTGCTGCTCCAAATGACCGGCGAGCACGAGCTGCAAAGCATGGACCATGAAGTGGCGGCCATTGCACAGGGCGCAGCGCATCCGTTTTTGTTTGCGGCTATCCCGGTGGAAAGCTGGAACGATGCACTATCTCCGTGGGAAGCCCCTGCTGTATGGGGCAAAGAGAGTTTCGGCGGCAATGCTGGGGACACCCTGCGCTTTCTGACAGAGCAGGTCATTCCGTCACTGAAACAACAGTTTAATCTCCCGGAAAACGTCAAAATCATTCTGGGTGGCTACTCACTGGCCGGACTGTTTGCTTTGTGGGCATCCACCCAGACTGATCTGTTCTACGATGTCGCCGCCTCGCCCTCGGTGTGGTTTCCGGACTGGATGGAGTTTGAACAGCAGCGCCCGATACAGACGCAGCACATTTATCTGAGCCTTGGCGACAAGGAAGAACACACGAAAAACGCTGTCATGGCTGTGGTGGGGGATAATATCCGCACTCTGCACAGTCAGCTTATAGCGCGGTGCAGACTGCACCTTTGAATGGAACAGCGGCGGGCATTTCAAAGACGCCGATTTGCGTACCGCAAGAGCATTTCGGTGGGTGATGGAGGAAAGCCGATGAATATTTTGATCGATGCAGACGGCTGCCCGGTCGTCGATCTGACGTTGCAGATTGCAAAGCGGTTCGGCATCTCGGTCATCATCCTGTGCGACACCTCTCACCAAATCGAGCGAGAAGGTGCGCAGACGTTGGTATTCGATAAAGGTTCTGACAGCGTGGACTTTGCGCTGGTGAACCGGGTAAAACCGGGGGATGTGGTCGTAACACAGGACTACGGGCTGGCCAGTATGTGCCTTGCCAAGCGCGTCCGGGTGCTGAATCAGAACGGTTTAGAATACACCGCCGACAACATAGACGCTCTCATGCTGCGACGGTATGAAAGCAAAAAGCTCCTCCGTGCCGGAAAGCACCCCAAGGGGAGCCCAAAGCGGACGAAGGAGCAGGATGCCAAGTTTGCGGATACACTTGAGAAGATTCTGAGCAAAAATTATTGATACATACTTTTTGAAGGCTGGAGAAATCCAGCCTTCTTTTTTGGCGAATATCGATTTGAATGATTACATCTTGGTTACAGGTTATAAGTTGTGGGTGCAGAATGGCCTTTCCCGTCGGCTACCTATTGAGGGCATCTTTTTTCAAGACCACTTTCAACTTCAGGCACTGCCATTGTTGCCAAGTTCCGCCCTCCATCGGTCGCCCCGTAGACCGACGTTATTTTAACCAAGAGGCTACTTCGGCTATATTTTCCAAGAACTTTTCAACAAATTTCTTTTTCGGGTAACAAAAAGCACTTTTTCGTCGCCTACCAATTAGAGGGATAATTTTTCGGAAGCCCTAAATTCTGAAGATTTTCTATATAACTTCGTTCTTTGAAAACAGAATAGTTCAATCGTCCGGTACTTCACAAAAGGTACTTCTGTAACTCGCAGCCCGGTCATAACGAAGACGGGGTGGCTGAAATGCCAATGGTGCGGTGCAAGCCCGCCGCCGGATGATTCCCCACTCCTAGGGTGCCGAGGGCGAATATGGGAGACCCATATCATATTGGCGCAGACGGGATTGTAACCCTATCTGCGATGCGAGAGCTGGAATTGCTGCCAGTTCTCTTTACATTGCCACCTATCCGCAGGTGACACACTTTTTGACATTATGAAGGCTTCTTTTAGGAGTTCACTTTTGTCTGCCTATTACAATTCGGTTACAGAATCGTCTTGGATGCTATGGAACGACCTATTTCAAGGGCTCGTATATAGAGGCATCTTTTTTCAAGACCACCTTCAACTTCAGGCACTGCCATTATTGCAAAATTCCACCCTCCATCGGTCGCCCCATGGACCGACGTTATTTTAACCGAGTAGCCACATCAACTATATTTTTCAAGAACTTTTCAACAAATTTCTTTTTCGGGTTATATTTTGGCCTTTTTCGTCGGCTACCAATTAGAGGGACAATTTTTCGGAAACCTTAAATTCCGAGGATTTTCTATATAACTTCGTTCTTTGAAAACAGAATAGTTCAATCGTCCGGTACTTCACAAAAGGTACTTCTGTAACTCGCAGCCCGGCCATAACGAAGACGGGGTGGCTGAAATGCCAATGGTGCGGTGTGAATCCGCTGCTGGACGATTCCCCACTCCTAGGGTGCCGAGGGCGAATATGGGAGACCTATATCATATTGACGCAGATGGGCTGCAAGTCTATCTGCGATGCGAGAGTTGAAACTACTGTCAGCTCTCTTTACATTGCCGCCTGACCGCAGCCTTGCTGCAAAGGATATAACCGCAGGTAACACACTTTTCGGCCTTAAACTACTTATACAGAAGGAGTGCCTATGAAGTTTAACGATGCCTATTCCCAGATGTTTCCCGGCTACCCCGATGCCGTCAGCCTTCAGCAGGCTGCGGAGATGCTTGGTCTGAACCGCCATACAGTTGGGGAACTGATCCGTTCCCGCCGCCTGTTTGCGCTTAAAATCGGCCGCACCTACCGTATCCCGAAGCTGAGTGTGATCGAGTTCCTGCTTACCGGGCAGAGCACCTTCCCGGCTGGAAATCCGCCGCTGGATGTGGTATGCTGTGGGTGCAGCAACGGACAGCACGCCTGTTGACCCAAAGGAGGTTTATGATGAAAACTACAGGGTCTGTCCAAGAGAAAAATGGACGTTTCTATTTCGTGATCAATCTTTATGATGCCAACGGCAAGCGGAAAATCAAGTGGATCTCCACAGGTCTGACCGTCCGGGGCAACAAGCGCAAGGCAGAATCCATGCTCCGGGAAGTATTGCTCCACTATGATGAGACCGGGGAGCTGCCCACAGGGCGGGGCGGAGCCTACGAAAAAGTAGATGCTAAAACCACCAAGCCTCTGCCGCAACCCCTCCAACCCGTCAGCAAGTCGGAGATGCTGTTTCTGGACTATCTCAACGAGTGGGTGCAAGTCCATAAAGCATCCATCCAGCCTGCAACCTTTATCAGCTACAATCGGATGATCACCGGTCGTATCACGCAGTATTTTGAGCCGCTGGGCTTAAAGCTGTGCGAGGTCACGCCGCAGGTGCTGGATGAGTTTCAGGAGAAGATCTTGCTAGAGGGCTACACCACCAACACGGTCATTCACTACCACGCCATCTTCGGTAAAGCGTTCAAGGATGCCGTCCGCAAGGACTATCTGGAAACCAACCCGATGCTGAAAGTTGACCGCCCGAAGAAGAACAGCTTCCGGCCCAACTTCTACTCCAAGGATGAAGTCCAGCAGCTGCTGGAAGTATCGCAGGATGACCCCCTGCACCTGTGCATCCTCATTACGGCCTACTATGGCCTGCGCCGCAGCGAGGTGTTGGGGTTGAAGTGGTCGTCTATCGACTTTGAGCGAAAGTCCATCACCATCAACCACAAGGTGACGGAGCAGTTGGTGAACGGCAAGTACGTTCCTGTGGTCAGCGATGTGATGAAGAACAAGACCAGCTGCCGCACCCTGCCGCTGATCCCGGCTGTGGAAGAAGAACTTCTGAAGCAGAAGGAAAAACAGCAGCTTTACCGCAAGCTGTTCAAGAAGAGCTACAGCACCGAGTATCTGGATTTCGTCTGCACCGATCAGGAAGGCAAGCTGATCCGCCCGAACTTCGTGACGGAGCACTTTGATTGGCTGCTGACCAAGTACGGGCTGAAGCACATCCGTTTCCACGATCTGCGCCACAGCTGCGCCAGCCTGATGGTGATGAACGGCGTATCCATGAAGCAAGTTCAGGAGTGGCTGGGGCACAGTACTTTTTCTACCACCGCTGACATCTACGCACATCTCGATTACAAAAGCAAACAGGGGTCTGCTGGGGTCATTGCGAACCTTTTGGGAGAATCCAAGTTCCCCAAATAATTATGGATTTATCGTTCATGTATAAAGCATACTGTGATGAAGCAAAAGCGGTCTTTCTCTGCTTGATGTAAAAGAAAAAGTCGCAGATTCGTTTGAATCTGCGACTGCTGGCGGAGATGGTGGGATTCGAACCCACGTGCCCGATTAAGGACAAAACGATTTCGAGTCGTTCTCGTTACGACCGCTTCGATACATCTCCAAGTATATTTTCATGGCGAATTTACGATTTGTATATCGCAAATCGGCCTTGAAACTTGGAACAGTTGCTGTTAGAATATTGTTAGAAAACGCATCGTTCAGACAGGCTTTGAAGCCTGTCAGGATATCAAAATTGACGTTCTCCCGTGTGATATGGAGACATTCAGCGAAGCATCCACTTGGATTTCGAGTCGTTCTCGTTACGACCGCTTCGATACATCTCCAAAATAAACCTTATACAGTATAGCAAAAAAGCCGGTTGTCGTCAACACTTTTCTCCATGTGCCGTACAAAGGCGCGGTGCTGCGGTCCGAATCGTCCGCACGCGGTACAAAACAGCCACACAAAAAGCGCAGACCGCCGCACAAAGTCTTGTGCAGCGGCCTGCGGTCATAGTTCAGCTATGATATGCTCAGTTTTTGCTGGTGCTCTGATTTGCGATGAACTCATCGTACACTTTCTTGGTAATCTCCCAGTTCATGGAATACTCGGAGTTCTCACGGATGGGGATGTACTTGAACACCACGGTCTGACCATCCTTCAACTCGGGGAAGTTGGTGGCCTCCAGATGGAGTGTGACGAGCTTCTTCTGCTCGATCAGGCTGTTCTCAGCATCCAGAATGCGCACGCCGTCCCAGTTATCGCTGAAGTAGACCGGCTCGCCCTTCACATCCTTTACGGCAACAGAGAAGCGGTAGGGATCCAGCGGGATGGGGTTTGCACGGGCAGACTCAATGTCCACCTCCAGAGTGCAGGTGCCTTTCTCGATCTTCATGCTTTTCAGGCCGGCAATGACATTCAAATCGCTTTTGATCGCGCCGGGCAGCGTTTTGCAGACCGGGTTTTTGGGGTCCTGATATTCACAGCCGCCCAGCAGACTGGCACCGGCCACAGCCACTGCGGTGGCTGCCGAATACTTCAGGAATGCGCGGCGGGAAAATGTATAAGACATAGCTTGTTCCTCCGTTTTTTACCAGTATGTTGGGGCTCAGGTCGCAGACTTCAAGGCGTCTGCGGTCAGCTCCCAGTTGGCGCTGAACTCGCTGTATTCCAGATCGGGATAGAAGGTAAAGGTCACCGGGCCGTCCGTCAGCGCGTTCAGACCCTTTGCGGACACAAAATAAGTAACAGTCTCGTCCTTCTTGACCTGATGGCTCAGCGCATCAGGAGAAGTCACCTGCAGCTTATCGTTCTGGTAGGCCAGATATCCGTCTGCCTTTACGGCAAAGTTTGCCTTGGTCACTTCCAGTGCGTTATTGCGGCCGTTTTTCACAACCAACTTAAAAGTGGTGGAAGTTGCGGTGCATTCTACCTGCTCCAGCGTGGATACGACCTTCAGTACTGTGTTGTTGGTACCGACGGCGCGCTGCACCGGAGCGTACCCGCCGCAGCCGGTCAGCAGACTGCTGCCAGCCACAACTACAGCGGTAAGTGCAGTATATTTCAGGAAAGAGCGGCGGGAAAATTCCCCAGTCATATTCGTTCCTCCTTTGGGACACATCAATACAGATTCTGCCATAAGGCACTACCTATACAATAGGCGAAACAGAGAAAAATGTCAATGATTTTTCACAAAACAAATGTGAAGATTTTGTGGCAACATCGCGCATTTTAGACGAAGCTTAAGTGGTTTTTCTGGTGATTTTGTCAGCTGCGGATCACGTCAGAGGCATTCATGACGAAGGTCAGGCTCTTGCCCTCCAGGAAGGTGGGCACATAAGTGACCTTCAGCTGCTTCCAGTCCTTGGGCACCATGAGCATCAGCACGATGTAGGCGCTGCCCTGCGGGGGCAGGCTCTCCACATCGGAAAAGCTCTGGGAATTGGCGTTGTACAGCGAGATATTGGCGCAGCAGGCTGCGGGCTGGCCATCACAGACGGCGGTAAAGTCCGGGGTAGCGGCGGCCATGGCCTGAAAGTTTGCGTCCACGTTCTCCAGCGGGGGCACGGGGTAGGCCTCGTTGATGGCGTCAATGCCCTGTGCGCCGATGGCGTAGCTCTCGGTCTTGCTGCGGTTGACGGTGGTCACCCGCACGCCCAGATACTCGTAGCCTGCCGGCTGTACAGGGTCCTGCGTCAGGTGGAACACGCTGGTCAGCTGCACGCCCAAGCCGTTCCAGTTGCGGACGGTGTCGCCGACCTTGACCTCCACCACAGTATCGTTGCCGTTGGACTTGCAGCCGCCCAGCAGGCTGGCTGCGCCCAGTACGGTGGCAGATGCACCGGTGCACTTGAGGAAGCTGCGGCGGGAAATGACAGTAGACATAAGATATATCCTCCTTGAAGGGTCAGTTTCTTTTTCTTCTTTCTCTGGTTATACCGTTTCCGGCGCACAGATGCAAGAGCTCTGGCCGATTCTTTACAACAATTTCACAAGCCGGTCACTCCTGCGGCGAAAGCCCCTTGACATGGGTCTCACTGGTCTTGACCAGATTTAACAGACTGGGCGTGTACAGCGGAAATTCCCGCGTCAGGCTCTCGGTGGTCATGGCAAGGCAGGCGGGGTCCTTGACGCCCTCACCGCCGTTCACATCCTGCCCGTCCAGCAGCGCCTCCACGTTGGCTTCCGCCATTCGCATCACCGCATCGGAATAGCCGTGCCAGCGGTGGGGCTCAATGCTGAACATGCTGGAGGCGTTGTGCGGCTCCGCAGAGTAGAGCAGCCGGAACATCTTGGCCACCGCCATCATCAGGTAGGCACTCACCTCGGTGGTCAGAGCCTTGCTGTGGCACTGGCCGATCTTGGCGTAGAGCACGTTCAGGCTGTTAGAGATAAGTTTTTTGTTCATGGTGGGCAGCACGCTGCCGTGGTAGACGTTGTCCTTCATCTTTTCGGGGTTGGGCAGATCCTCGGCAGAAAGCATCATGCCGTTGCGCTCGGCGCTGCGCCCCAGCAGATAATCGCAGGAAACATTATAGTAATCTGCCACCCGCACCACAAAGTCCAATCCGCACTCGCGGATGCCTTTTTCGTAGTGGGACAGCAACGCCTGAGAGACCCCCAGATCCTCTGCCGCCTGCTTTTGGGTAATGCCGCGCTCCTTGCGCAGCAGCTTGATGATACGATTGAACTCCATGGTGTGCTCTCCTCAATGTCCGCAGGATCTGTTTTTTGGTAACATCCTTGTTTTTGGTTTACAACAGGTTGATTATACACATTGGAAAACGACTTGTAAAGCAAGAAAAATGCCGATATTTTTCGTCTTTTTTCGTCATTATTGTCAAAAGTCTTGCCGGAGACCCCACATCTATGCTAAACTATGGGTATTAACACATAGATTTTGTGTTTCCGCTGCGGCAAAAAAACGACAGGCGTAGTGAAAGCAGGTCTTTTTCGAAACAAAATTTTTTCAAAGAGGTGGTTCCATCTTTCTGCAGTTTGTGCTATAATCTCTTTTTGGCGACTGTTCTTGACCGGCGCACAAATCTGCAAAGGACAAGCCAGACGCTATAAAAGGTAATATACCAAGAATAAGAAAGAGGAAACTTCATCATGAAACTCGAGCGCAAAGTCCGTCTGTGCAGCGCTGCCGCTGCCGTCCTGATCGCCGCCATCGCCCTGACCGGCTGCGGCGGCTCCAAGACCACTGCTTCTTCCGCAGCCGCTTCTTCTGTGGCTGCTTCCACCGCTGCTGCCACCAACAACAGCTGCGGCGAAGGCGTGACTTGGGCACTGGCTGACGGCACCCTGACCATCAGCGGCACCGGCCGTATGACCAACTTCACCAAGGACGCTCCGGCTCCCTGGGCTGATCAGGCCGACCAGATCACCACCGTTGAGGTGGAAGGCACCGTTACCAGCGTAGGCGCTACCGCCTTCAAGGACTGCACTGCCCTGACCACCGTGAACATCGCCGACGGTGTGGAGTACATCGAGGCCGGTGCCTTCAACGGCTGCACCGCTCTGACCGAGCTCAACATTCCCCTGAGCGTGGGCTACATCAAGACCGGCGCATTCAAGGGCTGCACCGCCCTGACCAGCGTGACCATCCGCGACGACTGCCGTCTGGACATGAATGTGTTCCCCGATACCGTGGAGGTCAACTACGCCGAGGGCTAAGCCCCATCCGTGATTCTGAACCAAAAGAGGTGTGATCCATGAAAACCTTCAAGCTTCATCTCATCCGCCACGGCATGACTGCGGGCAACCTGCAGGGCCTGTATATCGGCAGCGGCACTGACCTGCCCCTGTGCGACGAGGGCCGTGCGCAGCTTGCCGAGCTGAAAGAGCGGTTCGTCTACCCGCAGGTAGACACCGTTTTTTCCTCCCCGCTGCTGCGTGCGGTGGAGACTGCCAACATCCTGTTCCCCGGGGCTGCCCACCAGTTTACGGTGCACGACTTGCGGGAAGCCGGTTTTGGCAAGTTTGAGGGGCGTCCGGTGAAGGATCTCGTCCACGACGAGGACTTCAAAAAGTGGATCACCCCGGGCTCCGGCTACCTGCCGGAGGGCGCAGAGCCCACCGAGCAGTTCCACGCCCGCTGTGCCGACAGCCTTATGAAGCTGTTTGAGTACATGATCCGCATGGACGTTACCGAGGCCGCCTGCGTGACCCACGGCGGCGTGATCATGAGTATGCTCAGCCAGCGCGCCGTGCCCACCCGCCGCCCCGAGCAGTGGATGGCAGACCCGGGCTGCGGCTACACCGTGCAGACCGATGTGCAGCTGTGGATGCGGGACAAGCTGGTGGAGGCCATCGACATCGTACCCTTTGGCTACGCCGACACCCTGCAGGGGCAGGCCGAAGCCGAGGAGAACGAGGCCTACGAATAAACAAAGGGTTACAGTTTCCTGAAGAAATCAACTTTTGCAGCTTGTCCCGGAGGCAAAAGCCTTCATTCGGAAAATTGATTTCCATGAGTTTCCCGCCGCCCCTTGACAGAACGCGCAGAATCCTTTATTGTTAAGGGGTAGTATTGTATCGTATACAGGAGGAACGCTGTCATGTCCCAATCCATCTCCCGCCGGTCATTCCTGAAATGTGCCGGTTCCGGTGCGGTCAGCCTTGCGGCTGCCCTGCTTACCGGGGTCTGTGCTGCGGCGCAGCAGCCGTGTCTTGCGGGCGAGCCTGCCCTGCTGGACGGCAAAGCCGCCGTGGAGCTGCTGGGCTATGCCCCGGCACCGGAGCTGGGCGGCGTGCTGGTGTACCTCTCGGTGGAAAACCTCTCGGCAGCCAGCCTGCCGGTGGATACCAGCTACCTGCAAAGTCGGGGTCTGCGTACCCGGGAGCAGCTGTACAGCATGGGCACCGGCGTGACCGCTGCCTGCAACGGCCAGAGCGTGCCCTGCGGCAGCTTTGCCGCCCCGCTGTACAACGAGAACGCGGCGGACGCCTCGGTGTTCACCCTGAACCTTGCCGCCGGACGCGGTGCGCTGCTGCACTGCTTCTGCGCTGTGCCGGAGGACTGGCAGACCCTTGAACTGACTTGGCACCCGGACTTTGCCGCCGGACGCAGCGCCATCTTTACGGTGCGCCGCGATGCCGATAAAGCCGATCTGGGCCCCGTCCCCACCACCCCCGCCGAGGTCGGCAGCGTGGTGGATCTGTAACAGCATACCAAAAGAGCCATTGCACAAGTTTGCGTGCAATGGCTCTTTTTTGCTTGGTAAAACCCCTTCCGTCATCGCCTGCGGCGTGCCAGATTTCTCCGAGGTCGAGACGATTTGAAATGGCCTCCGCTGTGCTCTGGCCATAATCAGCGGAAGAATGATTTTAAATTTCGGGTTACAGGAAAGTCTGCGGACTTTCCTGTAACCCATTTTCACGGGAGGAGTCATAGAGGGAAACGGCATTTGCAGCACCGCTTTCTGCGAAAGCGCGGCGCTGCCGGCGTGCCCGCTCCCCCTTGGGGGAGCTGTCGCACAGCGACTGAGGGGCTTTGAATCGGCGGAGCCGGAAAAAACGGTTAAAAGATCTTCACGCCGAACAGGCGTGAATCTTCAGTTTTTTCCGGTGTAGCCCTCCTCTTTGGGGTTAAAAGGGGCGAGTAGCCCCTTTTTCGTGGCTCCAGCGCGTCGAAATCGCTGGTGGTTTTCTGGTTCTCTTTTGCCACCAAAAGAGAACATCCCTCGGCAAGCAGAACCTTCCCCGCGGAGCGCATTCAAAATCGTCCCGTTGCCGGAGATCAACCGGCTCCCACCAGCGCTTCGCCGGAGCTGCTTTGCACCAGCAGCTCCTGCCCCGTAAGGCTGGAGAGCAGGGCGATGTAGCTGCGCCCCGCCGGGAGGTTCAGCGGCTTGCCGTTGGAATCGTAGAGGGCAAGGGTGCTCTGGGTGCCCTGCGTCCATGTGACCTGCCACAGGTGCCCGCCATTCAGCCAGACGCCGCCGCCCATGGAAAGGTCGTAGTCCAGCGTGCGGCCGTCGTCCCGCAGGGAGGAGCCGCTGTACAGGATGAGCAGGTTATCAAAGACCGCCTGTGTGCCGGTGTTGGCATCCAGCTGGGGGGTGCCGTCGGCGTGCAGCATCCCGTAGGCGGCAAGGGTGTCATTATAGACAAAGCCGGTGGCACCGCCGGACTGGAAATTCACGGTCGCCTTTACCGCATCGGCGGCGTTTGCGTCCGGCAGATGGCCGGTGTCCCGCTGGGGCAGCAGGGCGGGCAGAACGCCTGCCGTTTCACTCTCGCTGCCGGAAGCGCTCTGGTTCACGGCGGAGGAGATGCTCAAACTGTCCAGCACTGCGGCGACCGCCTTGCCGCTGGTGCGCCACAAAGGGGTGTTGTCCCAGCTGTAACCGGTGCTGACAAAGGCATTGCGTCCCACCTCCTGCGCGTCCACCGCGCGGAGATTATAGTATTCCAGATACCGCTTGGCATAGGCGCTGCTGCCGCACTGGATGGGCAGCACCTGCTGCCCACTGAGCAGCCGCCAGTATAAGTCCTGCCCGCGCGTCACCGGCCCTACCACAGGCATGGCGCTGAGGGCGGGGTACACCAGACACAGCTCGGTGGAGCTGCCGCTCTCGGTCATTGCTTCCAGCACCACCGAGGCACTGCCGATGCCCCATTGCGTGGTACTTTCGGTGGTGTTTTCAATGACCACCGCCGCCGCCCGCTGCTCCGGGTACAGCAGCTGCTGCCCGGTAAGCGGGTCTGCCGGGGCGGTGCTTTCTGCGGGTGCAGCGGCAGTGCTGCCACAGCTGCCCAGCAGCACCGCGCACAGCACGGCTGCACCAAGGCGCAGGCTCCATTTGCGTTTCATGGGCTTCTCCCCTTACTGATAGTTGAAGTTGGGCCACTCGTCGTCGTCCACGATGGCCAGATAGGTCTTGCCCCGGTTGAAGCAGATCTCGCTGCCGTCGGCGGCGTAGACCTTGAGCGGGTGCTCCGGGGAGGCTTTCTGCCATGTGCCGCGCTGCATTGCGCCCCGGGTAAAGAAATAGGCCTCGCCGCCGGACACATAGTCCACCTGCTGCACGCCACCGGAGTTGCCGGGGTAGTCCGCGATGCCCGCAAAGCAGACCAGCAGGTTGGTAAAGCCAAGCTGCTTGCCGGTCAGCTCGTCCACGGTGTTTTCAAAGGCACCGGCGGCGCGGCTGTACATGGACATTTTATAAAGGTGATCCCAGCGGTTGTAGCTGAAGGTGGTCTTGTAGCTGTCCGAGTGCACGATGTTGATGGTCTTGGCGGCGGCAGCGCCGGACATCTTGTTCTCTGCGCCGGTGCGGTAGTCCGCAAAGCGGAAGAAGGTGCTCTCATAAGGGTATTGCAGCCCGATCCCCGCGTTGGCGGCAGCTTTCCGGATCTCGGCACCGGAGGTAAATTCGGTGTGCTCGTAAGCCACGTTGCGGCCGCGGCTGTCGCGGTGCGCCACATGGGGATGGGTGGGGGTGTTGAAGTAGCTCTTGCCGCCGATGTTCAGGCCGGAGTAGTTGTACACGTTGATGAACTTGGTGCAGGGGGCGCTTTCGCCATCGTGGTAGTACAGCGCCTGCCACGGCATGAGCAACTGCAGGAACTGGTCACGGCCGGAGCGCAGCGGGCCCACCTCCGGGATGGCGTTGGCGTCATAATACACCGCGCAGAAGCGGGAGATGCCGCCCTCCACCTTGCTCTCGATGAGCAGGTCGGCAGAACCGATGCCGCGCTGCGGGCGGGCGTTCTGCCGCTGGGTGTTGCTGATATTGTTCACCATCACGCCCACCATGCGGCCGTTGCTGCGGCGGGGCTCACCGGTAAGGGGGTCGGCGTTGTAGGCGGGCAGGCTGGTGTCGGCACTTTCCGCAGGGGGTTCAGACGCCGCTCCGGCATCCGGGGTTCCTGCATCCGGGGCTGCGGCCTCTGCGCTTTCAGAAGAGGCGGCGCTGTCCTTCCCGAAGGTCTGCTTCAGCCAGTCAGAAAAGCCGTTGCCCACACAGGCGCTGCCGGCGGGCGCGCAGCCGGACAGAGCCAGCGAGGCGGCTGCCAGCCCCGAGGCACGGAGAACGGTACGACGCGTGATCTTTTTCATGCAAAAAACCTCCTGATAAGAGCGTTTTGCGCAGCCCCGGCGCTGTCGGAACGGTTGCGCGCGGTGGATGAAAACGAACGGCCTTTCGGCACTGCTTTGATTGTAATTGTAACGGTTCTTGCGGCGTTTGTAAAGTAAAAATTATAGCAGTTTGCGTTTTTATCGCAGGTCAGAAAATCAGCACAACCTTGAGACAGCCTATTTGCGATAACGGCCGCGCGGGAAGATCTCCGGCGGCTTTACCGACACTTCCCTTCCCCCGGCAAGACCATCGGCTATCCCTGCGTCCAGTCGCCGGTCACCGCCTTTATCTGCGATGCTTTCAACTATGCTGTCAGATCGTTCCTTGCCCAAAACAAGACCGCCCTGGGGCAGCGCTCTGTCTCCGGGGCGGTCTTATTCTTTTTTGTATTTAGGCATCCCATAGGCTTGGTGCCGAGGTGGAAACGGCGGCGGCGCCAGCTCGCATGGCGGCGATGACATCGGCCTTGTCCCGCAGCAGTCCCCCGGCGATGATGGGCACTGGGGTTTGGGTGCTGATCTCGGTGATGATCCGGGACAGGATGCCCGGCAGAATTTCCACAAAGTCCGGCATCCGGCTGTGGAAAAGGGCCGCACAACGCTGTGCGGCCCTTGAGCGGGAACCGGGGGTTATACCTGGAAATAGATAGCGGTGTTTGCCACGGTCATCATGGTCATAAGGATCGTGTTCAGGAAGGCTGCCACATACACACTGCCGGTCTTTTTGTACAGATATTTCGTAAGGCAGGAAGCAATGGCCAGAGAGGGCACCAGAGCAAACAGCAGGATGCCGCCGAGCGCCTGATCGGGGTAGAAGGCCACGCCGGTACGGAACAGAGTACCGTATTGCAGCACGAGCCAGATGAGGATACCGCCCATGTTGGTGAGGGCTGCCAGCAGGTAGCCCCAGCCGCCCTGCAGCTTTTCACTGCTGGTGTTGGAGACGGCAGCAGAACCGCTGACCAGATAGTATACAAAGAAGAAGGGCATATACTTCACGGCCGCGGGGATAGCACTGGGCTCAAAAGTCTTGAAGGCGAAGGTCCAGATACGGAAGTCGGTCTTGAAGATAGCGTCCACTGCAAAGACGCAGAGGTAACCGATGACGGTGACCAGCAGCGCCACGCAGAAAGCGGCAGCTACGGACACGGGCTTTGCAGCCAGACCGTAGTGCTCCAGCGTGATGCCCTGCTGCTTGCGGCTGCCAAAGAGATAGACGCAGACCATCGTCACCGCTGCGATGAATGCGCAGATAAGAGCCCAAGTGACGATGCTGTTGACCGTGGGGCACTGCCATGTGGCATTCGTAGAGAATACGCTCTTGCTTACCAGATGCCGCATCGCAAAGGAAGCCAGCAGGATGCAAACGGAACCGGAAAGCCAGGTTTTACGGTCGCCTTCCGTACTGCGGGCGGCAAGGATGATGCCCACTGCCGACAGCACCAGCGCGATGTCGCAGCCGTAACGCAGCCAGCGCATCGGTTCTGCCGCTGTGTTGGCATCGTACACAGTCGGGAAGATGATGGCAGGGATCATCATCCCCACAACGAACAGACAGACAGTACCCAGCTTGCCGGACAGAGTAGCGGCAGCAGGGGTGGGGGAAGCCACAGTCTGCTTGGCGTTCTTCAAGAAGGGCAGCTTCATAAGCATCAGAGCCAGAGGAGCCAGCATCAGCAGAAAGCCCACAAGCGCCACGAGCTCAAAGATCTCCTTCCAATACCAGATCTGACTGGTGGAGGCAATATCCTTTACGAGCCCGGACTGGTCTGAAAAGGCCGTGGCGTAAAACTCAATAGCGTCCTTGGTGGAAGCGGTGGAGAAGTGATTCCACGGGTGGATCTCGTTGGGCTGGTAAATAATACGCTGACCGCCATCGGCACAGGTGTACCAGGTGTTAGCCTGAGGATTTTCCTGTTCCAGCAGCGTTTTGCCAGCAGTGGTGGCTACATAATTTTTGCGGTAGACGGTTCCGCTTTTCGTGGGCGGTTCGTCGGCGGCAAAGAAAAATTCATCGTACTGGCCACAAACCTTACCAACAGTACGACCGCCAAAGGTGGCCACAGCGGTTGCCTCGTCCAGACCCAGATAGGAGGCCCAGGAGTAATCGGCACCCATGCTCAGGCCCGCCCGGATGATCCGGTAGCCGGTGGAAGCGTAGTTCGTTTCGTCCAGATACAGAGCCATCTCAGAGGAAAAGCCGCCCATGGAGTGACCGCTGACGGCAATCTGACCGTTGCCCTGCGCATCTTTGGCCACATAGTCCTGCTGATACATATACTGCGCTGCATCCCACAGAGAGGTAGGCCAGAAGTTAAAGAAACCACCGGTATTCTCGGCATTGCCGCGGGAGTGACCGTGATCGTACATATCCAGCGCCAGAACCACATAGCCCCGGCGGGACATTTCAATGGCAGTCTCATCCTGCATTTCGGCACTGTTCAGGTAGCCGTGCGTAGTTACTATTGCGGGGTGCGGGGTGGAGGCATCTACATTCTTGGGCAGGTACAGCAAGCCGGACAGGGTGCCGGAGTCCGTCTCGAAGGAGATGCGGGAGACCTTGACGTTGTAGAACGAAGTGTTGAACGTCTGGGCAAGGATGCTGCCCAGCAGGATCAGCACCACAGCGATGGCCAGCACCACCACGGTGCGGGAACGCTTTGCAGTGGCGTTCGCAGATTGTTTCATGGGGATCCTCCTTTTCTGTGATAGGGTTTTGAGCGGATGGGGTGGGAAACCAAAATAAAAAAAGATGAGGACGCACTAAGGGCTCTTACATAGTGCATCCCCATCTCAACACTCTTGGGGTGGTTTTAGTATAACAATTTCCGACAATTTGTCAATACGCTTTTCACAAAAAGCTTTAACTTTTGCACAGATATTACAATTTCGTGCTATAACACATCCGCTCTCCCGCAAGAGGATCTTCAGGAACCGCTTGCGCGTGCCGTACAGCTTCGCCCTGCATCTGGACGCAAACGAGATCAAGTGGCACGAGATCGGCTAAGCGAGGTAGCATCACTTCGGGGCACCGGCAAAAAAGCCGCCTGCCCTGATAGCATGGAGAAAAAGTCCCCGCTTTTCTTGCATTTTGGTGCACGGTATGGTATCTTTTATACAGGTAAACCATTCAGGGTCGGCAAACATTTTGTTGCTTCTGCCGTCCCCTTGAATAATGACAGGAAGGAATGATACTTATGGGTTTTTTTGACAAGCTTTTTGGCGGCAAGTCCAAGGACGAAAACACCGCTAAGTTCACCAACCAGAGCAAGACCGTGCTGACCCCGCTGCAGGGCAAGGTGCTGGCACAGGCCGACATCCCGGACGAGACCTTTGCACAGGGCATTCTGGGCCCCGGTTGCGGCATCGAGCCCACCGGCGACACCGTGTACGCCCCCTTTGACGGCACTGTGACTCAGATCGCCACCACCCTGCACGCTGTGGGCATTACCAGCAACGACGGCATCGAGCTGCTGATTCATGTCGGCATGGACACCGTGGACATGAAGGGTCAGGGCTTTACCGTTCTGGTCAAGGAAAACCAGAAGGTCACCGCCGGCACCCCGCTGCTGAAGGTGGATCTGGACGCCATCCGCGCCGCCGGCCACCCCACCGCCACCGCCATCATCGTGACCGATGGTGCGGGCGACGAAGTGAAGATGCTGGCAGAGGGCGATGTCGCTCCCGGCACCCCGCTGTTCAAGGTCTGATTCTTTGTAACAAAAAGAGGCCGCTGCAATTGCGCAGCGGCCTCTTTTTGTGGAAAGCATCTTTTTACAGCATGATGCCGGGCAGTCTGCGGCTGCCCGGCATCACTTTTTTACAAGGTTCAGACGATGCGGACGCCCTTCTGGATGACGGCCTTGAGGTTCAGCTCCTTGTCGGCAAGGATCACGTTGCCGTAGCGCCCGGCGGCAAGGCTGCCGTAGTCGTTATCCACGCCAATGCTCTTGGCGGGGGTCTCGCTGGCGGCGCGGACAGCGCTTTCCAGCGGCACGTTCATCTCCAGCACAGCGCGTTTCATGCAGTCGTACAGGCAGGTGTTGCTGCCCGCAATGGTGTCCGGGTGCTCGGTCAGAGTAGCGCGGGGTCCCTTGACCGTGATGGCCTGTCCGCCCAGACTGTACTGGCCGTCCGGCAGGCCGCAGGACATGGCACTGTCTGCAATCAGGCAGATGCGGTCGTCCCCGAAGGTGTTGAAGGTGAACCGCACCATGGCGGGGTGGATGTGCACGTTATCGGTAATGAGTTCCACCTCGGCGTCGTGCTCCATGGCCGCAATGATGGGGCCGGGCGCACGGTGAGTGATGCCGGGCATGGCGTTGTACAGGTGGGTCATGTGGGTGGCACCGGCCTCAAAAGCCTTGACGGCGGTGTCGTAGTCGGTGCAGGTGTGGGCGATGGAGATGCGCACCTCGTTGTGGCACTCCTTGATAAAGTCCAGATTGCCCGGCTCCTCGGGGGCAACGTCCACCAGCTTGATCAGACCGTTTGCACGCTTCTGCAGGCGGCGGAACATGGCTGCGTCTGCACCCTGCACATACTCCGGGTTCTGTGCGCCCACCTTTTTGGGGCTGATGAAGGGGCCTTCCATGTTGATGCCCACAAGGTCGGCACCCTTGCCGTTTTTATGGGCGGCAGCAGCGTCCATCACCTTGTTCAGGATCTCCTCGGGATAGGTCATGGTAGCAGGGCAGATGGCCAGCACACCCTTGCTGGCCTCAAAATCTGCCAGCGTCTGGATGGCCTCCTCGGTGCCGTCGCAGAAATCCTTGCCCATCGCCCCGTGGAAGTGGATATCCACAAGGCCCGGCAGGGCGTACAGCCCCTCGGCATCCAGCACCTCCTCGCCCTCTTCCGGGGCGGCAAAGGGCACGATGCGGCCATCGCGGATGACGATGGTGCCGCGCTCAAAGGTGTGGCGCGGGGTATAGACCAGTGCATTCTGAAGGATCATACAAAACACCTCGTTCTTTTTTCTTTTCACCCAGTATAGCACGCCGGGTGTTTTTTCAAAAGTCCTTTTGTGTGAACATTGTACCGCTGTGCACAAAAAGCGGGCCGCCGGGAGGGGGCGCTGTGCACCCCGCCCCCGGCGGCCCGGTTCATACTGCAAAATCAACCAGACTTTTGCAGTTCATTCTTTTCAGAAGTGCAGGATCACAGCATCTTCTTCAGCTCGTCGTACACGAACTGCACCTTGGTGCCGATGATGACCTGGCAAGCGTTCTTGCTGGGACGGATGACACCGGCAGCACCGGCAGCCTTGACAGCCTTCTCGTCAACCTTAGCGTTGTCGAGCACCTCAAAGCGCAGGCGGGTTGCGCAGTAGCCAACATCCTTCACGTTCTCCTTGCCGCCGACAGCAGCCAGAACAGCAGAAGCGACTTCGGTGTAGTTGTTGTTAGCCAGAACGACCTTCTTCTCAGCTTCCTCGTCGTCATCCTCACGGCCGGGGGTCTTCAGGTCGAACTTGGTGATAGCGAAGTAGAACACGAAGTAGAACACCAGGAATGCTGCGATGCCCAGAGGAATGATCATCCAAGTCTTAGCAGCTGCGGGCAGAGAAGCGGAGAACACCAGGTCGGTAGCGCCTGCGGAGAAGCAGAAGCCAGCACGGAAACCGGAGTAGTAGGTGATGATGGTGAAGATGCCGTACAGAGCGGCGTACACAACGTACAGGGGGAAGCACAGGAACATGAAGCCGAACTCGAAGGGCTCGGTAACGCCGCAGACGAATGCGCAGATTGCAGCAGACAGAACCAGGCCGATGGCAGCCTTCTTGTTCTTAGCGGTCTTGATCATAGCCAGAGCAGCGCCCAGGACACCGAACATCATGCAGGGGAAGAAGCCGGACATGTACATACCAAGGCTCCAGCCCACATCAGCGGAGGTCTCGCCGGCCCAGAAGTGGCTCAGGTCGCCCAGACCGATGGTATCGAACCAGAACACGTTGTTCAGAGCGTGGTGCAGGCCGGTGGGGATGAGCAGACGGTTCAGGAAGGCGTAGATGCCAGCGCCGATGCCGTCCATGCCAGCGATGCCCTTGCCCAGAGCGACCAGCGCGCCAAAGATGACGGGCCAGACGAACAGCAGAACAACGGACACCAGAATGGAGATCAGGCCGGTAGCAATTGCAACGAAGCGCTTGCCGGAGAAGAATGCCAGCCAGTCAGGCAGCTGGATATTCTTGAACTTGTTGTAGCAGGCAGCGCCCACAACAGCGGCCAGAATGCCGATGAAGGAGTTGCCGGCGACCTTCTGGAAGGCAATGTAGGTAGCGGTGCCCTCTTCCAGGGTGCGCACCATGCCGACCACGCCGGGGCTCAGCAGCTGCTGCATCATCAGGTAGCTGACCAGACCGGCCAGACCTGCGGTACCGTCGTTGTCGGCCAGGCCCACAGCGGCACCAATGGCAAACAGCCATGCCATGTTATCGATCAGAGCGCCGCCTGCCTTGACCAGCAGGAAGCCGACGGTATAAGCTGCGCCGGAAGTCGGTGCACCGGGAACGCCCATAACGCCCGGAGCGAGGGCATAACCAAGACCCATCAGGATGCCGCAGATCGGCAGCACAGCGACGGGAAGCATCAGCGCTTTGCCCAGTTTCTGGAGATACTTCATCATAAGACACATTCCTCCTTAAGAAATGTTTGTGTTTACAGACAGTCTCTGGTTGCAGGCTGTCCACAGTTCCGTAACAGAATAGTAACATATTTTTGCAAAAAAAGAAAGTGGTTTTTTCTTTTTTCTATTAAAATGCGTCAAAAGTCCTTATTCGATGGCACATCTGTCAGTATTTTTTGTTTTTTCTGCATGCGTCCTGATTTAAGTGCTGAAAAATCTTTTCTTTTTATGTCTATTTTGTCCAAAGGGTTGCATCCCACCATAGGTCTCTGCGTCCGTACATTTTTAAACAATGCGCTTGCCGTCCAGCACGGCCTGTTTCAGGGTGTCGCCGTCATACACCAGCTTGAGGGAAAAGTAGGGGTGTTCCTCTTCCAGCAGACGGAAAAAGATCTTGTCCCCCTCCCAGATGGGCAGTTTTTGCACCTCAGACTTTTGCACCCACTGCAATTCGCCCTCGGCGCAGGCATCGCCCCTTATCATCTCGCCCTCCCACCGGTCGGCGGTGTACAGGTGGATGAACTCGGTCATGTTGCCCCACACAAAGGTCAGCAGTCCCCGGGCGCGGTAGCGCGTCAGGGTAAGGCCGGTCTCCTCCCGCACCTCCCGTACAAGGCAGTCCTCCGGGCTTTCAAACCGTTCAAATTTGCCGCCCACGCCCACCCATTTGTCGTGGTTGTAGTCGTCCTGCTTTTTGATGCGGTGCAGCATCAGGTAAGCGTCCTCCCGCTCCAGATAGCAAAGGGTGGTGCTGAAGATGGGAAATTCCGGGTCCATAAATGCGCCTAAGTTCATTGGATCGTTCTCCTTTTTTGTCCGATGTTTTTGTCAGCGTCTGAGCGGGCGGGGCCGCTGACCGTATCTCTTTTCATAAGAAAGGGCTGCTGCATGAAACGCTGTGCAGCAGCCCTTTGGGAAGTGTTTCCGCTGCGGATGCCCACAAAGCAGCGGAAGCATTTTTCGATTTATGCCTTGCGCCCGGCGCGGCCCTTGCCTGCGCTGTTCAGCTTGCGCACCAGATCGTTCTGGTGCTTGCGCTGGCTTGGCGTGGGCTGGGGGTCTTTAGCTTCCCCGGCGCGCTTGCCGGTCTGGGCAACGTCAGGGTCGATGCGTTCCAGCGTCCACTCCTGATTGCCGCCCGCCACATAGTTCCAGATCTGCGCCTGTGCGCCGTTGGCGGTGTTCATGCCCACAAGGTCGATGTACTTATCCGCCAGCACATTGCGGATGCGGGTACGTCCGCTGCGGGTGGGTTCCAGCGCCCAGCACTGGCTCAGCCCGCTGGTGCGGCTCCACTGGTGCAGCCATGTGCCCTCCACCACGCCGCCAAGTGCCAGATCGATCATCTTGCCGGTAAAGCGGTTCTGGATGCGCCAGCGTCCCTCGCCCGCGTCCACAAACTGCCACTGCTGCCACGGATGGCCCGCATAGCTCCACAGCTGGATGCCGGCGCCGTTCTCCGTGTTGAAATCCTTTACTTCCAGTACCTTCCCATTGGGGGACTTGATAATGTAGTATTCCCCCTCCATAATGACGACCTGCGATGCCTTTGCCATAGAGCACAACTCCTTTCCGCTATGGTAGCCCTATTATACCCGATTTGCCCGCTGGCAACAAGAATGCTTTTCCATAATCTTTCTCTTGTTTTTTGTGCATTCTGTCGTGTTTTTGCAGCGCAAACGTTTTCGGAGACCAGCAATGTTTTTTACCGGCGGGCACTTTGCACTCCGGCGCAGGTTGTGGTACAATAAAGCCATCCACTATTAAGGAGGGGATCTTTCATGACCAACGAGACTTTACAAACCATTCGCAGCCGCCGCAGCTGCCGCGCCTACGAGCCCCGGCAGATCACGGATGCAGAGCTGGACGCCGTACTGGAGGCCGGCACCTACGCCGCCAGCGCTATGGGACGCCAGAGCGCTAAGATCGTGGTCGTGCAGGATGCCGCCACCCGTGCCCAGCTGACCCGGATGAACGCCGCCGTCATGGGCACTGACAGCGACCCCATGTACGGCGCACCCACCATTCTGGTGGTGCTGGCCGATGCCCACGCAAACTGCGCCGTGCAGGACGGCAGCCTTGTCATGGGCAACCTGATGCTGGCTGCCGCATCGCTGGGGCTGGGCAGCTGCTGGATCAACCGTGCCCGGGAGGAGTTCGACTCCGCCGAGGGCAAGGCACTGCTGAAAAAGTGGGGCATCGAGGGCGACTGGATCGGCGTAGGCCACTGCATTCTGGGCTACCCCGCCGCCGCACCCAAGCCCGCCGCGCCCCGCAAACCGGACTACATTGTAAAAGTATAAGGAGTTTTATGAAGCCTGATTACAAGCTGGTCGCAAAGGCCAAATACATCCACAACACCGCCGACCTTGCCAGCGAACTGTGGCACGAGGTCTACAAGCGCTACTACCCCGCAAAGCAGCTGGACACCCTTGTGGAGGAGCTGCAAAGCGCCGACGCCATTGAAACGGACATCGACAATGACGTGAACTATTTTCTGGTGTTTCTGGGCGGCAAGCTCATCGGCTACTTTGCGTGGAAGATGGAGAACACCGCCCTGCACCTGATGCACCTGTACCTCAAGCCGGAATACCGCGGCAAAGCCATCGGCCGGGATATCGTGCAGACCTGTGAGCGGCTGGCCAAGGGCGAGGGCAAAGGCCGGGTGTGGTGCACCATCCACGCCAAGGCGCTGCCGGTACAGCAGTTCTTCAAGGCGCTGCGCTACCGCGAGCTGCGCCCCGCCGAGCAGGAGACCGGCACCGTGCCCCGCAACGAGCTGGTGTATGAGCACACCCTGAGCTGATTTCCGAAAAATCACAAAATAGCCATTGAAATTTATCCGCGTTTGTACTACACTGATGTAGTGTAATAAAGCCGCTGTCTGCGGGCATTTTGTGCAAAAAAGGAGACTATCATGGCGAAAGATCATCCCACCGGCAACTCCGGACTGTACCGGGCTTTTCTGCAGCTCAAGACCCCGGAGGAATGCTATCGTTTTCTGCAGGACGTGTGCAGCTATTCGGAACTCAGCGCAATGGAGCAGCGCTACAACATTGCCGAGTTGCTGGCCGACAAGTGCATCTACACCGAGATCATGGACAAGACCGGCGCGTCCAGCGCCATCATCAGCCGGGTCAGCCGGGTGCTGAGCGCGGACGATAGTGTGCTGCGTGCGCTGCTGGAAGCTGAAAAAAAGGCCGCTGACTGATACAAAAGCCGCGTACCGCCCAAAGCTGCGGCACGCGGCTTTTCTTTTTAAGATTTGAACAGGAGGTTATTCTTATGGCAAAAGCTGTTGTATTTTTTGCGGAGGGCACCGAGGAGTGCGAAGCTCTGCTGGTGGTGGATCTGCTCCGCCGCGCCAAGGTGGAGGTGCTGGTGGCCAGTGCTTCCGGCAGCCGGGAGATTCTGAGCAGCCATAAGGTGCACATCACCGCTGATGCGCTGGCAGAGGAGGTCGATTATTCCGATGTAGATCTGGTGGTGCTGCCCGGCGGCATTCCCGGCACGCCGAACCTTGCCGCCAACAAGACGGTGACCGACACCTGCATCGCCTTTGCAAAGGCGGGCAAAAAGGTAGCCGCCATCTGCGCCGCACCCAGCGTGCTGGCAGCACTGGGTCTGCTGGAGGGCAAAAACGCCACCGCTCACGCTGCATTTCAGGACAAGCTGACCGGCGCCCATGTGCTGGACGCCGAGGTGGTCGTGGATGGCAACATCACCACCAGCTACGGTCTGGGCGGTGCTATCCCCTTTGCGCTGGAATTGGTACGTCAGCTGGCGGGAGAAGCGGAAGCCGACCGCATCCGCAACGCCATCGCCTACCGGCACTGAGAGGAGGGAGACTGTATGCGTTTTGTTACCTGCCGTCTGCCGGACGGTGTGGAGGACCCCGCCATCCTCTCGCAGGACGGCACACAGGTCTGGCCGCTGAGCTGGCTGGGGCTCTCCTACGAGACCCTGTCCGACGCCATCCCCTTCCTCACCCCGCAGGTGCGGTTCGGCTTGCAGCTGGCCATCAGCGGCATCCCCGCGCTGCCGGTGGAGGCCGTCACCCTGCAAAGCCCCATCCCCTGCCCCGCGCAGGACGTGGTCTGTCTGGGCATCAACTATATGGCGCACTCGGACGAGGCCGAAAAGTACTCTGCGGACGCCTTTTCCACCCAGCATCAGGACGCCATCTACTTCTCCAAGCGGGTCAGCCGCGCGGTACCGGACGGCGGCTTCATCGAGGCGCACACCGACCTTGTGCAGAAGCTGGACTACGAGTGTGAGCTGGCTGTGGTGCTGGGTAAGGACGCCAAGGATGTGCCCGCCGGGCAGACCAAAGACTATGTGTTCGGCTACACCATCCTGAACGATGTCTCCGCCCGGGACGTGCAGACCGCCCACAAGCAGTGGTATTTCGGCAAAAGTCTGGACGGCTTTACCCCCATGGGGCCCTGCATCGTCACCGCCGACGAATTTGACACCTTCCCGCCCGCGCTGCCTATCCGCAGCCGGGTGAACGGCGAGCTGCGGCAGGATTCCAACACCAAACTGCAAATTTTTGATATCGACCATGTCATCCACGAGCTTTCGCAGGGCATGACCCTGAAAGCCGGTACCATCATCGCCACCGGCACCCCTGCCGGGGTGGGCATGGGCATGGACCCGCCGCAGTTTTTGCACCCGGGCGACACCGTGCAGTGCGAGATCGAAGGAATCGGCACGCTGACCAACACCGTGCGCTGAATCTCCTTGTGGAACTGCCTAAAATTTTACACAGATTTCAGTCCGATTGCACGAAATGCCGCCGCAGTACTGCTCTTTTACGGAAAAATATGGTATACTATAAAATACTGATAAAAAATGCGGCGCATCCGCATCAAAGGGGTAAATGACATGAAGGAATACGCATTTGGCATCGATCTGGGCGGCACTACCGCCAAGGTCGGCCTGTTCACCACCAGCGGCAAGCTGCTGGAAAAGTGGGAGGTAAGCACCGATACCTCTAATAACGGTGCTCACATTCTGGAAAATCTGGCTGCTGCCGTGCAGCAGAAGATGCAGGAAAAGGGTCTGTCCGCAGACAAAGTCGAGGGTGTTGGTCTGGGCGTGCCCGGCCCGGTGCTGGATTCCAGCATTGTGCCCATCGTGTGTGCAAACCTTGGCGGCTGGGGCAACCGCAACGTCTCCATTGAGCTCAGCGAGCTGCTGGGCGGCATCCGGGTGCTGGTGGGCAACGACGCCAACGTAGCTGCGCTGGGCGAGATCTGGATGGGCGCGGCACAGGGCTGCCGCAGCGCCGTCATGGTCACACTGGGCACCGGCGTGGGCGGCGGCGTCATCGTGAATGGCAAGGTCATCGACGGCGCTCACGGTGCCGGCGGCGAGATCGGCCACATCACCGTCAACCCCCACGAGACCGCCGTCTGCGGCTGCGGCAAGCGCGGCTGTCTGGAGCAGTATTCCAGCGCCACCGGCGTTGTGCGCTGCATGAAGAAGCTGCTGGACGCAAACCCGGACACCGCCTGCACCCTGCGCGGCAAGGACTTTGAAGCCAAGGACGTTTTCGACGCCGCCCGCGCCGGGGACGCACTGGCTGCCCGTGAGGTGGACGAGATGGCCTCCACGCTGGGCATGGCACTGGCAAACATTGCCGCCACCACCGACCCCGAAATGTTCATGATCGGCGGCGGCGTGGCCCGCGCCGGGGAGGTTCTGTTCAACCCGCTGGTGCGCCACTACAAGGAGTACGCCTTCCAGTCCTGCAAGGAGACCCCCATCAAGGCCGCCAGCCTTGGCAACGACGCCGGCATCTACGGTGCCGTGCGCCTGATCGTGGGTGCCTGATCAGGGAATACCGATCGCTTTCAAACCAGCCAAGCCTGCGGGCTTGGCTGGTTTTGTTTTTGCAGGAGACAAAACAAGTCTGATTTTCCAAAAGCGTTGCATATCGGCGCAAAAAGGCAACTGCCGTCTTGTTTATTTTGTGCATCTATGCTAAAATAGCGTGCGGATAGTTGATTTTTATAGAGTGGTATTACTTTTTCTGATGCTGTAAAAATTCGGCTGAGCCGAAAAAATAAGGACGCAACAAAGGAGAACACGCCATGAAAAAGCTTTTCGCCATGACGGTGGCCGTGCTGCTGCTGTTTTCGGTGCTGCTGGGCATTCCCGCCGCCTATGGGCAGGCACCGGAGACGGGCAAAACGCTGGACATCCTGTTCAGCCACGATACCCACTCCCACCTGAACACCTTTACCACCGTGGTGGAGGATGAGGAGACGGACATCGGCGGCTTTGCCCGCGCCAACACCCTCATCAAGGCGCAGCGTGCCAAAGACCCGGACACCCTTGTGATCGACGGCGGCGATTTTTCCATGGGCACCCTGATCCAGACGGTGTTTGAAACACAGGCCGCAGAGCTGCGGATGCTGGGCTACATGGGCTACGATGTGACCACCTTCGGCAACCACGAGTTCGATTACCGCTCCAAGGGGCTTGCCAATATGCTTACCAGCGCCCGCACCTCCGGCGATGCCGTCCCGTCCATCGTGGTCTGCAATGTAGACTGGGACGCCATGGAAGCCGCCGGCCTCACTGAGGGACAACAGATGCTCAAAGACGCCTTTACCGCCTACGGCGTGCAGGACTACACCGTGGTGCAGAAGGGCGATGTGCGCATTGCCGTGGTGGGCGTTTTCGGCAAGGATGCCCTCTCCTGCGCACCCACCTGCGAGCTGAAATTCAAGGACCCGGTACAGGCGGTCAAAGCCACCGTGGCAGAGATCAAGGCAAACGAAACCGTGGACATGATCGTCTGCGTTTCCCACAGCGGTACATGGGACGATCCCAAAAAGTCTGAGGACGAGCTGCTGGCCAAGGGTGTACCTGACCTTGACCTCATCCTGAGCGGTCACACCCACAGCCGCATCCGGGAACCCATCCGGCACGGGGACACCTATGTGGTCTCCTGCGGCGAATACGGCAAAAATTTGGGCAGCCTTACCATGGCACAAAAAGCGGACGGCCGCTGGCAGGTGACCAATTACCAGCTGATCCCCATCACCGCCGACATCCCCGCCGATGCGGAAACGCAAGAGGTCATCGACCGCTTTATGGACACAGTGGACGCGGATTATCTGGCGCAGTTCGGCTACACCAAGGATCAGGTGCTGGCGGAAAATGACGTTGTTTTTTCCAACCTGGAAGATCTGGGCAAGGTGCACACCGAGCACAATCTGGGCGATATCATCGCGGATGCCTATGTGTACGCGGTGGAGAACGCCGCCGACTATGACGGCGTGCCGGTAGATCTGGCGGTAGTACCCAGCGGCACCGTGCGCGACACCTACGCCCGGGGCGATATCACAGTGGAGCAGGTGTTCAACTCCTTCTCGCTGGGCATCGGCGCGGACGGCGTGCCGGGCTATCCTCTCATCGAAGTCTACCTCACCGGCAAGGAACTGCGTACCGCCGCCGAGATCGACGCTTCCGTGTCGGATTTCATGACCACCGCGCGGCTGTATTGCAGCGGCCTGAACTTTACCTACAACCCCCACCGTCTGCTGCTGAACAAGGTGACGGACGTCTATCTGGTCAAGGACGGGCAGCGCGTGGAGCTGCAGGACGACAAGCTGTACCGCATCGTAGCAGACCTTTACAGCGGGCAGATGCTGAGCGCCGTGACGGATATGTCCTACGGCCTTTTGTCCATCGTGCCGAAGTACGCCGACGGCACTCCCATCGAAGATTTTGAGGATGTGATCCTGACCGAAAACGGCAAAGAGCTGAAGGGCTGGGACGCCATTGCGCGGTACATGGCCTCGTTCGAGGACACCGACGGCGACGGCATCGGCAACGTGCCGGACTACTACAACACCCTGCACGACCGCAAAAAGGTAGAGGACAGCCGCAGCCTTTCCGCGCTGCTGAAAAAGCCCAACCGCTTTACCTTTATCCTTCTCGGTCTGATTCTCACCGTAATTCTGCTGGTGGTATGCCTTGTGCTGCTGCTCCGCAAACTGGTGCGCAAGCTCCGCCGCAGAAAAAAAGCACGTTAAAATAGCACAATGCCGGACAGCCTGCGGGCTGTCCGGCATTGTATTTTCACAATCAGAATCTTCCCTTCTGCAAGCCTTCCAGCACCTCGTACAGGTCGCGGCACTCGGCGGTGTACAGACGGCGCATCTCGTCGTTGGCGGGTGCCATGTCCGGCACCATCACGGTGACAAAGCCGCCGGCGGCACCGGCGCGCACGCCGTTGTAACTGTCCTCCAGCACAAGGGTGCGGTCACGCGCAGTGCCCAGCGCCTCGGCGGCGCGCAGAAAGATCTCCGGGTTGGGCTTGGAGGCCGAGAACTGCTCGCCGGAGACGATCACCTTAAAATAGTGGGTCAAGCCCCAGCCGTCCAAATGATGCCGGATAGAGGCCATCCGGCTGGAGGAGGCCACCGCCATGGGGATGTGCTGCGCGTCCAGCCATGTCAGGATTTCGTCCAGCCCGGGCTTTTTGGGCGGCGGTGCCTGAAACGCCTTTTCCGCCTGTGCGTGCAGCGCCTCGATGATAGCATCCGTGTCGCAGTTTTCCCCGTAGAAGCGGCGCAGCACCGCCCGCATGGTGTCCCCTGCCGTGCCGCGGGCGGCAACGTCCAGCCCTTCCTTATAAGAAAGCCCAAGGGTGGCAAGTGCAGGCTCCCACAGGGTAGCCCAGACCCGCTCGGTGTCAAACATCAGGCCATCCATATCAAAAATAACGCTGTCGATCATGCAGTATGCTCCTTCCATAGAAAAGCGGGGCTGTGCCCCGCAAAGTGCTCTGTGCCCCTATTGTACCATAGATTTGGCAGTTTGCACACCATTGTGCTCACAATCTGGTGCAACTTTACCGGTGGAAAGATGAAACATTTTTTGATTCCTTGCAAAACCGGCAGGGAATATTATAATAGAAACCAACATTTGTGTCATAAAGCGCCGGAAATCGTGCGCACGCGCATAAAAGGAAAGAGGGAAACTCACTATGTTGGATATCAAGATCACCCGCACGGCTACGCCCAAGGCAAAGCCCACCGATGAGACGAAGCTTGGCTTCGGCAAAAAGTTCTCCGACCACATGTTCGTCATGGATTACACTGAGGGTGAGGGCTGGCACGATGCCCGCATCGTCCCCTATGGTCCCTTTGAACTGGACCCCGCTACCGTGGTGTTCCACTACGCACAGGAGATCTTTGAGGGCATGAAGGCCTACCGCACCGCTGACGACACCGTGCAGCTGTTCCGCCCGGACTGCAACGCCAAGCGTTTTCAGGATTCTGCCGACCGTCTGTGCATCCCCAAGATCCCGGTAGAGGACTACATTCAGGCTGTCGAGGCTCTGGTGGATGTAGACCGCGACTGGGTGCCCCACACCGACGGCGCTTCCCTGTACATCCGTCCCTTCATCTTTGCCAATGATGTGGGTCTGGGCGTGCACGCCTCCAAGCACTATATCTTCTGCATCATCTGCGCTCCCTCCGGCGCTTACTACGCTGAGGGCATCAACCCGGTGCGCATCTACGTGGAGGACGAGTATATCCGCGCCGCCCCGGGTCTGACCGGCTTTACCAAGTGCGGCGGCAACTATGCAGCTTCCATCAAGGCCGGCGAGCTGGCCGAGGAGCAGGGCTACGCACAGGTGCTGTGGCTGGACGGCGTTGAGAAGAAGTACGTTGAAGAAGTGGGCAGCATGAACATCATGTTCAAGATCGACGGCAAGGTTTACACCGCCGCTACCGTGGGCACCGTGCTGCCCGGCGTTACCCGCCGCAGCTGCATCGAGCTGCTGAAGGACTGGGGCTACGAGGTCGTTGAGGGCAAGATCGCCATTGCCGACATCATGGCTGCTGCCCGCGAAGGCAAGCTGGAAGAGGTGTTCGGCACCGGTACTGCCGCTGTCGTCTCCCCCGTCAAGGAGCTGGTCTGGAAGGGCGAGCACGCCTTTATCGGTGACGGCAAGATCGGCCCTGTCACCCAGAAGCTGTACGACACCATGACCGGTATGCAGTGGGGCAAGCTGCCCGATACCAAGGGCTGGATCGTGCCTGTGGAAAAGAAATATTGAGCCGCCTGTCACCCTACGGCTTTTAAAGGGACTGCTGCATACCGTCTGGGGCAGCAGTCCCTTTGCTCTATAATCATTGCAATTCCCGCCGCATGGTGCTACACTACCTATAAAGGGCGTGGGCTTGCCGCCTGTGCCCCTTGCAGGAAGATTTGAGAGGAAAGAAGCACCATGATCAAAAAATGGAGCATGAGTTACCCGGCGGTCAACGGCACCGAACAGCGCCGGGCGTATGTCTACCTGCCCACCATGTACGAGGCACAGCCGGAGCGCCGGTTCCCCGTGCTATATATGTTCGATGGGCAGAACGTGTTTTTCGACGAGGATGCCACCTACGGCAAAAGCTGGGGCGTGGCAGATTATCTGGACTATACCGACACCCCGCTGATCGTGGCGGCCATCGAGTGCAACGCCGGGCCGAACAACGAGCGTCTGGTGGAGTATTCCCCCTACCGTTTCGATGACCCCACCTACGGCCACTTTGACGGCAAGGGACAGGCCACCATGAGCTGGTTCATCCACCGGTTCAAGCCTTTGATCGACCAGAATTTTCGCACCCTGCCGGACAGGGCAAATACCTTTATCGGCGGCAGCAGCATGGGCGGACTGATGAGCCTGTACGCCCTGCTGCAATATAACGATACTTACAGCCGCGCCGCAGCACTTTCCCCCTCCATCTGGGTGGCACCGGATAAGCTTTCCGGCCTTGTGGGGCGCGCAAAGCTTGCCCCCGGCACGGTGCTGTACATGGACTACGGCTCCCGGGAGATGGGCAACCACGATAGCATCCGCCGACAGTTTTCTGCCTTGAGCGGCAAGCTGATGACCCGGGGCATCCACCTGACCAGCCGCATCGTGCCCGGCGGCACCCACTGCGAGGCCAGCTGGGAAAAACAGCTGCCCTTTGTGTTCCACACCCTGCTGTATGAGGTAGAGGAATAAGAGAAGGGCGACACCATAGTAACACTAAAGGAGGAAACACCATGGAGATGCAGTATTTCAAGGAGTACAGCCCGGAACTGGGACGGGATATGGAGTGCAAGCTTTACGGCCACGCAGGCCGCCCGATGCTGTACATTCCCTGTCAGGACGGCCGGTTCTTCGATTTTGAAAACTTCCACATGACCGATACCCTTGCCCCGTGGATCGAGTCCGGGCAGATCATGGTGCTTTCCATCGACACCATGGATCAGGAAACCTGGTCGGACGCACAGGGCAATCCCTACTGGCGCATCCGCCGCTATGAGCAGTGGCTGCGCTACATCACCCGCGAGGTCGCTCCGATGCTTCAGCATCTGGCGCAGCAGCGCAACGGCTGGAGCGACCTGCCCGGCATCATCGCCTTCGGGTGCAGTCTGGGCGCCACCCACGCGGTAAACCTGTATCTGCGCCGCCCGGATATCTTCTGCGGCTGTCTGGCACTCAGCGGCATCTACACCGCCCACTACGGCTTTGGCGACTACATGGACGAGCTGGTGTACATGAACTCTCCCGTGGATTACATGAAGAACTTCCCGGAGGATCACCCCTATATGCAGCTGTTCCGCAGCCAGAAAGCTGTCATCTGCTGCGGTCAGGGCGACTGGGAACAGCCGGACACCACATGGCTGCTCAAGCGCATCTTTGAGGCAAAGCATATCCCCATCTGGGTAGACCTGTGGGGTCACGATGTCAACCACGACTGGAACTGGTGGTATAAGCAGGTGGCATACTATATGCCCTACATTCTGGGTCAGCAGTGACCCATCCCGTGAAAACGAAACAACGGCGCGTCCATGGACGCGCCGTTGTTTCCCAATATTAAAGTCTGTCCCGCCCCGCAGGGGCATTGCAATCATAGAGGTAACGGAAAGAGGAATCAACAAATACTATGCAGAACTTTATTTTTATCTCCCCCAACTTCCCCACGAACTACTGGCAGTTCTGCCGGGAGCTGAAAAACAACGGCCTGAACGTGCTGGGCATCGGCGACCAGCCCTACGAGGAGCTGAAGCCGGAGCTGAAGGCAAGCCTGAACGAGTACTACAAGGTGAACAGTCTGGAAAACTACGACGAGGTATACCGCGCCGTGGCCTTTTTCGCCTTCAAGTATGGTCGCATCGACTGGCTGGAGTCCAACAATGAATACTGGCTGGAACGGGATGCCGCCCTGCGCACCGATTTCCACATTACCAGCGGCTTCCAGACCTCTGATATGCCCCGCATCAAGTACAAGAGTAAGATGAAGGAGTACTATCAGAAGGCCGGTATCGCCACCGCCCGCTACCACATGGTGGATGACCTTGCAGGCTGCAAGGCCTTTGTGGCACAGGTAGGCTACCCGGTGGTGGTCAAGCCGGACAACGGCGTGGGCGCTTCGGATACCCACCGTCTTTCCACCGACAAGGAGCTGGAGGCATTTCTGGCCTACAAGGAAAAAGAGCACCCGGATGTGGCTTACATCATGGAGGAGTTCGTCCGCGCCGAGGTGAACAGCTACGATGCCATCATCGACGCCCACGGCAACCCCATCTTTGAGGCGGGCAACGTAAGCCCCGTGTCCATCATGGACATCGTGAACAACGATGACAACTCCATCTACTACATCATCAAGGATCTGCCGGAGGATACCCGCGCCGCGGGCCGTGCCGCCGTCAAGAGCTTTGGGGTGAAGAGCCGCTTTGTCCACTTCGAGTTCTTCCGCATGACCGAGGATCAGTCCAGCATGGGCAAAAAGGGTCAGATCGTGGCGCTGGAAGTCAACATGCGTCCCTGCGGCGGCTTTACCCCGGACATGATCGACTTTGCCCGCTCCACCAACGTGTACAAGATCTGGGCGGACATGATCGCTTTCGGCGGCACCGATATGCCGGTGGGTGAGCACTACTACTGCGCCTTTGCCGGCCGCCGGGACGGCAAGAGCTTCGTTTACAGCCACGAGCAGCTGATGCAGAAGTATCAGGACAACATGCGCATGGTAGACCGCATCCCCGAGGCACTGTCCGGTGCCATGGGCAACCAGATGTATGTGGCCACCTTCTCCACCCGTGACGAGATGGAAAAGTTCTATTCCGACGTGCTGGCCGTCACCGATGCCACCAACGCAAAGGTGCAGGCTGAGCTGACAAAAGTACTGGCTCTGGGCGAGCCGGAGGCCGTCTAAAATCAATTACACAGCACAAAGGCTGCTGCGCAGAATGCGCAGCAGCCTTTGTTGTTATGATTATACCTTCGCAGCGCCCCGTTCCAGAATACCGTTGAAGCGGGAGAAGAAGGTGATGGTGGTGATGGTGGCCGCCAGAATATCGCTGACCGGCTCTGCCAGAAAAACGCCGAACACCGGGTTCGGCAGCAGGTGCGGCAGAATGAAGATGAGCGGGATCAGCAAAATGATCTTGCGCAGACAGGCCAGCAGCAGGCTGACCTTGGCCTGTCCCAGCGCCATAAAGCTCTGCTGGCAGGCGATCTGGAAGCCCATGGCAAAGATACCGGCCATGTAGATGCGCATGGACCATGTGGTGTAGTCGATCAGCGCTGTATCCGAGGTGAAGATGCCCGCCACAGCCCCCGGCGCCAGCATCATGAGCAGCCAGAACAGGCAGGTGTAGCAGCTGCACAGGGTCAGCTGGAAGCGGAATGCCTCCTTGACGCGGAGCTTTTTGCCCGCGCCGAAATTGAAGCTCATCACCGGCTGACCGCCCTGACAGATGCCCTGAATGGGCAGGGTGCACAGCTGGGAGGCGCTGGTGATAACGGTCATGGCACCCACAGCCACGTCGCCGCCGTACCGCGCCAGACTGGAGCTGAAGCTGATGGACAGCAGGCTCTCAGTGGACATCATCACAAAGGTGGAGACGCCCAGCGCCATCACCGGCAGGATGACCTTCTTTTCCGGGCGCATATAGTCCTTGCGCAGGCGCAGGATAGTCTTTTTGCCGGTGAGAAAGTGCAGGATCCACACCGCACCCACAGCCTGACTGAGCACGGTGGCAATGGCAGCGCCCTGCACGCCCAGCCCCAGACCAAAGATCAGGATGGGGTCGAGAATAATGTTGATGACCGCACCGATGACGGTGGTAAGCATACTGGTCTTGGCAAAGCCCTGCGTGGTGATGAAGGGGTTCATGCCCAGCACCAGCAGCACAAACACCGAGCCCAGAATGTAGATGCGGCTGTAACTCAGCGCATAGGGCAGGGTGGCGTCACTGGCACCAAAGAGCCGCAGCAGGGTGGGTGCTCCGGCGTAGAACACCACGGTCAGCACCACCGAGAAGAGCAGCAGCATGGTAAAGCTGTTGGAGATGATCTTCTCTGCCTGCTCCTTGTCGCCCTGTCCCAGCGCAATGGCGGTGCGGGGTGCGCCGCCCGCGCCCACCAGCATGGCGAACGCGTTCAGCAGCATAAGGATGGGGGTGAACAGTCCCACGCCGGTCAGCGCTGCCGCGCCGATGCCGGCAATATGTCCGATGTAAATGCGGTCCACGATGTTATACAGCAGGTTGACCACCTGTGCAACGACCGCCGGGATCATGAGCTGCAGCATCAGCTTTTTTACGCTGCCGCTGCCCATATCCTGTTTTGCCTGTGCCATGGAAGTGATTCTCCTTTTACTTCAAATTTGAACTATCTCTTATATTATACTCAAAACCCGCAAAAATACCAGTCCTTTTTGCAAAATTTTCCGTGCTGCGCAAAAAAGCGTGTTCCTCCCCCGCCGCCGTACCGGTCTTGCCGCTGTGCACTCTTTGCGGTGCAGCATTCCGGGCGGCAGCGGCCTTTGCATCCAAGTTTTCGGCGATATGTCTGTAAAAAAGCAAGGTTTTTCGTCAGGTTTGTGTCTTGTGCACAGCGACATTTTTCAGTACAATAAAGAAGCAGAGAAGAAAAATAAGCGCTGCGACCGGAACGGGTTGCCGCGCTGTTTTGTATTTTGCGGCGCAGCTGCGCCCGGTGAAAAAAGGAGTGCTGTACAATGATCAACATGGTCAAGCTTCCCACCAGCAAAAGTGAACTGTTCCTGCGGGTGGCCAAGGGACATTTTGCCACCAGCCACAGCCACATCAACTATTACATCGACGTGACCACCCAAAAGTCCCGCCTTTCCGAGGCAAAAGCCGTGGCAAAGGAGCTGGTCAGCGCTTACCAGCACAGCACCATCGTGGATACCGTGCTCTGCTTGGACGGCACACAGGTCATTGGCACCTGCCTTGCCAACGAGCTGACCAAGGACGGCTTTACCAATATGAACGCCCACAAGACCATCTACATCGTCACCCCGGAATACACCTCCGGCAGCCAGATCATTCTGCGGGATAATCTTGCTCCCATGGTCAAGGGCAAGCACGTCCTCATTCTGGCCGCATCCATCACCACCGGCTACACCATTCAGGCAGCTGTGGAAGCCGTAAACTACTACGGCGGCATCGTGGCCGGGCTTTCGGCTATTTTTGCCACCACCCACGAGTGTCTGGGTTACCCGGTCACCTCTATCTTCGACCCCACCAGCCTGCCGGATTACGCCAGCTTCGACTCCCGCGACTGCCCCCTGTGCAAGGCCGGGCAGCACATTGACGCGCTGGTGAACAGCTTCGGCTACTCGGCGCTGTAAATAGAACCAATCTGGAGCTGCCGCACCCGTGCGGCAGCTCCTTTTTGTTGTCCCACGGGCGGGATTGTGCTATACTGATACCAGACGAAACTAAGGTGTATCTGAAAACAAAGAAAATGACGGATATTTCGCAAGCACAAGCGGGATTTAAGGCAAATAGCCGCAGGAATCCTTTGTGGATTTCAAGGCTGTTTAACGCAAAATCCCGCTGTGTTTGTAGAAATAGACTAAATTTTCGACTTTTCAGATACACCCAAGAGAACGAGGTATCAAATCCATGAAAATTCCCGCAAACGGTTTTACCCACGCCGGCAAGTTTCATGCCGATGACGTGTTTGCTACGGCGCTATTGCAAATTCTGCGCCCGGATATCAAGATCACCCGCGGCTTTACCGTGCCTGACGATTTTGACGGCATCGTGTATGATATCGGCTTCGGGATGTTCGACCACCATCAGGAGCCCCGGGAGTACCGCGCCAACGGCGTGCCCTACGCAGCCTTTGGCCTGCTGTGGCGGGTGCTGGGCCCGGGCCTTGTGGGCGAGCGGCAGGCGCGGCTCATTGACGAAAACTTCATCCAGCCGCTAGACCTGAACGACAACACCGGCGAGCAGAACAGCCTGTGCGATGCCATTGGCTTTTTCAACCCGGTGTGGGACTCCAAGGAGGATCAGGACAGCTGCTTTTTCAAGGCGGTTGCTGTGGCAAAGCAGATCTTGGAAAACCAGATCGACAGCGCCAACGCCGTGAACCGCGCGGACGAAAAAGTGCAGCAGGCCTACCGCAACTCCCGCGACGGCATCGTGGTGCTGCCCTGCTATCTGCCGTGGAAAAACGGCCTGTACAAGACTGATGCTCTGTTTGTGGTGTACCCCAGCCAGCGCGGCGGGTGGAGCGCCCAGTGCGTCACCGACCACAAGACCAAAAAGTCCAAGCTGCCCTTCCCCCAGTCTTGGGCGGGGCAGCCGCAGGAGGTCATCGAGCAGAAGAGCGGCATCCCGGGCATCAGCTTCTGCCACGCCAGCCGCTTCCTCATCACCGCCAAGGACAAGGAGACCGCCCTTGCCGCCTGCCGTCAGGTGTTGAAAAACAATGGACGCCTTGCCTGACGTCGCCTACGTTTACATGGTGCGCTGCACCGGCGGGCAGCTGTACACCGGTTGGACGAACCACCCCGCCGCCCGGCTGAAAGCGCACCAGAGCGGCAAAGGTGCCCGCTACACCCGCGCCCACGGCGCGGTGGGCTTTGCCTATATAGAGCGCTGCGCGGACAAGCGCACCGCTTTGCGCCGGGAAGCCGCCCTGAAAAAGCTCTCCAAGCCGGAAAAAGAGGTGCTGTGCGCCGCATGGCGCGCCGCCGGGTGTCCCGGGGTGGAGAACGATTGAAAATGCCCTCCGCGTCTTCCGGGTTGCGGCACCCAGCATCCGCTTCGTGCCTTGGGCGGCACTCGCGTCTTGCTGGCCGCTGCCCCAACAACTCCTCCCTGTTTCCGCCACTGGCGGCGGTCGTCGTCGTTGCAGCGGAAGAATTATTTTAATTTTCGGGATAGCGGAGCGTCTGCGGACGCTCCGCTATCCCATTTTCACGGGTGGGGTCGTAATGGCAAACGGCATTTACAACGCCTGCTTCCTGCGGAAGCGGCGGCGCTGCGGGGAATCCTCTCCTACACAACACAGCAAGGCCGTCCGGCATTCGTCGGACGGCCTTGCTGCGCTTATTGGAAAGGATCGATCGGGAGATGGCAATTGTTATTTCGCCAGACCCAGCTTTTTCAGCCGGTTCCATGCGCGGATGACCTGTACCTTGGTCACACGCTTGCCGGGCGTAAAGGCGCCCTCACCCATGTCGGGCAGCAGCCCGGCCTCCACAGCCCAGCGGGCTGCCTTGGCGGTATCCGGCTCCGCTACATCGCTGTAAACAGCGGGTGCAGCGGGTTCGGGCTTGCCTGCGGTGCTCCACAGCAGCACGGCCAGCTGTTCCCGGGTGCGCGGGATGGGCGTGCCCTTGGGCAGCAGGTCTGCAAGGATGCTGTAAGTAACAGCCTCATAGCCCATTACTGCGCTGCCTGCAAACCACGCCGTTGTACCGGCTACGATGGCCACCGTTTGCAGCGGGCTGAACTCGGTGCTGTCCCCCTGCGGCGGCTGCTCTGGCGGCTCCTCCGGGGTGGTCTCGGCGATGATGCGGAACGAGCCTGTTTTAACAGTTCCACCCGCATACTGTGCACTGCCTGCGACGGTTACAGTATAGCTGTAATCGCCCGGCTCAATGGGAGCGCCGTCCAGCACTTTGCCATTCTGCATGTAGGTCACGGTAACATCACCGTAGTCCTTATTGCTGGTGTTCTTAACAGTTACTTCCTTGGGACTGCCGTCATAGGTCAGGTTGTTGGGCAGGACAAAGGCAAAGTCTGCGGGGTCTGCCGGCGGCAATTCTGCCGCGCCCTCGCCGGTGGCGCTCAGGTTAAGGATATGGGTCTGCGGGATGTTATACTTGCGCAGGTCGATGGTGCTGTTGTAACGCTCTCCATCGGCTACAGAGCCGCTATAAGCTACGCCGTTCACACTCTTGATGGGGGCATGCGTGATGACCGAGATGGTGTTCAGATCGGTGTCAACGTAGAGGGTGGAGGTTTCTGCGTCCCAAACACCCTCCATCATGCCATTGATGCCGTTGATGTATTTTTTAGCGTACTCGGCACCTTCCGGTGCAGTGTAGTTCAGGGTGTAGTAATCCGTAGCACCGTTCAGGTCTTCGGTATCCTTTGCCACCAGTGCGTGGATGATGGGGTTATTCTGAATGATGCCGCCCTCGTTATAAACAACGGTGCACTCGCCGCCGTCAATGATGGGCTGGTAGGGCTCTGCATTGCCGTCATAGCCGGCCGTATTTTCCACCGGCAGCTTCAGGGTGTTCTGGCTGTTTTCGACCGTGCCGCCGTTTTCCTCTGCCAGTGCAGCGGCGCTGGCGGTGTCGGGCGGGGCGCTCTGGGCAAGGGCGGGCAGCGGCATTGCGGTCAGTGCCATGCTCAGCGCCAGAACCATGCTGATGAGCCGTTTTTGCATAAGATCCTCTCCTTTTCAAGCGCCCTTCCAAGCCGGGCGCTTTTTGTTGTACCCAGTGTACCACGTTTTGCCCTCTTTGGACGGTTTTGGACATGAATCGCCCCGCAAATGCGCTGAAACGACCCGGCGCGCCGGGCGCACCCGCAAAAAACAGAAAACCGCCCGGCTTGCGGTTGCCGGACGGTTTTCTGCTCTATAGGAATTATGGGAATGGCATATTGAACAGAGTATTGCTCTGTGCCTGTAGTATACCACGAACGGCGGCAAAAGTGGAGCAATTCTGCGTGAATGGCCCCTGAAATGCATCGAATCGCCCTGAAAAACCCCAAAAAAGCCCTTGCGCACCCTTTTGGGAGGCAAAAAAGGGACTGCCGCACAGCGCTGTGCAGCAGTCCCTGCGGGGTTATAAGGGGTTAAGGGGCAGCGGTTTTAGCCGCGCTGCTGGTAAGTCTTCCAAGTGCGGATCACTTCCATGCGGCCCACGCGGCTGCCGGGCTTGAAGCTGCCGTCCTGTGCGGACATCAGGCCGGTATCCACGACCCAGCGGATAGCCTGCAGCTCTGCGGCATCTGCTGCCACATCGTTGAACAGTGCAGTGCTCTGGGTTGCAGGCTTGCCTGCGGCGGTCCACAGTGCAACTGCCAGCTGCTGGCGGTTAGCGGGGATGGCCATGCCCTCGGGCAGGACGCTCTTCAGGTAGGCCGTGGTGCCTGCGATATAGGCACCCACGCCAATGGCTGCGCCGCCCACAGCGGCTACTGCCACAATGGCTGCACCGCCGCCGTCACTGTCACCGCCGGGTGCGGGGGTGGGGTCGGGGTTCGGGTTCGGCTTAGGATCGGGAGTAGGCTCCGGATCGGGAGTCGGGTCCGGCTTAGGATCAGGAGTGGGATCCGGATCGGGATTCGGGTCCGGCTTAGGATCAGGAGTGGGATCCGGATCGGGGTTCGGGTCCGGCTTAGGATCGGGAGTAGGCTCCGGATCGGGGTCCGGGTCCGGCTTAGGATCGGGAGTGGGATCCGGATCGGGAGTAGCAGGAACTTCAAACACAGCAGTCAGTTTCACATCCTGAGCGGGCATCTTGAACTCCAGCACATGGGCAGTGCTCTGCTCCTCGGTCAGCTCCAGACCGGTGCAGCTCCAGTTCTTGAACACGCTGGTCTCGGTGTCCTCGTCTGCGATGACCTTGAGCTCTGTATCCACAGGCACAGCTGTCAGGTCGGCAACAGCGCCGCCGTCCTTCAGGGTGACCGTTGCATCGGAGACATCGAGTTTATAGGTCTTGGGAGCGTTCTCGGTGTACTGTGCTTTCAGTGTGACCTTGTTTGCGGGCATCGTGAAGGAGATGGTCGCCTTAGTGGTGTCCACGTCAGTGGGCAGACCGGTCACTTCCCAACCGGTGAAGGTGTAACCGTCCTTCTCGGCTGCGGTGGCAACGAGTTCTGTACCCACAGGCACAGCTGTCAGGTCGGCAACAGCGCCGCCATCCTTCAGGGTGACCTGTGCACCGGAGACATCGAGTTTATAGGTCTTGGGAGCGTTCTCGGTGTACTGTGCCTTCAGCGTGACGTTATTTGCGGGCATCGTGAAGGAGATGGTCGCCTTAGTGGTGTCCACGTCAGTGGGCAGACCGGTCACTTTCCAACCGGTGAAGGTGTAACCGTCCTTCTCGTCTGCGGTGGCAACGAGCTCTGTGCCCACAGGCACAGCCGTCAGGTCGGCAACATCGCCGCCGTCCTTCAGGGTGACCTTTGCATCGGTGACCTCGAGTTTATTCGTAGGAGTAACGAACTCCGCCTTCAGGTTCACATCATGGTCGGGCATGGTGAAGTACACCACGCGTGCGGTGCTCTGCTCCTCGGTCAGGTCCAGACCGGTGCAGCTCCAGCACTTGAACACGCTGGTCTCGGTGTCCTCGTCTGCGGTAGCCTTGAGCTCTGTACCCACAGGCACAGCCTTCAGGTCGGCAACAGCGCTGCCATCCTTCAGGGTGACCTGTGCACCGGAGACATCGAGTTTATAGGTCTTGGGAGCGTTCTCGGTGTACTGTGCCTTCAGCGTGACGTTATTTGCGGGCATCGTGAAGGAGATGGTCGCCTTAGTGGTGTCCACGTCAGTGGGCAGACCGGTCACTTCCCAACCGGTGAAGGTGTAACCGTCCTTCTCGGCTGCGGTGAAGCTGAGCTTCTCACCTGCAACGTGCTCGGTAGACTTGTCGTCCACGGTCAGGGTGTACTTCGACTCAGACACAGTATAGGTGCCCACTTCGTACTGGTTGCCAACGTAGTGGTCACTATCATTCACCACGATGTAAACGCTGTAAGTGCCTGCCTTGGTGGGCTTCGTCACAGACGGGAACGAGCCATCCTCCGAGACATACTGGATAGAATACAGCGGGGCATCGTCAAAATACATCTTGCCGTTATAGGTTGCAGTTTGGGTCTTGGAGTCATACGCAAAGTCGGCTCTGCTCGGGGTATATTTGCGTACCACCTCGCCGATATCAAGCGAGCCTTCTGTGTACTTGTCGCCCTCTTGCGCTACGATGCGCTGCTTGTAGACGCCGTACTCGTCATACGGCGGGTAGGTTGCAAACACCTTGTTGTCGGAGGTGCGCACATAGACGAGGCTCAATTTGCCCACGCCATCCTTTTTGCAGGTAATGCCCGGGACGAGCGTGCTCCAGTCGATGTCAAAGTCGCTCTTGCTCAGGGAAGAGAAGGGCAGCTTTCCGGTGGCGGCCATGTTCACCACAATAGGCTCGCCGTCATTCTTGGCGGTGATAGTCAGCGAGCGGTCAATGGCAGAGGTGCCCTCGTTGTAATTGCTGGCTTCCGCACCGTTGATGTTCGTGACTGTATTGCTGAAGCGGATCTCTGCCTTGACATTACCGATAAGGTAAACCGCGTCTGTTGCTGCGGCATAGTCGTTGAGGCGTTCCACAGTGCCGTCCGTCATCATCAGCTTGCTCTGCTGCTGACCGGCGGCGAGGTATTTGCTTTCAATATAGCCGCAGCTCACCGTATTGGAAACAGCAGCCTTGCTGTCGCCGTCCGTTTTCAGGCTGCCAAGGATCATGGCATTCCGGATGACCGCCTGATTTCCTCCATCGTTCAACAGCCTGATATCGTGGAACACACCGCCGGTGACCTCGCTGTTCTGGTTCAGCTGGACCACAGCGTTGAATGCGCCGCCGGTGATCGTACCATAAGCGCGGACGACATCCTGGAAAGTGCCGCCTGCGATGGTGCTGTTGTCATCCGCGTAGACATCCTTCTGGAAGGTACCGCTTTCAACGGTGGCATTCTGCATATTAACAGAGCTATCCGCCTCAATGCCGGTGACGGTCACATTTGCAAAAGTGATCTGCTCCACGGCAATGGCCTTATGGTAGGGGTTGATGGTATCCGAAGCAAGATCCACCGGGTTTCCGTCCGGGGTGGTGATGTAAAGCGCCGCGCGTGTCCTTCCGTTCTCTTTCATGGTGGCGTACTTCCAGCCCAGACCCTCATAGAGGTTAGCCGTCATGCCCTCGCCGCTCACCGGCACACCGGTCACGTCGGTCAGGTCGGGCAGACCCTCTTCGGTAATGCGCAGGGGCTTGAGGTCGCTTAGATCGGTGGACTTATTCACAAAGATCTCTGCGCCGTCATTCTTGCCGGTAATGCGCAGCACCTTGCCGTCGGCAGAGGTGTTGGCGTTGTAGCTGCTGACCGGTGCATCGTTGATGCTCAGCACATCGGTGTTCATGGTAAGTTCTGCGCTGCCTGCGCCCACCAGATAGATGATATTGGTGGAAAGAGGCAGAGTTCTGCCGTTCATCGCAGTCACACCGCCGTTGCGCACCACCAGCGTGCTGAGCTGCTGTCCTGCGGGCAGCAGCTTCTGGAGGCCGTCAGGCAACTCGCCCAGAACCGTATCCGAAATGGTGTAGGTGTTATTGTCGTAGGTATTAAAACCACAGCTCTGGATCACTGCGTTGGCGATAGAGCACGAGCTATTGCAGTACAGGAAATCAAAGGTACCGCCGGTGATCTCGACCGTACCCTTCCTATTTGTCGAGTTGATGCCGACGTTGGCATTGTGGTAGGTGCCGCCGGTGATCTTACCGCTGGTAAGCACCAGAGCGCCTGTTTGGCCAAAATCAGCATCGGTAACGGTGGCATTGGTCGCCTGAACCGTGCAGCTGATGGGTGCCGGGCTCAGGTCTTTGAAGTTGATCTCCTTGCCGCTCTGATCCAGGATCTGTACAATGTTCTGATTTCTGTTGTCTTTGTCGTTGGGGTAGCAGTTATAAGCCCAGCCGTTGCCCATGTAAACACGGTGCAGATTTGCGTCCGTGTCCAGGCTGTCCACAGGAGTCATGCCGGTCAGGTCGGGCAGACCCTCACCGGTAAAGCGCAGTTCCTTGTTCACGGACAGGATCTGAACCAGCTCCATGGGGGCATTGTCCGAAAGCGGAAGCGCGCTGAAGCTGGCAGAGAGCGTTTTGCCGTCTGCACTGATGGAGACCGAGGCAATTGTTGTAAACCGGTAGTCAGTGGTGCCTGCGGGCAGAGCCATGACACTGCCGCCTGTAGAGGCTACCGCCCACGCACCGCAGCTGGTGGCGCTTTCCACCACCAGCTCCAGATCGTTCCCGTTACCGGAATAGTTATACTTCTTGATGATATAGATTTTTGTTTCCTTTTGTCCGTTCAGGGTGCAGTTTTTCGGCAGCAGCAGCTGGTGTGCCTGCTGCTGCGTATCAGTGCTCAGGCCGGAGATATCGCGGAAAAAGCCGCCCCGGACATTGCCGCCGTTCTCGGTCAGCTTATCGTAGGTGCCGCCGTCAATGGTGCCCAAATTCAGTTGCACATTGGCGTAGCTGCCGCCCAGAACGCAGACGCCGTACATATTGTCGGCCTCTATTAAAAGTGTGCCGGTGACAGTGCCATCCAGCAGATAAACCGTGTAACTATTAGCATTCTTGACGGTCACATTGCAGCTGACCGTGCCGTCCAGAATGTACTCGGTATCTTCACTGCCGGTACCGGTGATGGTCAGCCCGGTGGTTTCGTCATAACTCCAGCCGGTACCGGCTGCTGCCTTGGGCAGACCGTTCGTACCGGTCTTGATCTTGACCACCTGATTTTTTGTTTCAGAGTTCGTACCAACAGCCTCATGCTCGTCTTCCGAGCTGTAAGTGATGCTGTTGGTCTCTTCCGCCGCTGCGGAAGAAAGCCCTGCCCCTGCATCTGCAAATGCGGATACAGGGAGGATGGAGAGCATCATACTAAGTGCCAGTATCATGCTCACGATGCGTTTTTTCATGATATCCTCTCCTTTGTCGGTTGATTTGTCCGGCTATACCCCCAAACGGAACAGCCGGAACGGACAAAAATGCCAAGTTGAGTATAGCACCAAAATTCAAGGAAATAAAGCGCTTCTGCGGGCAGCACCTGCCAAAAAATGGTGCAAAATTATGGGCAAAATCACGATACGGGGGGGGGTATGCTTCTCTCCCATAAAAAAGCAGTTCCGAAACGCCCGCAGGCGTTTCGGAACTGCAATACAAAATATTCTTTCCACTCTTGATGCCCAAAGTGCAACGACGACGACCGCCGCCAGCGGCGGAAACAGGGAGGAGTTGTTGGGGCAGCGGCCAGCAAGACGCGCGTGCCGCCCAAGGCACGATGCGGATGCTGGGTGCCGCAACCCGATAGCGGCGGGCATTCAAAAGCGTTTTACTTGCCCGCCAGCAGCACCGCCAGCACGGCTTTCTGGACGTGGAGACGGTTCTCCGCTTCGTCAAAGATCTCGTCCGCGTGCTGCTCGAACAGGGCGGTGGAGATCTCCTCGCCCCGGTGGGCGGGCAGACAGTGCAGCACCAGCGCGTTGGGCTTTGCGTTTTCCAGCAGACGGCCGGTGAGCTGGAAGCCCACAAAATCCCGCAGACGCTGCTCGCTCTCGGCAGTGCCGGGGGCGGTGGTGTTCCACGCGGCGGTGGCCACGATATCCGCATCCCGCAGGCCCTCGGCGGGGTCGGTGGTCAGGTGGAAGGCGCTGCCGTAGCCCTGCGCAAACAGCAGCACATCCGCTGCCGGGCGGTAGCCCGGAGGACAGACGCAGGATACCTGCATCCCCGCCAAAAGGCCGCCCACGATCAAACTGTTTGCCATGTTGCTGCCGTCGCCCACAAAGCAGAGCTTCAGCCCTGCCAGCGTGCCCCGGCGCTCCCGGATGGTCATCAGGTCAGCCAGCACCTGACAGGGGTGTGCGTAGTCGGTCAGGCCGTTGATCACCGGAATGCCGGAAAGCTCGGCCAGCTCCTCCAAGTCCCGCTGGCGGTAGGTGCGCCAGACGGCGCAGTCGTAGTAGCGCCCCAGCACCCGGGCGGTGTCCCGCAAAGGCTCGCCCCGCCCGGCCTGCAGCTCGGCGGTGTTCATATAGTTGCCAAGACCACCCATCTGGTACACGCCCACCTCAAAGCTGGTGCGGGTGCGGGTGGACGCTTTGGAAAACAGGAGCGCCACGCTTTTGCCCGCCAGCAGCGGGGCGGTGCGGCCCGCCTTGCAGTCCGCTTTCAGCTGGTCTGCCACATCCAGAATGTGGGTCAGCTCGGCGGGGGAAAGGTCGCTCATTTTCAGCAGATTTTTCATGCCTGCTCCTTCGGAGCCGTCGGCTCCATCGTGCCCAGCACCTCGGCCAGCACCTCCAGCGCCATGTCTACTTCGTGCTCGGAGACGGTCAGCGGCGGCAGCAGACGCAGCCGGGTCTTTGCGGTAAGCACCAGCAGGCCCTTTTCGCGGCAGGCAGCCAGCACATCCGCAGCCTGCACATCAAAGAATTCGATACCCACCATCAGGCCGATGCCGGAAATGTTCTTGACGTGGGGCAGCTTTGCCAGGCCGGTGCGCAGCTGTACGGCGCGCTCGCTGACCTGCGCAAGGAAGCTCTGGTCCAGACGGTCCACCACCACGTTGGCACCGGCGCAGACCACCGGGTTGCCGCCAAAGGTAGAGCCGTGGGTGCCGGGGCCCATGCCCTCGGCTACTTTTTCATTCATCAGCACCGCGCCGATGGGCAAGCCGCCGCCCAGTCCCTTGGCAAGGGTGACGATGTCCGGCTTGAGGTTATAGTGCTCGCAGCACAGGAAGGTGCCGGTACGGCCTACGCCGGTCTGCACCTCGTCCACGATGAGCACAAGGTCTTTTTCGTCGCACAAAGCGCGCACGGCCTGTACATAGTCCGGGTCCAGCGCCATCACGCCGCCCTCACCCTGAATCAGTTCCATCATCACGGCGCAGGTGTGGCGGTCCACCAGTTCCCGCAGCGCTTCGATATCCCCCGCCGGGACGTACTGGAAGCCTTCGTTGAAGGGGCCGAAGTAGTTGTGGAACACCTCCTGCCCGGTGGCGGTCAGAGTGGCAAGGGTGCGGCCATGGAAGCTGTTGACCATCGTGATGACGTTGTAGCGGTCCTTGCCGTAATGGTCTACGCTGTACTTGCGGGCGGCCTTGATAGCGCCCTCGTTGGCTTCAGCACCGGAGTTGCCGAAGAAAACCTTGCTCATGCCGGTGCGCTTGCACAGCTTTTTGGCAAGCTTGCCGCAGGGTGCAGTGTAGTACAGGTTAGAGGTGTGCTGCAATTTGTGTGCCTGCTGGGACACAGCCTCTGCCCATGCAAGGTCGCAGTAGCCAAGGCTGTTCACCCCGATGCCGCTGGTGAAGTCCAGATACTTCTGTCCCTCCGGGCCCTCGGCGTACAGCCCGTGGCCTTTTTCCAGCACGATGGGATTGCGGTTATAGGTGTGCAGGACGTACTCGTTGTCCCGCTTGATGACTTTTTCAGAATCCATAGGTGTACCTCCTGTGAATAGAAGTTCCGCGCATGCGCTGCTCCCCCGGAGGGAGCGTTTTTTCTATTATAATACTGCTTTTTCGCTTGCGCAATCTTTTTATTCGCGGTGGCTGCGGCGGTAAAAGCGGGTACCGGAGCCGCGGTCGGAGAACAGTTCCAGCAGGATGGAGTGCGGCACACGGCCATCAATGATGACTGCTTCGTGCACGCCCTGATAGATAGCATCTGCCATGCCGCCGATCTTGGGGATCATGCCGCCTGCAATGATGCCGGCGGACTTGTAGCCCTCGATCTCGGTCACCTCTACCTCGGGGATGAGGGTGGTCTCGTCCTCCTTATCCCGCAGCAGACCCGCGATAT
>ERZ791909.295-NODE-295-length-50164-cov-4.293660_pt1 | contig 50164 bp, 47 predicted proteins | sample MGYA00510143_ERZ791909 | MGnify/ENA primary metagenome ERZ791909 (study PRJEB30046, sample SAMN00792093) | human gut metagenome | study: EMG produced TPA metagenomics assembly of the A metagenome-wide association study of gut microbiota in type 2... | reverse complement strand
AGCAGGTTCGGCCTTGATCTTTTGGTTACTTTTGGATCAAGCCAAAAGTAACAGAAATAATTATTACATTTGTGGTAATTAAAATAAACCAATATGAAGATAGGATTATTTATCCCCTGTTATATCAATGCGGTATATCCCGAAGTTGGTGTTGCTTCTTATAAACTATTGAAAAGTCTTGGCTTGGATGTGGATTATCCGTTAGATCAGACGTGTTGCGGCCAGCCGATGGCAAATGCCGGGTTTGAGCATGAATCGGCGGGGTTGGCGTTGCGGATGGAAGAACTGTTCCGTTCGTACGAGTATGTGGTAGGCCCTTCCGCCAGTTGTGTCGCTTTCGTGAAAGAGAACCATCCCGGCATCCTGGAAAAAGCCGGGCATGTGTGTATGAACAGCAAGAAGATTTATGATATCTGCGAGTTCCTGCACGACATCGTAAAGGTGAAAGAGCTGAAAGCCGAATTTCCCCACAAGGTGAGCATCCACAATAGTTGTCACGGTGTGCGGGAGTTGCACCTCTCTTCGCCGAGCGAACGGAATATCCCGTATTTCTCCAAGTTGCGTGATCTCCTTTCCTTAGTGAAGGGCATCGAGATATTCGAACCGAAGCGTATCGATGAATGTTGTGGCTTCGGCGGTATGTTTGCCGTGGAGGAACCCGAAGTCTCCGTCTGCATGGGACAGGATAAGGTGAAGGACCACATGGAAACGGGAGCCGAATACATCACCGGTGCCGACAGTTCCTGCCTGATGCACATGGAAGGCGTGATCAAACGCGACAACCTTCCGATCAAAACGATTCATATTGTTGAAATATTAGCCTCCGGATTATGAGCACGAAACATTCAAAAGCGGCTGCCCGCTTCATCAAGAACCGTAAGCAGGAAGCCTGGCACGACGAAACCCTCTGGATGGTGCGTGCCAAACGGGATAAAATGAGCCACTCGCTCCCCGAATGGGAACGCTTGCGCGAACTGGCCTGTGACATCAAACTCTATTCAAATAGTCATTTAGACACCCTTCTGGAAGAGTTCGAGAAGAACGCCACGGCCAACGGGGCGATCGTCCATTGGGCGAAAGATGCAGCGGAACATAATGCGATCGTCGATGAAATCCTCCAACAACACAAGGCGCATACGCTGATAAAGAGTAAATCCATGTTGACCGAAGAGTGCGGCATGAACGATTATCTGTTCGGGAAAGGGTACGATATCATCGAGAGCGACCTCGGTGAACGCATCCTCCAATGGATGAAACTACACCCCAGCCATATCGTGATGCCCGCTATCCATATCAAACGGCAGGAGGTAGGCGAAATGATGGAACGCGTGTTAGATACGGAAAAAGGAAATTCGGACCCGACCTATCTGACGCATGCTGTCCGCAAGAATATGCGCGAGAAGTTCCTGACAGCCGATGTCGCCATGACGGGAGCTAACTTTGCAGTCGCTTCGACCGGCGAGATAGTGGTCTGCACCAACGAAGGGAATGCCGATATGGGAACCTCTTTCCCAAATGTCCATATCGCTACGTTCGGCATGGAGAAGATCGTTCCGGATCGGAAGTCGTTAGGTGTCTTCACCCGTCTGCTGGCACGTTCCGGCACGGGACAGCCGATAACTTCCTACACGTCACACTACTGCAAACCGAAAGCAGGGGGTGAGTTCCATATCATCATAGTCGATAACGGCCGGAGCGATATCCTTGCACGTCCCGATCATATCCGCACGCTGAACTGCATCCGTTGCGGGCAGTGCATGAATACTTGCCCGGTCTATCGCCGTACCGGAGGTTATTCCTATACTTATTTTATTCCCGGCCCGATCGGGATCAATTTAGGAATGCTGAAGGATCCGGTGAAATATTCGGACAATGTTTCCGCTTGTTCGTTGTGTCTTTCCTGCTCGAATGTCTGTCCGGTCATGATCGACCTCGGCGAACAGATCTACCGCTGGCGTCAGGATTTGGACAAGGTCGGGAAGGCGAGCACGGAGAAAAAGATCATGTCCGGCGGCATGAAGTTCCTGATGGAACGCCCGAAGCTGTTCAACACGGCTTTGAAGTTTGCCCCGGTGGTCAATGAGATGCCTCGTTTTATGATCTATAACTTTCTGAATGCATGGGGGAAAGGGCGCGAACTGCCCACCTTCGCCAAACAGTCGTTCAACGAGATGTGGAAAAGTAACAAGATAAAATAATACGACAATGAGTAGCAAAAACGATATATTATCCGCTATCCGCCGCCACACCGGCAAACGTTACGAGATGCCGGAACTGACGCTGGATGCCATCACTTACGAAGATAAAATCGCACAGTTCACTGACTCTCTGAAAGCAGCCGGGGGACAAGCCGTCCTGATGCAGCCCGGCGACGATATCAACGATATCATCCGTAGCCATTTTCCGGAGGCAACCCGCATCGCCTCCAATCTTCCCGGTATCACTTGTGCCACCTTCAACCCCGACGATCTCGACGATCCCCGCGAGTTGGATAATACCGACCTTGCCATCGTGGAAGGCCATTTCGGTGTAGCCGAGAACGGCGCCGTCTGGATCACCCGCCAGGTGAAGCATAAAGCATTGTATTTTATCTCCAACAGCCTGGTTATGCTGATAGACCGCCATTCGATCGTGGACAATATGCACGAAGCCTATCGGCGGACGGAAAACATGATGTACGATTTCGGTGCTTTCATCTCCGGCCCGTCCAAAACTGCCGATATCGAGCAGGCTTTGGTTTTTGGTGCACACGGACCGGTCGGAGTATTGGTGATACTGAAATAGGGCTTTTACAAGCTGAAGTTAAATACCTGAAGAATAAATACATTATGAAGAATATAGCTTTTTGGATGCTTTTAAGTGCCTTGTTTGCCCCTTGCACCGGGGCACAGGTACATACCTCCCAACAAATGGGCCGCTTCTTGCCTGGCCGCAAACGATAAGGCTTATTTTAACTTCGAGCACGAAGAATCAGCCGCACAACCGAACTGGACATTGGCGGAAAAAGAGCCGTGGTTCGAGGTCCGGTCCTATGAAAGGGAGTATGAGAAAGGCAGTATCGGCCGCCTTCTCGATGCTTCGGAGTGGCGTATTAGCCAGGCATTCCAGGCTTTTGCTGCCTGGGAGTCGATGAAGAAACAGATCCTGATTGGCTATGACGGCTTTTCTTGGTGCAGCCTCGAATCGGGATCGAATATGTTCACCTACCAGAAATCGTTGACCGACCCGTTCGGCGTTCCCAAACTGGCCTATTATGCCAACCAATCTGTTTTCAAGCCGGTCTGGGCGGGTAGCGGCAACGTCGATGTCGTGTACGGTCTGGGCGACCGTATTGACCCGGTCCTGTTTAACTTGGGACAGCCCCGGACGGTCGACCTCACGATCGAACTGAAAAACGATAAAGGAAAGAGAATCGACCGGAAAGTCTTCAAAAATATCCAGGTCGATGGAGGCAGAACAGTTTTGAACCTGGATGGTTTCCGCTTTAAGACGGTGCCTGACGGATGTTACTTTATTATGTACACAGTGAAGGAATAAGATAATCAGGCATACTAACTTTGTGTCGAAGTTAGTATGCCCGATTACAGTTAATCCATATTTCTCGGTTTATTAAACAACGAAGCAATCCACAATACCAGAATAGCTCCGACCGTTGCCGTGATCAGGCTGCCGATGATACCTGAAGCCGCAATTCCGAACAACCCGAATACCCAGCCGCCTAACACGCCGCCGACTATCCCCAAAATCAGATTGATTATCACTCCGAAGCCACCGCCCCGCATGATTTTACCGGCAAGAAATCCGGCTACTATACCAATAATAATGTACCATAGAAAACCCATAGCGTTTAAATTTTATGTTATATGATACTATAACCGTTTATAGGCGCAGAATGTTGATTCAGAGGCGTAGCGTGATAAAAGACAAGTTAGCTTTTCCTGATTTATTGGTTAAATCCAGTAATATCTGGTCTTTTATGCTTTTCAGTGGTTATCTGAAAGCCTCTGATCCGGTCTTGACCTCTGAAGATTTGATAGAATACGAGTAGCAGATCCCTAATCGTGAAGTAAAAACAGTTTATCGTACTATCATCCAGAGTTGGATAGATGGAGGTTCGGTTAAAAATGACCGTCTTGTTTTGATGTTGCAGGTGTTGCGTGCCGGAGATATCGAGTATTTCGAGGAGATACTGAATGAAAATCTCCATATAAAACAATCTATCCTTATCGATCGCATCTGTAAAAAAAATAACCAGATGCATGAATCGTTACGTAGCATCCCGCCGGATGTTGCGCAGCTTTTCGTGTGTCCGGGAGTATCTTCTTCCCCTCTCGAGAGGAAGCAAGGGAATGTGTAAATATTAAAATGTTAATGTGCGTAAAAAAGGAAAGCGATAAAGAGAGATGACAACATAGAAGTAGAAAAGACGGTTGGCATGATAAGAAATGAATATCAGGATTATATAAAACAAAACACACTCTCTTTCTTATGGAGAAAGAGAGTGTGTATCAAAATGCTTGAATCGGATTCAAAATCGGGTGCTAAAGTAGCATCTTTTAACGAGAATGGCAAAAAGACATTTAATGATCCGTGTCCTGCCGGTTGGAGGGTGATTTCGTATAAGAATTTATATACATTCTTTACTGGGACACCCGGATCGGATGGCATGATATCTGGTAATGCGAATATGGCCAACTCCTCTACTGCCGATGCCGACGGAGGTGCATACTTCTATTATACGGCCAATGGTAGCGGAGAAGCCACTTATGTCCGTATGACGGGTTATTGGAGGTTTTTAGATGAATTTCATTTTGTGGGTGAGAAGGCTATTTTTTGGGTACGCGAACATACCGGAATTACGGGAAAATCAAGTTATGGTTTTTCATTCGTATTAGGAGAGGAGACAAACAGTATGGAAATAGCGAAAGTTTGGTATCCCCAGGATGCCCAAACAACCCGTTGTATCCAGGAACTCCCGTAGGGATGAAAGTACCGGATAAAAAAGGTCCTCCCCGGACCTTGCAGCAACCGGGGAAAACGAGTTCTTTGACATGATGAGATTGATAATAAAAAGGAAAAGGTTCTTTTTATTTCGTGATGTTCCTATAAATAGTTGTATAAAAGGTTGAAAGCTCAAAAAGAATAGTATCTTTGCAGTAAGATATTCATATAAAAATAAATAACTATGGAAAATCAATCTGCATTAGTTCGTTTCGATTGGGCTGTCAAGCGCCTTTTGCGTAACAAATCCAATTTTGTTATTTTGGAAGGTTTTCTTTCTACGTTGCTTGAAGAGAAGATCACGATTGTGCGTCTGCTTGAAAGCGAAGGTAACAAAGATGACTGTGAAGACAAGTTCAACCGTGTAGATATGCTTGCTGAAGACAGCAAAGGCGAGCTTATCATCATAGAGGTTCAGAACAACCGTGAACTGGATTATTTTCACCGTATGCTGTATGGTGCATCCAAAGCTGTCACTGAATATATAAATGAAGGCCAGGAATATGGTATAATCCGTAAGATCTATTCCATCAATATCGTTTATTTTGAGTTAGGCCAGGGTAAAGATTATGTCTATCATGGTCGTACGGTTTTCAAAGGCATCCACTATGATGATATCCTGCAGCTCTCGGTTCGCCAACGCGAACAGTTTGTCCGCGAGGAGGCAGGTGATATATTTCCGGAATACTATGTTCTTCGTGTCGAAGGCTTCAACGACCAGGCAAAAACACCGCTTGACGAATGGATCAAATTCCTCAAAACCGGCGAAATCGCACATGGTAGCACAGCTCCCGGCTTGCAGGAAGCCAGTGAACGTTTGCGCATAGACCAGCTCAGCCCTTCAGAAAAACAACGTTATTATTCGGATATGGAGGCAATTCGTTACCAACGAAGTGTTATTAAAACAGGTTGGATCGAAGGCCATGCCGATGGTCGAGCAGAAGGCAAAGCAGAAGGTCTGGCCGAAGGTAAAGCAGAAGGTCTGCTCGAAGGTAAAGCAGAAGGTCTGCTCGAAGGTAAAGCTGAAAGCCAACGTCAAATCGCCATCAATTTGAAAAAACAGGGAATCTCGTCCGAAGTAATAGCCCAATGTACAGGTCTATCCATTGAAGACATATCCGCACTTTCGGATTAAAGACTTTTCTCCTTTTTTTATCAATCGCATCTGTATAGAATAACCGGGTGCACGAATCGTTACGCAACATCCTTGTCGGGTGTTGCGCAACTTTTTGTGTGTCTGAAAGTACCTTTTCCCTTCTTCGAGAGGGGGCAGGGGTGTGTGAGTTTTTATGTTGCCCGTGTGTAGCAAGAAACGTTAAAAAAGGAAAGCGATAGTAATAGAAGCAATATAAAAATGAAAAAGGTGACAGATATGATACAAATTGAAAAACAAAGAGATAGAAAACAAAACACTCTCTCTTTCTTACCGAGAAAGAGAGAGTGTATCAAAATGCTTGATTCCGGTCCGAAATCGGGTGCTAAAGTAGCATCTTTTAACGAGAACGGCAAAGAATAGGGCTATAATTTGATACAATTTAATAATCTTAAAAATCTGAATGCTCTACAGGTGTAAATCCCGTTTCTGAGAAAACGCCTGTAACCTGCTGAACAACAATAGCTGCGTACCACACGCTCCAACTCTCTCTTTCTCGGTAAGAAAGAGATTTTGAGAAAGTGTTAAAACCGCGCAGATGTAGTAGTAAAAAAAGGTAAAGGGTATGAGAACAAAGAGCATTCAATTACAAAAACGAGCAGTAATGGCAGTAACAACATTCTTAATATTGGCAACCGGTTGCGACGACCGTTTCGACTCCCGCGGAGGACATCCGTCAGGGGAGGGGAAAATGGTGGATGTAACACTCGACATCGGTCTTGCTGACGAGGCGGACGGCTACGATTTGTCAGGCACTCCCGGAATGTCGGGAACGGCGTCAACACCGTCAACGAAAGCCGGTATAGATCGTGAAAGCGCTTTCGATTTTAGCCTCGTCCCGTCACAGCAGACGAAGGCGGTGGGAACCTCCCTTCAACCGGATGCCCTCTATAATCTTGAAATCCGTCAGTACAGTTCTTCCGGTGCATATCTGGGTGGTAGTGCGACCGTAGAAGCCAGTACGGCTATCGGCACTAAAATAACCCTGAATTTGCAAGCAACCACCCACTGCCAGCTTGTCCTTGTTGCCTGGGGAGTCGGTAATGGCCGCCGTTTGGGAACAGGTGCGCTTAACGCCGTCAAAGACACAATCGGCTCTTACTTTATTAAGGATCTGGCCCCGACAGATCAGACCGACATGAACAAAATGCCCTACGTCCTCCATTTGAAAGATATAAATGTATCTTCCGACGGCCGTATCTACAGTGCCGACGGCGAAGCGATCGACGTCCGCCTGCGCCTGCAACGGTTGGCTGCCCGATTGACATTTACCTGGGATTATAAAGTCGACGGCTATACCCCGCAACAAATCTTGATCCACAGTATCCCGACCCAGTATAAAGTGATAGCTTCACCGGACAAAAAAGACAATACCTATCCGTCCCTGCTCGATCAGTTTACGACGATACAGTTTACGAATAACGCCACCAACGGCACCTATTCCTGTTGGATTCCGGCGAACGTGCGCGGCAGCAATCCTGCTGCCACCTCGCAGCTCTACCGTATCAAGTCGAACGCCCCGACCGGCAGCTCGTATATCCGTTTCATAGCAGTAAATAATACAGATGCTAAAAAGAAGTTAGACTACCGCATCTACTTGGGGGGCAAAGAGACGACCGATTTCAACCTCTACGGGAATCATGACTATGCCTATGAGGCTGCATTCAAGCATAGCTCCACGAATTTGCCGGTCAATGACCTCCGCGTGACGATTGTCGACCCAATCCCCGCTTCGCAAGACAACAACAACTTTGTGCCGACCGCCAACTGCTTTATGGTGGCTCCCGGCGGCGCGTTCTGCTTCAATCCCTATAAATATACGGTCAATGGCAGCCCGGTTGACAACACGCTGTTGAAGGGCTGGTGTCCTGAGGGTACAAAAATCCAGTCCGTAAAAGTCCTGTGGCAAACCCTTGAGAACGGCGATGTCGGCGACCCCGTTTTAGGCACGGCCAACTCTTCGGCCGACCATACGAATATCGTAGACCTGACCGACGGCGCGAATTTCGATAAAGCCCGCATCTACTGCCGTGTCGCCCCGAATACGACCGGCGGCAGCGGAGTGATCGCCGCTTATGCCAGCACGGACGGCACTGGCGACCCGCTTTGGAGCTGGCATGTCTGGGTGACTGATTATGCCCCCGATGCAATGGCAAACGCAACTGTAGACGATCCGAACAAGAGAGTCCAGTTATATACATATGGAAACCATCCGAATACATACCCGATGATGGACCGCAATTTAGGAGCGTTAGCCGGCTATACGGACGTGCCGGAAGACGACCTGGCCAAATCCAAGGCGAATGGTTTCCATTATCAATGTGGCAGGAAAGATCCGTTTCCAAGTACATATTCTTCGTCTATAGAAGGTAGTTCGATAACCGTAAATACAGATAAACTGACTCCGGGCATGTTGAATTATTATCAGCCGGATGGCGTTTCTTATTTTGTCAGGATTGCCAAAGAAAGTGAGGTAACTATTAGGGGATCTTTTCAGCATCCGACAACGACATACACGGGGGAACTAAACTGGTGTTCCGAGTCGAAATTAAACCTATGGAATAACAGTGCGAAGACCTTCCACGATCCTTGTCCGGCCGGTTGGCGTGTTCCGAGCAAGCAAAACTATCGTTCGTTATTCACCAATGTCTCGTATGAGACAAGTTCAAAGCTTGAGTCCAAAGAACCGATGAATATGAAGAACCTGTCGACCTTGTCGAAAGACGGGGGAGCGGTCGTTTATTTTGAACAGAGTAATTCCGGACGTAGCACCTATATCCGTATGACGGGCTATCAGGATCACTCGGATTCTTTTATCAACATCGGCGGAATGGGGAATTTATGGTGTCGGGAATCAAATGGCGATAATTTAGCTTTTGCCTTGTCTGTTAGTAAAAAAGGAATTGCCTCAGATGCGTATAATATTTCCGGTGCATGGCGTCCCCGGGATTCCCATCCGGTTCGTTGCATCCAGGACAGGCGTTGAAAAGAAATAACCCTTGATAAAAGACGATACGAACGGCTGTTTTTGGCAAAGCCCCGTGTGTAGCAAGAAACGTTAAAAAAGGAAAGCGATAGTAATAGTAACAGTATAAAAATGAAAAAGGTGACAGATATGATACAAATTGAAAAACAAAGAGATAGAAAACAAAACACTCTCTCTTTCTTACCGAGAAAGAGAGAGTGTATCAAAATGCTTGATTCCGGTCCGAAATCGGGTGCTAAAGTAGCATCTTTTAACGAGAACGGCAAAGAATAGGGCTATAATTTGATACAATTTAATAATCTTAAAAATCTGAATGCTCTACAGGTGTAAATCCCGTTTCTGAGAAAACGCCTGTAACCTGCTGAACAACAATAGCTGCGTACCACACGCTCCAACTCTCTCTTTCTCGGTAAGAAAGAGATTTTGAGAAAGTGTTAAAACCGCGCAGATGTAGTAGTAAAAAAAGGTAAAGGGTATGAGAACAAAGAGCATTCAATTACAAAAACGAGCAGTAATGGCAGTAACAACATTCTTAATATTGGCAACCGGTTGCGACGACCGTTTCGACTCCCGCGGAAGACATCCGTCAGGGGAGGGGAAAATGGTGGACGTAACACTTGACATTGGTCTGGCTGACGAGGCGGACAGCTACGATTTGTCAGGCACTCCCGGAATGTCGGGAACGGCGTCAACGTCCTCAACGTCGTCAACGAAAACCGGCATGGATCATGAAAGCGCTTTCGATTTCAGACTCGTCCCGTCACAGCAGACGAAGGCGGGAACCTTCTATCAACCGGATGCCCTATACAACCTGGAAATCCGCCAGTACAATAGTTCTAATGGACATTTGAGAGGGGCTACCTTTGAAAAGATCGACCTCGGCACTAAAATAACCCTGGCTTTACAGGAAGCCACTCGCTGTCAGCTTGTCCTTGTCGCTTGGGGAGCCGGTAATAACCGCCGTTTGGGAACGGGTGCGCTTGACGCTGTTAAAGACACGATCGGCTCTTACCTTATTAAGGATCTGGACCCGGCAAACCAGCAAGACATGAACAAAATGCCTTATGTGCTCCACCTGAAAGACGTCAATGTATCCTCCGACGGCCGTATCTATAGCAAGGACGGCGAAGCAGTTGATGTCCGCCTGCGCCTCCAGCGACTGGCAGCCCGTTTGACATTTACCTGGGATTATAAAGTCGACGGTTATACCCCGCAACAAATCCTGATCCACAGCATCCCGACCCAGTATAAGGTGGTAGCTTCACCGGATAAAAAAGACAATACCTATCCGTCGCTGCTCGACCAGTTCACGACGATACAGTATCTAAATAGCACCACCGCCGGCAGCTATTCCTGCTGGATTCCGGCGAATGTGCGCGGTAGCAACCCTGCTGCCACCTCGCAGCTTTATCGTATCAAATCGAACGCCCCTACCGGCAGCTCGTATATCCGCTTCATAGCCGTAAATAATACGGATGCTAAAAAGAAGTTAGACTACCGCATCTACTTAGGCGGCAAGGAGACGACCGATTTCAATTTGTACGGGAACCACGACTATGCCTATGAGGCTGCATTCAAGCATAGCTCCACGAATTTGCCGGTCAATGACCTCCGCGTGACGATTGTCGACCCAATCCCCGCTTCGCAAGACAACAACAACTTTGTGCCGACCGCCAACTGCTTTATGGTGGCTCCCGGCGGCGCGTTCTGCTTCAATCCCTATAAATATACGGTCAATGGCAGCCCGGTTGACAACACGCTGTTGAAGGGCTGGTGTCCTGAGGGTACAAAAATCCAGTCCGTAAAAGTCCTGTGGCAAACCCTTGAGAACGGCGATGTCGGCGACCCCGTTTTAGGCACGGCCAACTCTTCGGCCGACCATACGAATATCGTAGACCTGACCGACGGCGCGAATTTCGATAAAGCCCGCATCTACTGCCGTGTCGCCCCGAATACGACCGGCGGCAGCGGCCTGATCGCTGCTTATGACGGCGCGGACGGAACGGGCAATATCCTGTGGAGTTGGCATGTTTGGGTTACGGAATACAGTCCTAACCCTACAGGAAATGAATCTGTAGATGACCCGCTTAAAAGAAAACAAAAGTATACCAATAGGACAACCGATCAACTACCGATGATGGATCGTAATCTGGGAGCAATGGCCGGCTATACAGAGACTCCTCCTTCTGCTTTAGAGAAATCTAAAACGCATGGTTTTCATTATCAATGGGGGAGAAAAGACTTGTTCCCAAGTTCTTATACATCAGATCCAAGCATTACTGAAATACCTGCAGATTTGTCAAAACCGACAAGAGGGTTATTGAATTTATATCAACCGGATGGTATTTCTTATTATAAGAGAGATATATCGACATCAAATCCTGTCAGTTTCCAGGAAGCCTACCGGCATCCTGCAATCCTCTATAAACCGGCCACATCCACAGGTTGGAATACGCTGGATGCTTTAAGAACTGCATGGGGCGGTGATGTGGATAAGACTGTTCATGATCCATGCCCGGTCGGATGGCGTATTACAAAAATCAATGATTATAACGCTTTGTTTCAATCTGATCCGGGTATAAATACAAATACTCCGTTGAATCTGGCAAACAGCAATTTTTCTGCAGATGGCGGTACTGTTGTCCGTTTTGAAAGCAACGAAAAGGGCAGTAGAACAACTTATATTCGATTTACCGGATATTGGAATGGAACTACAACTTATTCGGTGATCGGAAGTGCAACTCTTCTATGGTGTCGTGATAATGTGAATTCATTAGGAACTGATGGTAACAATAGAGAAGCTGGTCGTTTCTTAGATATAAGAATAAATAAGAATACAAATAAGCTAATAGCTAATGCATTGACTTATACAGGTTGGCTCAAGGAAGCGCTTCCTGTCCGTTGCATCCAGGAACAAAAATAAACAAACAATCAACCCCGGCGAGGCCGGATAACAAAATAAATTTATAAACATTAAACGAAAGACATTATGGAAAACTTTGAAAAAGAGTATTACTGGGAGTTTTATTTGCGTGACAACCCTTTGACGAAAGACGACGCGAACGACTGCGTAGCCGAAGTGAAGACCGGCCCCAAGACGTTGCGTAACGAAGATATCGCAAAGGAAATCAAACGCCGCGGCTCCGAAACAGAATACGAAACGATCCTTTCGATCGTCTCGCAACATAACGGCATCATCGAAGAAAACCTCCTGAACGGGCAAAGTGTGATGACAGACCTTTGCTTGTTCACGCCTCGCATACCGGGAGCTTTCCCAAGTCCGACCGCACAGTTTAATCCGGCCGTCAATAAGCTGACGCTCGACATCGTGCCTTCCAAGCGTATGCGCGAAGCCTTGAAGAAAGTGAAGACGATCAGCCTCGGTAGAAAACCCGAAGTGGCCGGCATTGACCTCGTCACCGATACCGCCACCGGCTTGACCGACGGTACGATCACAACGAACGACGACATCCGCATCGACGGCAGCCGCATCAAGATTGCCGGCGACGAAGCCGTTGTAGGCGTCTTCTTCGTCACCGAAGACGGCAGCAAGACGGTGAAAGTGTCGCGCCGCCTCACCCAGAACGACCCCAGCCGCATCTTGGCCCGCGTTCCGGCACTGGACAATGGCAATTATATCCTCCGTATCGTCACCCAATACCTCCAAGGCAGCCAACTGTTGAAGGAAGCCCGCATTATCGAGTATAAAAAGATGCTCACTGTGGAAGGTGGTGAAGACGAAAGACCGGGCGAACTTTGATGCACGTCTACACCGACACCCTGTGTAACGCTACACAGGTAACCTGTGCCGGGTTACACAGGGTGCGAGGGTAACGTTACATAGATGCCGAGGGTAACGTTGCACAGGCTTCGAGGGTAACGTTGCACAGATACCGAGGGTAACGTTACACAGGCCATCGGTGTAAAAAACGCCTGTCAAAGGCTGATAAAAGATACAATTTACAAAGAACAAAATATGAAACTGAACAACACATCGTTTTCCCACCTGCTCCTGCTTGTTTTCGCTTTAGTAGCCGGTACCGGCTGCAAGTCAGACGATCCGGAGCCGCACGAAGGGCAAGGGCAGCTTGCCGCCACGGTCATGGCGGTAGACGGGCATTCGCTGGCATTGCATGTCTACGGGGAGGACCGGAAACCTGCACTCGAAAAGACGTCCGAACCCCTGTCAGCCTCCTGGCAACTGAACGAATGGCTCCCTGCCGGGACCTATTGCGTGCTGGCAAGGGCCGTCCCCGCCGGCGAGGTTATTCCGGAGACGGAGCTTGCCGGCGGCGATAACCTGTCTACCGCCCGTATCGCCGTGAAGGGGGCCGGACAAGACGGGCTGCTCGCCTCGCTCACGCAGCCGGTCTATGCCGCCATGAACCATTCGTGCGAGATCCGTGCAGGCGAAACCTGCAACCTCGAACTGGCCCACAAAGATATACGCAAGACGTTGCGCCTGACGGTGAACGCGCCCGTCTCCGGCCTGACTGCCGGGGGGACGCTTTCGGGAGTCGCTTCGGCCTTGCGCGTGTCCGACGGCGTCCCGGTCGAAGCTGCCGGCCTCGCCCTCTCGTTGGAACCTCGCGGCGGGCAGGACGGATGCAGCACGACCGCCTCCATCCTCGGCATCGTCGAGGAAGGCGCCCACCTGCTGACGCTCACCCTGCACACGCCCGAAGGCAATGCCTTCCCATTCAGCAAAGACATTACCGAACCGCTGAAACAGGCGATGGCCGCCGGGGGAGAGGTGATCGATGTGGTGGTTACCCCCGGCATGTTGGAACCGGTACGCCTCTATACGGGCATCCGGACGCGTGCGGTGGTGGACGAGTTCGACGATACACCCGTGTCGCTCGCCGTCGGAACGGCTGCCGGGCAGTATGCGGACAGCTGGCAGGGAACCGCCTCGGACAACGAGATCGTGCTCTCGCCCCGCCGTTATTATCCGGCTGACGGGTCGGCGCTCTACCTGCGCGGGTATTATCCGGTCGCCCCGCTCCGGAACGGAAAGGTGCACTACGAGTTGACCGGCCAGGAAGACCTGATGCTGTCGGTGGAACAGAACGGGTCGCTCGGACGGCGTTTCGATGCCGTGACGACTCCGCTCACCTACAGCCATCTGCTGTCGCAGCTTAACTTCACGTTGAAGCTGAAAGGAGTGTCAGGCGGCTATAAGGTGCGCTCCGTCAAGCTGAACGGGCTGGCGTCTACTGCCGTTGTGGACCTCACGACCGGCAAGGTCGAACCTTCGGGCAGCGCCGGGCCTGTCGTGATCTATGCCGATCCCGGTACGGGCGGTTTCCCGATTGTCGACGGAGTGGCTACGTTGCCCGGCTATGTCTTGGTGCAGCCCGAAGCTACGCTGACGCTCGACTTGGTGTTGGCGGAGGACGGCAACACGGCTCACGACCATTCGTTCAAGGACCTCCCGGTCAGCTTCGACGATGGAGGCGGTGAAGGGGGAAAAGCCTATAATGTCGAGATTTCGATCGAGGCGCCCGATCCTAAGCCGGACCCGACACCTGATCCCGATCCCGACCCGACACCTGATCCGACACCCGACCCGAAACCCGATCCGAAGCCCGACCCGGAACCTCCCGTTACGGATGGAGTGAAGATTATAGTGACCGCTACGGTTACCGCCTGGAATCAGGGCGATAGCGGTAATGCAGATATGTGATTTTTTATTTACTAACTATTTATTCATAAATTATTTAAAGACATGAAGAAAGTATTTTTAAGCATGGCGGCTTTAGCCTTGGTATTGGCAAGCTGCTCAAAAGAAGAAGTTCCCGGCACAAATCCGGATGAAGTGACAAATGCGGTGGCAATCCGTATCGGACAAACCGTTAAGGGCCTCGAGACAAAAGCCCCCGTCGTAAATGGCAGCAAGGTAGAGGCAACGGTGTTGATGCATGATGCAAGCAGTACATCTGCGGAATGGAACAAATTTAATGAAGTTTATCAGAATACGGTAACCAGTAATGATTTCAGTGCTGATACAGACCGTGCAACTGTTTCTACCGGAACGTTTACTGCTGCTTCCGAAGGCGATGGAGGAGAGGTGACTTTGGCTCCGACTCTGTATTATCCGTCTAAATCGTCTACCAACCATGCTTTCTTAGCGGCTGTGGCTCCCAAAGGTTCATTGGATGGCCAGACGGTAAAGATGGCGAAGGTAGACGGCGAGCAGGACGTCATGTATGCTCCGGCTAAAGATTTCGGTGTAAAACCGTCGGGTACTGTAACTGCATCTAATCTGGAATTTGCACACAAGACCACCCAGTTGATTTTTAAGATGAAGATGACAGCTGCTTCTTCAGGAGGCGAGTGGGGTGGAACTGCAACCCTGAAAAGCATCAGCTTGGTAGATGCACAATTGCCCGAAGCTGTGAATTTCACGGATGGTACGGTTAGCTGGACGGCTGCGGCTCCTTTTGCTATTCCGGGAACCGGCAACTGGACAATCGGTACGACAGAAGCACAGGCTGGTAATGCCGTTATGGTGAAAGCCGGAGGTGTCAAGGTGAATGTCGAAATTAATGGAGGCGGCAAGACCTATACCTATAATGATGTAGTTGTAAATAAAGAAAGTACTACGACTCCTTTGGTAGCCGTTGAAGGAAAATCGCACATCATCACCCTTTCCGTTACGGAACCGGATAAGGCTTCAAGTGCAACGGAAATCAAAGCAACCGCTACAGTCACTGACTGGGTAGATGGCGACAAAGGTTCTGCCGACCTGAAATAACCTAATATTCATATAAATTACTGACAACATGAAACGAAACATAACAAATCTGCTCCTGTTTTTGGCCCTGCTCCCTGTTACAGGCTGTTCGGATAAGATGGCCCAGGAAGAAAGTGCGCCTGTACCTATTAATTTGTATGCCACCGGAAAAGACCTGTCGGCTGTTACCAAAGCAACGGAAATAGTGCCGTTTGGTACCACGATTTTCGCCAGTACGCAATCCGGCGTCTACACCACCTTAGACGCGCTCTATGAATGGAAGAAAGAAGCCAATGTAGGAAAGGATGGTTCTGTTTCGTTTACAGACAACTCTAAACCCAGCTACCCGGAAACGGGTGGCTGGATTTATTTGGTTGCCGTTGCGCCTCAAGCCGCTACCATCGATCAGTCGAAGGGAACCGTTACCTACACCCTCAGCAATACTCCGCAAGACATTCTCTATGCGAAAGAAATACGCGGAAGCCGTTGGGATAACCAACGCTTTTCCGGTAATACGAACTCAGCTAACGACAAGCCGCTCGTGTACGACCATCTGCTTACGCAGTTGAAGTTTAAAGCCAAGAAAGTTAACAATACCGCTAAATCGGTCAAAGTCACGAAGATCTCCGTCAAGAACGTGAAAAACGTCCTGTCCGTGCCCCTTGCCACCGGCAAGCCCGTCTGTTCCGGCAGTGCTCAGTTGGACCTGACCCCCGCAAACGGCGTGGAGGTATCCGGCACGCTCACCGCTATCGGGTCGCTCTTGCTCCCTCCGTTGGAAAGCGGAAGCTATTCCATCACTGTTGAAACCTCTATCGGGATCTTTTCGGATGTGCCCATCACCTTTGACAAGAGCACCCTCCAGCCGTTTCAATCCGGCGTCTCGCACGAAATCACCCTTGCGATCAGCGATGCCTCGTTGGAGGTCGTCACGGTTAAGGTTGCTGATTGGGGGGATCAGACAGGTGGCAGTGATTTACCAATCAACTAAGCGTCTCAATTTAAACAAAAGTATGACATCATGATAAAAAATAGATACATCGTCCTTTTCCTCGCGTTGCCGCTCTTCTGCTCTTGTAGCAAGGAAGCGGGAGAGGAGGTGAACCCGAATGCCCCCGCCGGCTTGGAGGCCCGCATTGCGGGCGTCTCCTTGGTGACGCGCGGAGGGGCGGCTACGGCTTCCGATATTTCCACTCTCGGCATTTATGCTGTAAACAGTGTAAGCACTGAAACAGCCTACGGTACGGCGCCCTCCGGCACTTATTGCGAATATAAAATCGATAAGGGTGTCGCTTCACCCAAGGATGCAGCCGCCCCGCTATGGTTATACAGGGAAAAAGCCACTATCTTTTCCTGCCATCCGGCGCCGTCTTCTGCTTCCGACATTGCATCGGGGGGTACGGCCGCCGATCCCGCTCCGACCGTCAAGATCCCGGCTGCTGCTATCGGCCATACCCAGTCAGCCATCGCAACGGTGAGCGGTAACGTGTATGACTTTGCCGATGCCGCCCACGACTATATGTATGGCGTCGCCTACGATGACACGAAGTCCACGGATGCAGCTAAGTTTCTCACCACGCAACCCGTAGCCGACAATGGCCATGCCGGGACAAGCACTTCCGGGCCGAAGGTCGCGATCGGCCTGAAACATGCTTTCGCCCAGATTAAACTGATAATCTCCAAAGACGCGGCTTACAAGGGAGATGCTAAAATAACGCAGGTGACCTATACCCGCAAGATGAAGACCTTGAAGTCCGATGGTTCCACCACCATGAGCCTGAAAGACGGGGCGTTGGCCAACACGGCCGATCTTGCCGATACACCCTGCTCATTCACTTTTGCCGCATCGGGAGGAGTTGCCACGACAGAAGCGACAGGAGATAAGGCCGCTCCCGTTATCCTTGTCAACTATGTGCTGCCCAACGCGGCTTCCAAATCAACCTTTTCCGTCACCGTAGACGGCAAGGCGATGACTATGCAACATGCGAGTGACCCGGAATGGGAAGCCGGCAACATATACTCCTATACGATCACCATCAAACCGACCGGCCTGGCACTGACCGGCTTTACCGTTATCGCGTGGAAAGATGAATCGCAACCGGACATACCAACTATCTAACGATACGAACAAGATATGAAACAGAAAAAGATATACAGCCCTGTGTGGGCGCTTATTTTGGGGATGGGGATGATCGGAGGGGCTTGCTCCTCCGACGAACTGGCCGGTAGAGGGCAGGAGGAAGTGCGGCTGCAGCCGCACTTCTATGCCGGTACGCCGAGAACCCGCTCGATTGTCAACGGAACATCCTCGGCTGGAGGTGCAGACAAGATCAACACGGTCGCGCTCTTTGTCACCCGGAAAGATAACCATGTCGCTTATCCGGGGGTGACAGCAAGTGGCAAACTAAACGGTTACTCGCTTTTCACCAAGCAGAGCGACGACTCCTGGACAGGAAATCCGGAGGTCAAGCTCGCGAATATAGAAGCCCGCATGTATGCCTATTCGCCATCCGATGGCACGGTTACGCCTGCTACTAACGCCGATACGCATACCATCCCGGTCAGCATCCCTGCCGACCAAACCTTTGCAGGCGGAACAAGCGGGAGCGAAGGAAACGGCTGGGAGTGCAGTGGAACCGATTACCTGTACGGGACAACCTCGCAGGAGATAGGCACGACCAGCGATATCACGGCTAACAATACGAGTTATAAGCCGTCCGTATATCTGCATCACGCCCTTGCGCAGGTTGTCTTTAAGCTGCAAACCGTTTCCGGCCGGCCGGTAGACAATACCTACGATTTCGTAAAGAAGATCACGCTGACGGCAACCGGTGACTATTTCCGGACCGGAGAGTCTGGCACGATGCTACTGAAAGACGGAACGCTCGACGCACTAACGGCCGGGAAGGCTCTCACCTTTGCGCCATCTGTTGCTGCCTCTGCCGTAAAATGCGGAGACGGTGCTAACCCGAAGGTGGTCGCCTATGGCTTGGTCGCCCCCATGACCACTGCACCGGCAGCAAGCTCGATACATCTCACGATCCTGTTGGGCAAGCCGGCAGCGGAGGATGGCGAACGCGAACTGACCGTTACGATCCCGGCTCCGGTGCAGTGGACAAAAGGAAAACGCTATATCTACACCCTCAACCTGAGCAACCGGGCCGTGACTGTAGATGCCACCACGACAATAACGGAATGGACACCCCAGGAAGATAGCGGGGATATGAAACCGGATGGATTTTAATTGATAAAGAAAGGAATAAGAGATATGAAACATTGCAATCGCACAAATATCCTGCTTCGGGTAACCGGCTGTTTCCTGTTGGCTGCCTGCTGGGGCTGCTCTATGGAACTGCCACAGGGCTTAGTGGCGGATGAGGCTACACCCGTCAAAATCATGGCGGAGATACAAGAATTGTCGCAGACGAAAGCCGATCCGATGACAACAGCTAACAGCTATGACCGCAGCTCGTTTATCTCGGCAGACAAGATACGTGTCTACAGGCTTATAGGCGGAACTGTCGTACAGCAGGAAGACTATGCCTATTCCGGTTCCGCCTGGTCTACAACGGCTGCCAACCCGGTCACTTTACAGGCCGGCTCCACCTACTCGGCGAGTTATCCGTCCGACTATACGGGCATCCTGCAAGACCAGTCGGCTACGGGTGGGGCCGGTTTTCTGAAAAGCAACTATTTGAAGAGCAAGACAGTTACTTCCCGCGACGGAATACTTCATTTTACCGGGGATGGCGCCTTTGAACGCCAGAATGCCAAACTGACGCTTGTGTTTAAACTGCATGGCGGAGGGGCGCCCGACGGAGATTTCACGAATGCTTTGCTGTCCGCCCCCGGACTGATTAGCGGAGGGGCTACTGATGAAAATATAACCTTGTATCGGCCGGATGCAAGCGCTTATACCTGGTGCGGCATCGTATACCCGAAAGGAGCATCGACAACTATCTCTCTGCAATTGACTTATAAGGGGGTTGTCTATAAAGCGTCTTTGTCTTGCGGCCTTGCTGCCGGCACGCATTATACATATACGATGACCTTGAAAGACGATATATTAGTTCCGACAGGAAGTTCGATAGCCGGTTGGAAGAATGATCCGAATGGAGATTTTACGGGAGAATTTAATAATGGAACAACAACAGGTAGTTAATATGAAAAGAACACGATCTATAACAAGTTGGATAGTAGCTGGGATAGTTGCTTGCTCCTGGCTATCGGGCTGCTCGTCGGAACAGCCGCTTGGCGAAATGCAACCGTTGGAAATAGAGGCTACGATCCCCAGGCTTACCAAAGCGGATACTCCCCTCGAAAAAACAGCTTTTGTTGCTGACGATTCGATAAAGGTAAGCAAGAGCGGAAGTTCATCTGTCTACAAGTTTGATGCAACAAATAGCCGTTGGCTACCTAAAGTCGGAACCGGTCTCTCTACAACAGGAGATGAAACGTTTACGGCATCCTGGAAACCGGATGGCTTTACGGGTATACTGTCAGATCAAAGTGTTGAAGGAAACTATCAGAAAAGCTATGAACTGACGGCATCGGCAAAAGCATCGGCCAATCTGGTGCTGTTCTCTTTTGCCCCGGCTGCCGCTAAGATAACGATTGTCGTGAATTATACGACTGAAAGCTCTGGCGGGGCGGCTTCGATAACAGGAAACAGTTTGCTTTCTTCTGTAACCGGGGATCAGACAATCAATTTTTGGCCGCTTCAAGCTATCGGTACAAAGCACACCTTTGTAGGACTTGTTTTTCCAGGCTCCGATAAAACCTATACAATCAGTGTTACTTCTACTCCTTCGGGAAGTAGCTCAGTAACAAAAACGCATAAAATGGAGAATAAGGAACTGAAAGCAGGCTATAATTACACCTACAACTTCTCGACCGATAACAAGACGTATTTAATCCTGAATAGCATTACAGTAGTGGATTTCGTGAAACAAAGCGAAACTTCCGCCGGTGATGCGACATAAAATAGAAACATTATAATATCAACAGTATGAAACATCTTATATTATATCCGTTAATGGGCTTGGCCCTCTGTACCGGCTGCACGGCGAATCTGCCGGGAGAGGACGGTACCTCATTGCATCTCCTTTCTGTCACCCTGCCGGATGATGAAGGAACGACAAAAGCAGCCGTCAGCACTATAAGCGACGTGAATGTTTATCTGACGAAGAGCGACGGTTCGGATTATTCGACCGCCGATAGCTCATTTATGAAGTTTACGAATGCCTCCGGTTCGTGGACCCCGAACCACGAGGTTGAATTGACTGCTGCCCGCGGCTCTGCTAAGGTTTATGGATGTTATCCAGCGGATAATACCATTACGAACGATGGAGTGATGCCTAAAATATCGGTTACTTTGTTGGATTCCGACGATTTTTCGGGCACCGGCCAGAGCGATTACCTCTATGCGACCACTTCTAAGGGAACAACTGTTGCCGAGGCGTCGTCGACTGCCCGGAGTGTCAATCTCCAAATGAACCATGCACTGGCAAAAATCAGCTTCCGGGTCAGCAAGGCATCGGGAGTGACAGAGAAGATGACGCTGACTGCTATCGATATCGTAAGCCGTAACAGCCGCTTGTTGAAAGGAGACGGGACGATGTTGCTGAACGACGGCACGCTGAATGCTCCCCAGACCGACAGTCTCCATCTGAAAGGAAGTATCGAGTTGGCGGTTTCACAGACTGCGGCTAATGTGAATTGCCTCGCCGCCCCGATGAAGGGTGCGGAGCCTTCGCTCTCTTTTTCGCTGCATGTGAAAGTGGGGGACGTCGAACGTGTTTTCACAACCGCTCCGGTCTCTGCTTCCGTGCATTGGGAGAAGGGCAAGCAGTACACCTATGCGATCCAGATCAATAAAATGAGCGGTACACTGACGGATGTTTCTATCAATACCTGGCAAACGGATGCAAGCCCGAATACGAGTATCGGTATCTGACAGGAGTAAAAGTCATGAATAATAAATAATAAGGATGATGATAAAAAGGATTTACACACAGATAACGGCGGCTTTGCTTTTGTTTACGGCTTGTACGGCTAACTTGCCGGACGATGGCAGCCAGACACCCGAAGACAAAGGCGAACCGGTGAACATCGCTTTCGAGATGTATAGCGCAGACCTGACTAAAGCCGCTAAGGCCGTTGCAACGGAAGCGATGCAGGAAGGAAAGACATTTCGTATCTATGCTTATAATAGCACGGCCGGCAGCACTCCGGATTTTACGCAGACGCCTGTCGCTTCCGCTATTTATACGGTGAAAAAGCAGGATGCCGGTACGCCAAACGAGAAGTTGGTCGCTACCGGTGATATGAAACTTTACCGGGGTACTTATTATATGTATTTAGTCTCTTACAACGAAGAGAGTTCCTACCCCGAACTAAGCAGCTCAGGCGGAAAGATCAACGTCACGAACGGTAAAGACTTCATGTACACCACACTCGAAAACATCATCGTGCAACCTACCGCACCCGGTGGCAACTCCATGACCGTCCCACTCCCGTCACCTTTTATCCGCTTAGGATCACAGGTGGTGGTAAGGGCGGCGGCAAAGAATGGTTCGCAACCAGTATCTATAGATAAACTGGAAGTGCGTGAGATTAAAGTAAGCGGCCTGCCGGCTTCATTAGATTACACATTGGGTAAGACAACTTGGGAAACTAATGCCGATTATGCTGCCTCTTATACTTATCCCGGAGATGGTTTTAAACGATATGATGTAAATGGAAATCCAGGAAGTAATACGTTTGATTTCTGGACAAGCCCTGCTCAAGTACTGTTGCCGGTAGATGGCAGCAGTTTGCTAAAGTTTAGTGTGAAATTGTGGGTTCAGTATAGTTCGGGAACAAAAGAGGTAACGAAAGAATATCCTGCTTCTATTCAAAAAGTATTACTTCCCGGAATGGCTTACGTTTTCGATTTTACGCTAACATTCTATGGAGAGATCGTCCCATCTGACTTGACGCTTGCCGTTAAAGAGTATAATACGATACTGCTTGATACGGATGGAATGGGAGAATAGTATAACCTTTATAAATCAGATGAAAGATGAATAATACAATGAATAAGATTACTGGTCTGTCTATGGTTCTTATGACTTGTGGTCTATTACTTATGTCATGTGACACAAGTTTGCCTGCCAATAGTAATGAGGACCATGGAATGGTAATCCGGTTGGAACTGCCCAAATCTTTGGATGTAACGACCAAAGGAGGATCATTAGATGGGATAACCATCAATAATGTGTGGGTATTGCAATATGCAAACAATACGAATGAATTGCTGAAAGCAAGTAAGTTTTCTGGAACTGAAATTAGTAATAAGGTTAATGCTGGAACTTTGGAAGTGCAAACAGATGGTTTCTCTGAGGCTGAAAGTAACTTTTATGTGATAGCGAATGCCGGCGACGACTTTTTGGCTAAAGCAGATACTCTTCGTGAGGGAGCAACGGCGAAACTTATTGCAGAGGACAGTTTGAAAAAGAAGACTATTGCGTTGGCTAACTATACATCCGAACCTACTTTTGTGACGGCTGGTAAGATTTTGTTAACACAAGACTCTATCCGTAAATATAATGGTAAAGCTGTTATTGTGGCTCCGTTGGAACGGGCTTTTGCAAGGATGAAGTTAAAATGGAGTAAGAAGGACAATTTTAAAGGGAGTCTCAAAATAACAAAAGTAGATGTCTATAATTTGCCGAAAAAGATGGCTGCATATACCCGTGGGGGTGGTAAGCTTTCTGATAAATATCCGAAATTAAAAGAAGATATAAAAACAGATGCGACTTCTATAACGACCGGTGAACTTAGCGAGGGGAGTGAGCAGGTATTCTATATGCCCGAAAACCTCCGGGGCATGGGAACCGGGACTTCTTTCCCTGAAAAGAACATGCCGGCAAAAGGACCGGATGGTAACCTTGACGGATGTACTTTTATCTTGATGAGCGGGTATTATAAATATCCTCTTGAGTCTGGTTACTCTAAAGATTCCATTACCGTACAATATAAAATCTTTCCGGGTGGTAACCTGACGAACGACTACAATATCCAACGGGGATATTCGTATGACCTGAAAGTGAATATCAGCGGGGCGAACAGCGCCGATGTCCGGGTGACGATAACAGACGGCAGGGTGGCTGTATTTGATGATGTGGTGGTTATGGACCCTGTAAAAGTAGACTTTTGATATGAATAAAACAGAACTATTAAAACGAGTGGCGGACCATTTGTCTATTTCGCATAAAGATATGTTGTACATAATCAATGCTTGGGAAGATATGTTTACCGAAGCGATAAAAGAAGAAGGATATGTCGTGATGAAAGGCTTCGGGTCTTTTACCCTCTGGCAGCAATCAGCCCGTCCGGGTCGTAATCCTAAAACAGGAAAACCTGCTTTAATCTCGGCCCGTAACAGCCTGAAATTTAAGCCTGGCAAAGATCTGTTGCTGAAGCTTAATGAGGGTGTGGATGGAAACTTACATAAAGAATAGCTGAAACTTCGAGGTAATAGCCTCCATCATGTTTCTACATTTATCGATAAATTTTGGTTTGGGAGCTACTACTGCCGTTACAGCCGGAACCTGTCGGCGTGGGTGCGGCTCCCTTTGCCGGGGGTGCGGTTTACGGAGCAAGTGATCCAGCATATTGTCGGATGCTTTATCCATTTTGGCAATTGAAAGCTGGCCCAGATAAATCTCGGTTGTTTGCAATGAAGTGTGCCCCATCGACTGGCTGATAACACTGATCTCCGAGTCGGCTTCCAGCATCATGGATGCCCAGCTATGGCGCATCACATAGGTGGTGAAGGGGATCGGGAAGTTGAACGCCTCGCCAACTTCTTTCAGGTAGGTGTTGACACGGTGCAGAGCCGACTGTGCCGTTATTTTCCCTTTGCCTACGATCTTCTCGTGCAGGAAGGGGAAAACCCAGCGGCTGTCCCTCCGTTTATATTGTTGCATGATCGTATTCATTTCCGGGGTAATCTTCACTTGCAGGGCGACACCTGTTTTACTGCGTATATAATGAATGTACTCATCTTTTACATTCTCCTGCTCTAATTGAAAGACATCGATGAAACACATTCCCCTTGCATAAAAAAGAAAAAGGGATAAATGCAAGGCCTCCAATCGTCCCGGCCGGTTTGAAAACTCCGGAAGTGCCGATATTTCATAAAGGGTGAGCTTCGTCAACATACTGATCTTTTGTTTGGGCAACGCCCGTTTGCGGGTAGGAGGAACCGGAATGTACACCCCCTCGAACGGGTTACCCGGCGGCAGGTCGATGTCCGGATCTTTCTTTATCTTATTATAAATGGCTTTTAGGTTGCGCAGATAGAAGTTCTGGCTACCCGGCTTTAGCAGGTCGTTGCCGGATGTTTCGTCTTGAAGCAACCATAGCCGGTATTGTCGGACAAGGTCGTTGTTCAAGTCGGAGGGCCTGAACCCGGTTATTCTTTGGCCTAAAAAGGAGGAAAACTTGTTCCAGGCACTCTGGTAATTATTGGCCGTTCTCTCTTTCTCGGACTCTCTCTTTTTTCGGATAAGCCGCTCTACATAATCGCTCAGTAGCTGATAATTTTCAATAGTTTCTGTATTCATCTCAATCTATTAATTTAGTTTGGCAAAAATGCGTCTTATTTTGTAGCAGAGGGATTAAGAGAACAAAAAAGAGTGAGAAAAAGTTACCTGTCCGTTTGGTTATATTGTTTGATATTAGAAATAAACAACTATCTTTGCACCATAATTATATAAATACTCCGATGAAATTATCTAAGTAAGCCGGTTGTTTAGTCCGGCCTTGTCCAGTGCCATCCTTCGGCACTATAGTGAATTATCCTTTTTTAGTTTGTAATTTCTTAATCCAAAGAAAACTATGTGCATATACGTACATCAGCTATGCTATGTTCATGCCGACAAAGAACCACTTTTTCAGAACATAAACCTGACAGTCAATAAAGGACAGCGTCTTGCGCTGGTCGGCAATAACGGCTCCGGCAAATCGACTTTGCTACGCATTATCGAAGGGAGCTTGAAACCCTCTTCGGGAGAGGTTATCTGCTCTTCCCGGCCTTACTATGTCCCGCAACATTTCGGACAGTTCGACAACCTGACGGTGGCGGAAGCCCTACGGGTGGACGACCGGATAAAGGCGCTCCATGCCATTCTTGCAGGCGACGTCTCGGCAGAAAACTTTGCCTGTCTGAATGACGACTGGAATGTGGAAGAACGTTGTTTTTCGGCTCTTGCCTCCTGGAATTTGGAGCATCTGCAACTGTCCCAGCCGATGTGCTCGTTGAGCGGAGGGGAAAAGACGAAAGTGTTCCTTTCCGGTATCCTTGTTCATGCACCGGAAATTATTCTGATGGACGAACCGACGAATCATCTGGATGTTTCCAGCCGGGAAAAGCTGTATGAGATGGTCCGGAGCGGACATTCGACCTTGTTGATTGTTAGCCATGACCGGACGTTGCTGAACTTGCTGCCCTGTATTTGTGAACTTGAGAAAAGTGAGGTCACGCTTTATGGTGGCAATTATGAGTTTTATAAGGAGCAAAAAGAGTTGGCGTTAACAGCTTTGCAAAACCAGTTGAGCGAGAAGGAGAAAGAACTTCGCCTGGTCCGCAAAACGGCGCGTGAAGTGATGGAACGGAAAAATAAGTCGAATGTCCGCAGCGATAAGTCGACTTTCAAGAAAGGGATCTCACGCATGGCAGTCAATACGCTGAAAGATAAAGCCGAGAAAAGTACAGTCCGGCTGAATGATGTCCATGAAGAGAAAATGGCTTCCCTGCAAAGTTCGATTGCCGGGCTTCAGGATACGATTCCCGATTTGCGGGCACTTCAGACAGATTTCAAATCTTCAGGTCTGCATACCGGCAAAATCCTGATCACTGCGGATCAGATTAATTTCGGTTACACTTCTTCCTGTCTTTGGAAGTCATCCTTAGATATCCAGGTCAAAAGTGGTGACCGTATTCATATCACCGGAAATAACGGGAGTGGGAAAACGACTTTGGTCAAGCTGCTGTTAGGTGAATTGGAACCGACGGCCGGGACGGTTACACGGGCTGATTTCAGTTATCTTTATATCGATCAGGAATGTTCCGTGATCGATCCCGGGCTGACCGTGTTCGGGCAGACGGAACGTTTTAACACCTCGCATTTGGCTGAACATGAACTGAAATCCATTTTGAACCGTTATCTGTTTCCTTACGGGACATGGGACAAGCCGTGTGCCTGCCTGAGCGGAGGAGAAAAGATCCGGTTACTCTTTTGCTGTCTTATGATCGGGAATAATACACCGGATGTATTTATTTTGGATGAACCGACGAACAATCTGGACATCCAAAGTGTTGAAATAATAACAGCGGCTATAAAGAGTTATAGAGGAACGGTGTTGTTGATCTCACATGATCGTTATTTTGTGAAAGAAATAAAAATAAACCGCTCCGTTAAACTTTTTGATACCGATCCTGTTATTAAGATATAGTGTTTTTCATGGTATTAGAATTAAGTTAGATTAGGTTATCCGTCCAGTTCGCGAGAATAGGACGGTTTTCTTTTTTATATACCTCTGTGACAGTTTTCCGTAGCTTTAGGGTTTGTATTTCGATTCGGTCAGGATAGCCTGGCAGTCGTTGTTTCGCATCAGGGCTTCCGGAGTCGAATTGGTTTCCTTCATATATTTGTCGATAATCTGCCAGCCGAGCCAGCTGCCGAGATTGCCGGGCGCGTCGCTTGCCAGGAATGTGCAGGGGACGTTGTCGAAGTATTTGCCTGTCGTCATCTGGTCAGGCGTATAGAGGTGCTTGCGCTCTATGATGGCTTTCCACAGATTGGATTCGTTTTCTTTACACCAATTATAGGAGGCTTCCGTATAACCCATGAGGCTTTCCGGGCTAAATTCCGGGAATGCCTGGTGGATCAGGTATTTTATCTTCCCTTCGTAGACCATCCGGTCGAGCAACACGTTCTCGTTACCTTCGAACGGATATTCTGACATCAACCAGCCGGCAAGATAGTCGGGGGCGATCTGCTCCGGTGTCATCAACCGGCGTTGGAAATCATAGAAGAAATCCTGATACAGCGGATACCCTTCGCCTAAATACTTATCTATCGAGATGGACAACAGGCTGTCGCCAACCAATACATTCTGATTGAAGCCGGAAACGTGCATATAGATTGCCGGAATCTGCATCGAGGGGAAACAGGTTTTCAGCCACGCAAAACCGTTACCGAGCGCTTGCTCGATCTGTGAGGCATCGTCATACTGGCGGATAGCATCGGTATACAGGCCCTTCAAAGTCGGTTCGGAATAATAGTTGACCAACTTTTCAAAGAAACCGGGCATTGCCGGAGACTTCATGTTCAGAATACCTTTTCCTAATATGTCGAGCATTTGCGGATATTCGCGAATAAGTTTGGTTTGCAGGGTGGAATCGTCCGTTTCGACCAATTCCAAAAGATCTTTGTCGAAGCGGTTGATTTTGACCGGAGGAGCCGAAGTGACCGCAGCCGGGATATTGGAATTCTGTCCGTTACAACTAAAAAGATAGAATGACAGAGAGAATATCAGCAATAATTTTGCTTTCATAAGAATATCATTAATAAATATGTATTGAACCTTTAGACAAACCGCCTTTTGCCGATAGGTCATGCCGATTCATTTCCATAAAAACGAAATATTCCCTGTTATATTGTGTAATCTCTTGATCGATGTCCGGCAATTATCGTTTTATCAATACGGTTAGCCGTAGGGAAAGGTCGAAAAAGACCATCTTGGCATTCACATTCTGTGCCACATGCCGCTCTGCCTTTGCCAGTTCGTCCATAATGTCGATCACGTTCCGTTCATTGATAAAAGGAGCGAATTTCACGGCAAAGCCGGCTTCGTCCATATTCATATAATTGAGTTCCGGTGACTGGAAGCGGTACATGAAGTTCTCACGTATCAGATGTTGACAATAAGCCAGGAAGTTCTTCTGCCGTTCGCGGCCGATACTTGCTAACACATCTGCCATATCTTTCATTCCCCTGACATTTCGTGCCCAGGAGTTACGCATCATGCCTTTGAACTGTTCTAAGTAGAATTTGTTTTCTTCTCCCAGGCTGATGGCTTCGACCGCTTTCAGATAACTGCCGTTTGCCAGATGGGCGACATGTTTGGCATCTTCGGGAGTCAGGTTGAATTGGGAGATCATAGAAGCGGCAATGTCTTCCGGATGAATCCCGCGCACATTGATACGTTGCGCACGGGACAGGATCGTCCCCAAAACCAGGTCGGGAAGTTCCGATACCATCAGGATCACAGTGTTACGGGGCGGTTCTTCGATTATCTTCAGGAGTTTGTTGGCACAGGTCGGATGAAGTTTTTCCGGCAACCAGACCAACAATATGCGATACGTCGCTTCGTATATCTTAAGGCTCAGTTTACGGATAATTTCGTCGCTCTCTTTCGAATAGATCAAAGCCTGTGAATTGCCGGCATCGATATAATCCAGCCAGCCGTCTATATCGAAATAGGGACGGTCTTTCAGAAAACCTCTCCATTCGGTGAGATAATCGTCGCAGACTTCCTTTTTCTTTTCTTTCTTGGATATGATCGGGAACACGAAATGCAGGTCCGGATGGGCCAGTTCGTTGTATTTCAAGCAGGACGGGCAATGTCCGCATGAATCTGTTTCCGTTCGGTTCGTACAGTTCAGATAACGTGCGTAAGCCAGTGCAAGAGGAAAAGCTCCTGCACCGCCCTGTTCAGTGAATAGTTGGGCGTGCGGGACGATACTTGTCCGAGCCGAATGTATAAGTCGTTTTTTTATCTCTTCCTGACCGATAATATCCTTGAAGTACATATTGCTCCTTATTGAGTTGATAGAGCAAAGGTACGAATAATCGGGGAAATAAGAAACTTCATTTTAATGTGCGATCTGTATTTTCTCTTTAATGCATTTACCAATAAAAAGCATAAGTAAAAAAGGATATAAAGCTAAATCCATTGCGATAAACAGTATGTATTTCATCTTCGTAAAATTATTATTTTTGTCAATAAGACTAAGATGTTTGGAAAAACCCCTACTCAATAACATACTTTTTTTCATTTTGTTGTATAACGTTTGACTTTTTCCCTGCTTTTATTGCCAGGTCAATACAAACGAAAGCTATTGCTTTTGTTTGTATGATTGACAAAATGTAATGTTTTGGTCGTATGTATTCTTGTTGATTTGATTGTTTGAATAAACTTTAATTATTATATTTCGATATTTGATTTCAAAATGATAGTTGTTATCTTTGCATCGTAAAAAGGAAAATCACATAAATACGGATTGTATTATGAATGTATGCAAAAATGACGCTTCTATTCTGATTATATATACGGGAGGCACTATCGGAATGATAGAAAATCCTGAGACAGGCTCTCTGGAAGCCTTTAACTTCAAACATTTGGAGGAACATGTTCCCGAATTGAAAAACCTTGGATATAAAATATCGTCTATTCAATTCGACCCTCCGATGGATTCATCGGAGATGGGGCCGGATTCATGGATGAAGATCGTGCATATAATTGCGGATCATTATCATGATTACGATGGTTTTGTCGTTTTGCATGGAACCGATACGATGGCATTCACCGCTTCTGCTTTGAGCTTTATGCTGGAAAACCTGAGCAAGCCGGTGATTTTGACCGGTTCGCAGCTTCCGATCGGTATGCTCCGTACGGATGGAAAGGAAAACCTGATTACGGCGATAGAGATTGCCGCAGCCCGTGAAAATGATATGCCGTTAGTTCCTGAAGTTTGTATTTTCTTTGAGAACGACCTGCTGCGCGGTAATCGTACCAGCAAGACGAATGCCGATAATTTCAATGCGTTCCGATCCTATAACTATCCCCCGTTGGCACATGCCGGTATTTCGATTAAATATGATATTCCCCAGATCTACCATCCGGTATCCAGAAAACCGCTGAAACCGCATTTCCTTTTGGACCGGAATATTGCTATCCTGAAAATATTCCCCGGAATTTCTCCGCAGGTTGTAGAAAGCATCTTGAATATTCCAGGCTTGAAAGGTGTCGTGATGGAAACATTCGGTAGCGGTAATGCACCCGGGGATGACTGGTTGCTGGAAATGTTGAAAGATGCGGTCGAACGGGGAATTGTCATTGTCAATGTTACCCAGTGCCTTGCCGGAAGCGTGGAAATGCATCGTTATGAAACCGGGCGCAAATTGTTGCAGGCAGGCGTGGTGAGCGGCTATGACAGCACGACTGAATGTGCGGTTGCCAAACTGATGTTCCTGTTCGGACACAATATGACACCGGACGAGGTAAAAGAGCATCTGAATTGTTCGCTGATCGGAGAGATTACGATTCCATAAAAAATATTTCGAGGTGACGGACTTCTTGTACTTTGGCTTGTCCAGAAAAAAGTTGACACTATTTTAGGAGGATTTATGCGTCAACTTTTTTCTGGATAAATCATTCGTCATACGGTATGCTCAGAACAAAATTTCTGAACCGTTTTAATCCTTTTACCAAGACGGGGCGGGGACAGGCAATCTACTTCAGGTATTCATGGAAAAAATGTTCCATTTTTCCGAACGGGATCACCGAGAGGTTGTCGTACAGGTCGACATGGCTGGCACCGGGGATGATCAGCAACTCTTTGTTGTCGCCCGTCAATTTCTTGAATGCATCTTCGCTGAAATAGCGGGAGTGCGCCTTTTCTCCGTGGATCATGAGCACGGCACTGCGAATTTCGTTGCTGTAGGAGAGCAGGGGCATGTTGATGAACGAAAGGGACGAGGTCTTGTTCCATCCTCCGTTGGAGTTGAGCGAACGTTTGTGATAGCCGCGCCCGGTCTTATAGTAGTTGTGATAGTCTTTTACAAATCCGGGGGCTTCGTCTGGTAGCGGATCTACCACGCCGCCGCCGAGAGCGTATGAGCCGTTCTTTGCGTCGACCGTACGTTGTTCATTGAGCTGGCGGCGCAGTTCATAGCGCTGGTCGGCATTCATGGAGTCGAAGTAGCCGTTTGCATTTACCCGGCTCATGTCGTACATCGTAGAGGCTACTGTCGCCTTAATGCGGGTGTCGATAGCGGCAGCGTTGACCGCCATGCCGCCCCATCCGCATATACCGATGATACCGATGCGTCCGGGATCGACGTCATCGCGGTTGGAGAGGTAATCTACGGCTGCACAGAAATCCTCGGTGTTGATGTCGGGAGAGGCTACATAGCGGGGTGTTCCGCCGCTCTCACCCGTAAAGGAGGGGTCGAAGGCGATGGTCAGGAAACCGCGTTCAGCCATTGTCTGCGCATAGAGGCCCGACGCCTGTTCCTTCACGGCTCCGAAAGGACCGGATACGGCGATCGCCGCCATTTTCCCGTTTGTATTTTTCGGTACGTACAGGTCGGCTGCAAGCGTGATGCCGTAACGGTTGCGAAACGTTACCTTACTGTGGTCCACCTTCTCACTCTTCGGGAAAATCTTATCCCATTCTTTTGTCAATTCCAAATTTTCCATTTCAATATTCTTTTTATCAGTTTGAATTGTATTCTTTTCTATCATTCCGTTCTCTGCGACCATCGTCGTAACCCCGGTAACCAACAAGGCCATTGTAATTATTCTTTTCATTATTGTTTATTTAAATTGTTGTTCGTGTTTAAATGATGATTTATAGGTATGCATACCTTATATATCATATTTTCCGTATGAACTTGGCGGGGATGCCGCCTACGATGGTATTGGCAGGTACATCCGTTCTTACCACCGAACCTGCCGCAATGATGGCATTGTCGCCGATCGTCACACCCTGCAGGATGGTGGAGTTGGAACCAACCCACACATTCTTGCCCAGCACGATGGGAGCGGGCTGCATGGAGGAACGCTCTCCGGGGTCAATACCGTGGTTGAGCGTGGCGAACACCACGTTGTGACCAATCAGGCAATCGTCGCCAAGCGTCACGCCGCCGTGATCCTGGAAATGGCAGCAGGCGTTGATGAACACGTTCTTCCCGATCGTGATGTTCTTTCCGAAATCTGTGTAGAACGGGGGAAACACCCGGAAAGAAGGGTCTACGGGTTTTCCGAAAAGGCGCGACAGCAACCCCCGTATCTCGTCGGGAGTGTGGTAGGCGCCGTTCAGTTCGAAGGTGATGCGCCTCGCCTCGTCGCTCATGTCGTCCATGAAGCTGTAAATCTCTGCCGTGTCGAGCGGTCTGCGCTCTTTTACATGCTCTAAAAATGCTTTTAATTCCATATTTTTCTGTTGTTTGAATCTATCTAAATGTCTTTTTCCGGTTCGTCACATTGAACTTTCTGCAAAGGTCGGTATGTATTCCTTTTCTCTTTGTAGATAAATTACCGATATTATGCCCCGGATTACAGTTTTTGCCGATACAAAGCATTTAAAAAAGCGGCATCAGAATACGGTGTTAGATGGGTACGCCCGATATGAAGCTTATTGTCACCCCTGGCTTATTGTATGGTTTCCTCAAATACTCGTTAGTCCAAATCGAAACAGTAGCGCATGAAATTTGATTTTATACCCCATATATTTCAAAATACACTTGCGGGTAATATTTTTTAAGAAACTCGGAATAATGCAATGCCTTGAATAATAGGTAAATATAAATACTGTCTTTTTTTAAGGGCTTCTTGTATGATTTATATTATTTAACATATTAAACGACGGATTTTTCTTTTGTCAGATATGGGATATCTTTTGGGCAGCCGGTTGCAGGCTCTTTTATCTCTGGCATGGAAATAATAAACCTTACGGCGTAGTCTTTTGGGAAAATATCTGTACATTTGTCGGAAATAATTTACAAACGTAAAAACGAATAGACATGGAAAACACAAACTCTGCTTCAAAAGGGTATTTATTCCCTTTGGTTGTTATCGGCGTACTTTTCTTTATGATTGGCTTCGCCTTAGGTATTAACGGATTGATTATTCCGTTCCTGCGTACTGCATTGGATCTGACTACTGCCGAATCTTACCTGGTTCTGGCGGCTACTTTCTCGACTTTTGTTATTTTCGGTTACCCCTGCGGGCTAATCATTAAAGCGATCGGGTATAAGAAGACGATGATTCTGTCTTTTCTGTTCTTTGCCGTCGGATTGTATTTGTTTATCCCATCCGCCGAGAATCAGAGTTTTGCCATGTTCCTGCTGGCCTCTTTCATCAGCGGTATCGGTAATACGATGTTACAGGCTGCCGTGAACCCGTATATTACGATCTTGGGCCCGCTGGATAGTGCTGCTACCCGTATGAGTATGATGGGGATCGCCAACAAGGCGGCTTGGGCGATCGCTCCGATTTTCCTGGGTGTATTCCTGAACCTGAGCGATGTGAAGCTGGAAGATATCAAGATGCCGTTCTATTTTATTTCCGGCATTTTTGTCCTTTTAGGTATTCTGGTTGCATTTGTTCCACTGCCGGAAGTAAAAGCGGAGGGTGAAGATGAGAGCGATGCGGAGGCAATGGCTTCTTCTTATGCCGCAAAGAAGACAAGTGTCTGGCAGTTCCCGCACCTGTTGCTGGGGCTGCTTTCTTTGTTGTGCTATGTGGGAGTTGAAACGCTGGCGATGGCAAGTATCGTGGATTATGCCAAATCGATCGGTCTGGCAGATCCGCAGGTATATACCTCTTACACCGTGATCGGTATGGTTGCCGGTTATCTGGTCGGTGTCTTCTTCATTCCGAAATATATCTCGCAGGAAAGGGCGATGTTTATCTGTGCGATAATAGGTATTGTCAGTTCTCTGCTGGTCGTATTCCTCCCGGTACATATTTCGATCTGGTTCGTTGCCTTGTTAGGTCTTGCCAATTCCCTGATGTGGCCGGCTTTGTGGCCGTTGGCAATGAAAGATTTGGGCAAATTCACCAAGACGGGCTCTTCCTTGTTGGTGATGGCTATCGTGGGTGGCGCTATCTTCCCGCTGTTGTTCGGATGGCTGGCGGATGAATTCGGTGATTTGCAGCAAGCCTACTGGATCTGTTTCCCGGCATACCTGATGATTTTCTATTATGCGCTGAGCGGTCATAAAATTCGCGTATAATACGACCGGATGCTGATCTTCTTTTTATTTCTTCTTTATGATCAGGATATCCTTTAGCGGTATATGCGTCAGCCGGCTTTCGATCCAGGCTGTGAAATCGAAGGTCTTGAGCAGCTGCTTTTCGTATTTGTCCTGCCGGATGCATATTATATCCTTTTGGTATTGCGACCATAGTTTCTCCCGGTCCTTCTTATAGATGGGCAAGGGGTGGGCCATCAGGAAACGGAAGAGCAGTTTTTCGGTGATATACACCTGCTTCTCGTAACCGATCGTCCGTTTGATGGAGCTTATTTCGTTTGCAAAGAAATCATAGTTCCCCAGTTCCGCTTGGATAAGGAGGTTGACGAGACGGGCGGTTTTGTAAGACGGCAATGTGTGGAACGATTTGCCGGAGCCGAGTATCTTTTTCATACTCTTGCGGGCTTTCGCAGGTTCACCCTGGCAAAGATGAAGGATGGAAGAATAGAGAGCCAGCTTTAATTGGGTTTCCGGTCTGGTCATGGTTGTTTTCTTTGATAAAAACTCGGTATGTTCTTCTGCAAGAAGTGCAGCCGCCTCAAATTGTCCGGTGTTGAGCAACCCCGAAAGTTCGTACAGGTAATGGCGACCCTGTACCTCCGTCAGGAACTCTGTCGGGTAGTTGCCCGCGCCAATCTCTTTCAATTTGGAGAGGAAGAAAGGCATTTCCTGATATAATCCGGCAACGTGCAGGCTGTCCAATACACCTTCAATGGCGCTCAGGTAGTAGATCGGCGGGTTGAGGATCAGGTGCCGGTTCGCTTCGAAAAGTGCGATCAGTTCCTGGTAAAAGCGGATAGCCGATTTATAGTTTCCGGCATTCAGATAGTAGGTCGCCTGGAACAGCAGGTGAAGTTTGCGTGCCTCGAATCCCTGGTAGGAATGATTGGCGATCAGATTCAGTTCGCTTAGAACAAGATCGTTCAGGTTATCCTTCTGTTTGTTTGAACGGGCGTACCCTTTATAGGTGATGCGGTGTTTCAGAATATCGTATAGTTGCAGGTGGAGGTTCGTGTTGCGGGCATATTTCATCACGTCGTTGATCTGCATCTGCTTGCCGACCAGTTCTTTCTCGCTGATACCTTCGAAACCGAGCATGCTCAGATATTTCAATTCCGTGCGGTAGATCAGGAGAAGCAGCGGATCGTTTTCGTACATGACTGCCAGTTTCTTTGCTTTCTCCAATTCGGCAAAAGCATTGGCGGAAAGTTCCCGTTCGAAAAGGATACCGGCTTTTGTGATATAATTGAAGATGGTTGCCTGAATGTCTTGTTTCTCGCGCAGTTGGACAAGGCAATCCAACAGTACCCGGTAAAGATGTTTGGCCGCCATCTCAAAGCTCTTTTCATTCACTTCGCTGCAAAACTTCTCGTATATTTGTTCGGCAGAGAAGCCTTCACAGGCCAGGTCGTATAAGATCATATACTGTTTATCCCCGTTCTGCAGGTTGGTGCAGAGCCGGATATATCGTTTTTCCGCTTTGGAAAGCGACTGGATCAATAAGATGATCTGGTTGAGTTTTGCGGCCTGTTTCATAGACTTATCTGCTTGTCTGTAAGTTGTATTTCTGTGTATGCTTTTTGCAAAAGTAAGATTTGGGTTTATCTTTCCCAAAGAATTATGTGGAAAAAGGAAGCGATATACCTATTATATTTGTAACGCTTCATTGCAAACGATTCATATTTAATACGAAATAGAACATGGACACAACACAAACATCCAGACAACAAATCCTGGTGGTCGGTAGCAGCAACACCGATATGGTAATAAAAGCCGCTCATCTGCCTCGTCCGGGTGAAACGATTTTGGGTGGAACATTCTTTATGAATCCCGGAGGAAAGGGGGCGAACCAGGCTGTGGCGATAGCGCGTCTGGGCGGTTCCGTTACTTTTATATGCAAGACCGGAAGCGATATCTTCGGTCATCAGTCACAACAACTTTTCGAGGAGGAGGGAATCAATACCTCTTATGTCTTTTCGGATTCCGGGAACCCTTCCGGCGTGGCCTTGATCACGGTGGACGAAAAAGCGGAAAACTGTATTGTCGTCGCCTCGGGTGCGAATGCCAACCTTCTGCCGTCTGACTTGGCGAAGGCGGAGGAGGCTATCGAGCAGGCCGATCTGATCCTGATGCAGCTGGAGGTCCCGATGGAGACCGTGTGCTTTGTTGCTGATATCGCCTGGCAAAAAGGAAAGAAAGTGATTTTGAATCCGGCTCCGGCACATCCGTTACCGGCCGATCTGCTTCGTCATTTATATTTGATCACGCCGAACGAAACAGAAGCGGAAATGATTACCGGCGTGAAGATAACGGATGAATCGTCGGCAGGTGAAGCCGCCCGTCTCCTTTCGGAAATGGGGGTGCAGCATGTTATTATTACATTGGGATCGAAAGGGGCGCTTATCTATAGCGACGGAAAGGCCGAGATGGTTCCCGCCCTGAAAGTGGAAGCTGTCGATACGACTGCCGCCGGCGATGTATTCAATGGCGCTCTGACTGTCGCCCTATCCGAAGGGCGAAGCCTGAAAGAAGCCGCCCGGTTCGCCTGCAAGGCTTCGGCTATCTCGGTGACACGTGTAGGGGCGCAGTCGTCTGCTCCTTACCGGAACGAAGTGGATATTTTCGGTTAATATAAATCTTATTTTGTTATTATGAAAAAAGTAATATTACATGTCTTGGCCGGTTTTATACTGTTGGGAACAGCTTCTTGTTCGCAGCAACCAGCCAAACCAAAAACGACGACTCTTCCCGAATCATTAACCATCAGCCGTGAAAAACTGTTGGATAAGATAAAAGGGGGATGGGCAGGACAAACGATCGGTTGTACCTATGGAGGACCGACAGAGTTCAAGTATAACGGGACGATGATACAGGAATATGTCCCGATTCCCTGGACAGACGGATATATCAAGTGGTGGTATGAAAACTCGCCAGGTTTGTATGACGATGTCTATATGGACCTGACGTTTGTGGACGTCTTCGACCGGTTGGGACTGGATGCTCCTGTCGATTCGTTTGCCGTGGCTTTTGCCCGTGCCGGTTATATGCTCTGGCATGCGAACCAGTCCGCCCGTTATAATATCTTACAGGGGATCATGCCGCCTGCATCCGGCCATTGGCTGAACAATCCGCATGCAGACGATCTGGACTATCAGATAGAAGCTGATTATTCCGGGCTGATGTCTCCGGGTATGCCGAATTCCGCGTCTGAAATATCCGACAAGATCGGGCATATCATGAATTATGGCGATGGTTGGTATGGTGGTGTATATGTCGGGGCGATGTATTCGCTTGCGTTTATCTCGGATGATATCGGATTTATCGTGACTGAGGCTTTGAAAACGATACCGGAGCAAAGCCGGTATTACCAATGCATGCAGGACGTGATCCGTTGGCATGCCGAGTTTCCGGATGACTGGAAACGTACCTGGTTCGAGTGTGAGAAGAAGTGGAGCGAGGATATCGGTTGCCCGGACGGAGTTTTCGTTCCGTTCAATATCGATGCGGTCATTAATAGCGCTTATATCCTGATCGGATTGTTGTATGGCGATGGAGATTTCTTCAAGACGATGGATATAGCGACCCGTTGCGGCCAGGATTCGGATTGCAACCCGGCTTCGGCTGCCGGTATTTTAGGTACGGTTCTGGGCTATAGCCGGATACCGGAATACTGGTTGGAAAATCTCAAGGAGGTGGAAGATATGAATTTTGCCTATACAGATATCTCATTGACCCGGACGTATGAAATGTCTTTCAAACAAGCCTTGCAAATGGTCGAAAGAAATGGCGGAACAGTGGGAGAGAAGGACGTGACGATTGCCTGTCAAGCACCTGTTCCGGTCCGTCTGGAGAAAGGCTTCGAAGGACTGTATCCGGTCGGGCGCATCCCTGTGAACAGGGAGGTTGCCGATGTTGGCGAGATCGTATTTGACGGAACTGGGATCGTGTTTAAAGGTTATGTGCGTGCTGCCGACGAAGAGTATGTGGCCCGTGTGGAAATGCATATGGACGGTGAGCTTGTCGAAACGGCAAATTTACCGGCTGAGTTCAGGACACGCAGGAACGATCTGTTCTGGAAATACCAAATTCCGAAAGGAAAGCATATCTTTACATTCAAATGGTTGAACCCGGTGGCGGGTGCATCCGTTCGTTTTAACGAGGCGTTGGTTTATTCCGACAGTCCTCTTCAAGTTGTTCACCCATAAATTTAATAACATGAAGAAATCGATTCTTTTTACCTGTTTGGCTGTTTTGCTGGCGGCCTGTTCCGGAAGACCGGCTGCTACTGCTTCGGAAGAAGTAACGGTACAACCTGTCAACCTGATATTGGATACGGACTTGGGGCCGGATTATGACGATGTCGGTGCGATGGCTCTGATGCATGCGTTGGCAGATAGCGGACAAGTGAACATTTTAGCGACTGTTTCGTCTAATAAGGACGAGCACGTCGTACCCTGCATAGAAGTGCTGAACACCTATTTCAACCGACCGGACATTCCTGTCGGTGCCCCGAAAAGCGAGGGAGGCGCTTCGTTGACAACCTGGCATAAGACAAAGTGGACTGAAGAGCTTCCGGCCTGTTATCCGCATAAAACGGCAAAAACCTCGGATGCCCCGGATGCAGTGAAGGTCTATCGCCGGATTTTGAGCATGCAGCCAGATACCAGCGTTGTAGTCTGTACGATCGGTTTTTTCACCAACCTGAAAGACCTTTTGCTTTCCGGAGGTGACGAGTTCAGTCCGCTTTCTGGTCGTGATCTGGTCGCAAAGAAGGTGAAACGGGTGGTTTCGATGGCCGGTTTGTTTCCCGATGGGAAGGAATTTAATGTCTATTGCGATACCCCGGCATCCCGTATGGTGGCGGAGCAATGGCCTACGGAAATCATATTCAGCGGTTTTGAAATCGGGAATGTGATCTTTACCGGGAAGAAGCTGGTGCAGATGGATGTGGAGAACAGCCCGGTGAAAGACGCCTATTCGCTCTGTTTTGCCGAAGGCGATCCGGACGGTCGGATGAGCTGGGATCTCACGGCTGTGCTGGTGGCCGTCAAAGGATATGAACCCTATTACAATGTTGAGCGCGGGATATTCCGTGTTGTGAATGATGAAGGCGCCAATAGCTGGACACCGGACGGAAAAGGCAGGGATCTTCGCCTGATTGAGAAAGTGCCGGCGGCGGAAATGGCTGCTTTGATTGAAAGTTATATGATGCATCAACCTGTTTCAAAATAAGAAAGTTATGTTTATAGTACAAGATTATTCGTTGGCGATCCTGTTTTGCGTTGTCACAATGCTCTGTTGGGGATCGTGGGGAAATACACAGAAGCTGGCCTCGAAGACCTGGCGGTATGAATTTTTTTATTGGGATTATGTGATCGGAGTGTTGCTCTTTTCCATTCTTTCCGCTTTTACGTTGGGTAGTTTCGGCTCCGAGGGGCAGAGTTTCCTGCCTAACCTGGCACAAGCCGATATGGGGTCGTTAGGGAGCGCTTTTCTGGGTGGCATTATCTTTAATGCAGCCAATATCCTGTTGTCGGCGGCTATTGCGATTTGCGGCATGTCGGTGGCTTTTCCGGTCGGGATCGGGCTGGCGTTGGTATTAGGCGTATTGGTCAACTATTTCGGGGCGGCAAAAGGGGAACCTTTGTACATCTTTATCGGTGTAGCCCTGATCACGGTTGCCATCCTGCTGAACGGGCTGGCTTATAAGAAAGCGTTGGTCGGTTCGAAAAAAGTGTCGGGAAAGGGTATCTTTATTTCTATCGCAGCCGGTGTGATCATGGCTTTCTTCTACCGTTTTGTTGCGGCTTCGATGGATCTGGACAATTTTGCAGAGCCTGCTCCGGGCAAGCTGACGCCTTATACCGCTGTGTTTATCTTCTCTTTAGGCGTGTTTATTAGTAATTTTCTGTTCAATACGGTAGCCATGAAGCGTCCGGTGGAAGGTGAGCCGGTTTCTATCTCCGGTTATTTCAAGGGGAATGCCAGGACACACTTAGTGGGAATATTGGGTGGTGTTATCTGGTGTATCGGTCAGTCTTTCAGTATGATCGCTTCGGAAAAAGCCGGAGCTGCCATTTCGTACGGCCTGGGGCAGGGGGCGACGCTTGTATCCGCCCTTTGGGGGATTCTGGTGTGGCATGAGTTCAGGGGAGCTCCGCGGTCTTCGGATTATCTGAATGCCGGAATGTTCGTCCTGTTTGTGATCGGCTTGGGCTTCCTGATTTATGCCGGGGCATAATTTTATCCTTGCGATAAGTTATTTATCGCGAAAAAGCCTTACATTTGTCTTAGTTTCTTGTTTATTGGATATGTACAAAACTAAAAAGCAGGCTTTATGAAAGAGGATAATGATATTTTCAAGAAGTTCCGGGACTCTTTTAGTAAGATTGACGGACATTTCCATATATTAGAACAGCGCGTACCCGTAGAGCGGCAGATGGAATATTTTAAATATTCGGAAAAGATCAGGAAGGATCGGGATAAACCGGATGTGTCACAAATGGATTTCTCCGTTTTCGAGGATAGTCTGGACGATCCCGGATCGACTACGGAACATAAGAAGTATGTATTGTCTATGCTCGCTACCTCCCGGCAGGTAAAAGCATACCGGATACTGGAAGAATATGCGCAGGCACCGGACCCGGATGTGGCGGACTGGGCGTATATGGCTTTGATGGAAAGCCGTATCGCCTTGGAGTCCGAACTGTCGGATGAGAAGCAGATATACATCTCTACCGGTTTGGGCGGACGAGGAGAAAAGTTACGCTTCTACGTGCTGATCCTGGCGAATGGGCTGAAGCCGTTCCTGGAGTACCAGAAGAAAGTGATCGAACGTGAATTCCCGTATTTCCTGGAGAAAGCGGATTGTGAGATCGAGCGGCTGACAATAGAAGAAAAGTACATGGAGTTGGTCTTTCTGATCCCGGTTCGCATAGATATCAAACAGACGCTCGATCAGGTGATCAACGAATGTAATGAGTACGGCAACTTCCTTTCCGATATTTTCACCATTACAAACGTGAAGGAGTTGTCGGCCGAGGAAGTGGAAGAGATTATAAAAAAGAATGGAGGAAACAGTCAAGCAAGCCATTAGATATGGTATAGTGGGTGTGAGTAATACGGTGATAACCGCCGCCGTCATCTGGATCATGATGAAGTTGTTCGGATGTTCGGATGTTGTTTCGAATGTGGTCGGTTATGTAGCAGGCGTATTGAATAGTTTTATATGGAATAAACAATGGACGTTCCGAAGTTCGGCGGGATGGATCGGTAGTGCCGTCCGTTTCGGTGTCGTGTTCGGGGTATGTTATCTGTTGCAGTTGGGACTATTAGTGTATGTCCTGAATCCATGCCTGTCGATCGACCCATATTATAACCAATTGATAGCAATGGCTTTTTACACGGTGATTAATTTTATCATGAATAAGTTTTATACGTTTAAAGCTTAAATGCAGATGAAGAAACTTGCGGTCATAGTCCCTTGTTATAACGAGGAATTAGTTATAGCCGAATCATACCGGCGTACACGGGAAGCGTTGCAGAAGCTCCCTGTCTTAACGGAAATAATCTATATCAACGACGGTAGCCGGGACCGGACGCGCCTGATGCTGGACGAGATCGCGGCCGCCGATCCACAAGTGAAGGTGATCCATTTCTCCCGTAACTTCGGACATCAGCCGGCCGTCACGGCAGGCATCAATAATTGTGATGCCGACTTGGCTGTTATCCTCGACGCCGACATGCAGGACCCTCCCGAACTCATCCCTTCCATTCTTGAATTGCAGGAAAAGGAACAGGCGAATGTCGTTTATTGCGTCCGCAAGTCCCGCGAAGGGGAAGGTTTTTTCAAGAAAGTGACGGCAAAGGCCTTTTACCGTATGCTGAACTATATGAGTGATGTGAATTTTCCGCTCGATACAGGCGATTTCCGTATGATAGACCGGAAGGTGATGGACCAGTTCGACCGTTTCCAGGAGCGCGGAAAATATATCCGCGGACTGATCAGCTGGGTCGGATTCAAGCAAGTTCCTTTCTATTACGAACGGGAGGCGCGCATCGCCGGGGAGACGAAATATCCGTTCAGCAAGATGTGGAAGTTCGCCACCACCGCCATGCTTTATTTCTCCAAAAAACCGTTGCGCCTGGCAACGAGCCTGGGATTCATAGCCGTTTTGGTCGGCATCATACTGGCCGTCTGGTTTACCTTAGGCAAGATATACGGCTTCAGCAATGCTGAAACGGGCTGGACCTCCATCATGACCTCCGTCATTTTTTTCGGCGGTGTCCAGTTGCTGACGGTCGGTGTACTGGGGCAATATGTCGGCATCCTGTTTGACGAGATCAAGGCACGTCCGGAATATATTATTGACGAGAAGAAGAACTTCTAATTGGATACTTGCTACCGGTACCATGTTTTCTTTTTTCATAAGGCAAAGAATTTAGATTACATCGGTGCTTGCCCGACGCAGATGACACCTCCCTCAATCCTGAATCTGGTTACTCGTGAATAAATACCCCGTTGATCCAAATCGTAGCCCTTTGTCCTTTGAATTTGAGCAGGACATAATTCGGATCGGTTGGTCCTAACGGGAAATGGGCGATAAACCAATCCTGCCAGAGCTCCTTTTTTGTTTCTGGATCGGTGACCACTTCGACTTCGCCGGTCAATGCCACGCTGTTGCCGTTTTCGCTATAGCATAAGCCCGCTTTGGGATTCAGGCGGAAATCTTTCGTTTTCAGGGAGTCGTTGCCGGTTGCCATCCAGACGACGGAATAGCCTTCCGATTTGACTTTACTCATGGGGACAGGGCGGGGATAGCCTTCTTCATTGACGGAAGTGATCACCACAACCTCGCAATGTTGCAATAACTGTTCTGCTTTTTCTTTGATAAGTTTCATATTTCAATGTTTTATTAGTTACGTGTAAATGTAGGGGCAGAACCTCTCCGCTCTATTGTAAAAAAACGACTTTTTCATTCCAGGTAAGTCAGCAGAACGTCGTCTGGAATAGGGTTCGAGAGGAAGGACGCCGGCGTGTTGCCCGATAACGGGCGGATTACCGAACAGATCTGCGTCACCAGCCTCCGGATATTCTCGCCGGCAAATTCCGGTTCCATCGCTTTCTCCAGAGAGACGGGACCCGGTGTGATCGAGAATACCCCCTGAAAGCCCGCCCGGTTCATCTGCTCCGTATCTTCTATGCATCCTGCAAGTACGATGACAGGGATGTGCTGCTTGCGAGCCTCTTCCAGGACACCGAAAGGCACTTTCCCCATTGCCGTCTGCCGGTCGGCGCGTCCTTCGCCCGTAAAGACCAGGTCGGCGCCCTTTATTTTCTCGCCGAAGTCCAGCGCGTCGAGCATCAGGCGGATGCCCGGTTTCAGCCCGGCATTCAGGAACGCGAGGAAACCGCCACCCATCCCTCCGGCTGCCCCGGCTCCGGAAACATCCGAAATGTCTTTGCCGGTAGCCGACCGGATAACCAGCGCAAGAGCCTGCATCCCTGCATCCAGCTCTTTGACCATCCCGGCATCGGCGCCCTTTTGCGGGGCGAAGACATAAGCCGCTCCATCAGGCCCGCAGAAAGGGTTGTGCACGTCGCAGGCAATCGTGAAACGGGCCTCCTTTAAAGCCGGATGCACGGCAGAAGTGTCGATAGAGGCCACCTGCGACAAGATCCTGCCGCCAGTTCCCAACAGGTTCCCCTGCTTGTCCCGGAAACGGAACCCCAGGGCTTGCAGCATCCCTAACCCGGCATCGTTGGTGGCGCTGCCTCCGATACCCACGATAAACCGACGGCAACCCTGTTCGAGGGCATCGCGAATCAGTTCACCCGTCCCGTAAGTAGTCGTCAGCATCGGATTCCTTTTTTCTTCGGGAACGAGGGGCAAGCCGCTGACGGCCGCCATCTCGACCAGGGCTGTTTGCCCGTCGCCCGAAATACCGTACCGGCCTTGCATGGGTTCCATCAGGGGACCGTGTGCCGGCAGGGTCCGGTATTTCCCCTTGGTTGCGGAGACAAGTATGTCCAACATCCCTTCGCCTCCGTCGGCGACCGGAAACAGCAGGGTTTCGCAATCGGGAAAGATTGCTTTGACGCCTTTCATTACTGCGTTCCCGGCCTCTTCCGAGGTCAGGCAGCCTTTAAAAGAGTCGATGGCTATTACTACTTTATTCATTTGTACGTCTTATGATGCTTTAGATGATTTGTGCGTTCAAATGTATTTAAAGTTTGCGAGAAATGGCGAATTCCCGGCTGTTCTTTTTATTTTGCAGCCGGGTAGAGTGGTTTTCCCGCTTCGTCCACATCGATCCAGTGTTTGATGCTGACGTTTGGGAATAAGGCTGCCTTAAATATGGGTAGATGTGAATCATATTATGCCTATTGATATCTCTTTACTGTCTGGATTATCTTTGCAGTGAGGAGAATGTAGGCTCAGTTCAAAACGAACTAACTAAAGGCAAGGGTATCAAACAAGTCGCTATCCTGCCATCCCGGATTTGCCCGCCATGGCAAAGAGACTTTTGACACCCTCTTATCCTGTTATTTTATTTCGATCAGGAACTCCTTCTTCGGATGGCGGACCTTCTTCAAATCAACCAGCCAATCGCTTTCGGCATCCCGGTAACCAAGCGGCAACATCGTAACGCTGCGCAACCTCAATTCATGCAGGTTCAACAAGTCATCCAGCGCATCGTTGTCAAACCCTTCCATCGGAGTGGTGTCAACCCCCAGTTCGGCCGCCATCATCATGGCGAAAGCAAAGGCGATGTAAGATTGCCGTGCCGCATGCTCGAAGTTCTCTTCTGCAGGCCGGTTCAGGTAGGCGTCTTTCAGCCGGTCGGTATACGGTTTATAGCGATCCGGCTTCTGCCCGCGCTCGGACGAGATGTAATGATAGATATGATCGATCCGCTTGGCTGTATAATTATCCCATGCGGCGAACACCAGCAAGTGCGAACACTCCGCTACCTGAAGCTGATCGAATGCGATAGGGACAATTTTGTTTTTTAAATCATGATTGGTTATATCGATTATTTGGAACGGTTGTAAACCAGAAGATGTAGGGGCGAGCCAGGCTGCCTCTATGATTTTATCCACTAATTTCTGATCCACCTCTTTCGAAGGATCGAATTTCTTGACGGCGTACCGCCATTGAAGAGCTTTTAATAAATCCATTTCTATTCGTCTTTTTATAAAGTAAACAACTGATTCCGCTTAAATGTTATTTCCGTAATGAGAAAATTAAAGCAAAAACCCGGGCATTGCGGGAAAATGTTTGCTTGCCTGTTGTTTATCCTGCCGTTCTTCTTCTGCGCGGGTGCTGCGGGGCAGGACATTGTGAGACGTTCGATCTATCCGCAGGATATGAAGAACAAAAGTAATCTATATAATAAGCTGTGGGGCGTGCATTACCGGGCGCTCTATTCGACTCCGGTCACTGCCGATGCCGTTACGCTGCAATCGCTCCAGGGCGGGATGGATGTTATGGATCAGGCGGCGGATTTTCATGCTCTGATTGTTGCGAACCGGCAGAACCGGCTGTATATGCTCAAGCCGTTGGGTGGTTCGACCAGTTTTCTCGAATCCAAGTTCTTCCGCGAGATGTATAATAAGAATGATTTCAAGGGAACGTATCTCGATGAGTTTATCGGGGATGCCTATACCATTATAAATCCTTATACCTTCCTTGCTGCCGACCGGATGGCAAAATCGGCCGGCCTGAACTTCAACAACTCCCGTATCTATTTCATGCAAGGTGGGATGGAGAGAGATACGATTGCCAACGGGACCGATATCGGCAATAAGTTAGTCAGCCTCCGGGATGTGCCCGACACCGCGACCCAAAAGAACATATTCTCTACCGGCGCGTTGCTCGAACAGATCCGGCAGGACAAATCCCGCCAAGTAAACCAGGAAGAGTATATCGCCGAACGTCTGTATGACATGCTGATCGGGGATTGGAACAAAATCCCCGAAAACTGGAACTGGCAGGCGGTCCCTACGGCCGACAGTCTCCTGTTCAGCCCGATCGTCATCGACCGGAGCCACGCCTTTACCAAAGTCGACGGCCTTCTTTTCAAACGGATGCTGAAAGTGCTGGGGCTCGGCTTTATCACGAACTACAGCAACCATCCGAAAGATATCGGGAAGATAAACACGCTCGGCTATACGCTCGATATGGCGTTGGCAAGCAGCGCGGACGAATCCGCATGGAGGGCACAGGCCCTCGCTCTCCAAAAGCGCCTGTCCGATCCGGTTATCGATGAGGCGTTTTTGGTTCTCCCGCCGGAGATACAGGGAGCCGAGACGGAGGCCATAAAAAAGAAACTGCTGATCCGTCGCGACAGTCTCCCGTATATGGCACGCCACTATTATAAAAAATTACAACGTACACCTGTCCTGACCGGGACGGAAGGAGACGACCGGATCGTGCTTGAACGTTTCGGACGCGACAGCCTGCTGGTCCGTATCTACCCGAAAGGAAGTCCCGTCCCTTCCTTCCAAAAGAAATACTCCGCCGCCGATACCGAGCAAATCTGGCTGTACGGCCTGGGCGGTAACGATGAATACGAGGTAAGGGGAAAGGCGCGGCGGGAGTTCCCCGTCTACCTGATTGCAGGATCTGGGCAGAACACCTACAAGATGGATCAGGCCCGTAAGATTCGCATCTACGCCTGCGAATCCGACCGCGAGCGGCTGAAAGATGTTACCGGCGTCCATAAAATCATATCAGACAATCCGGCCATCCATACCTATGACTATAAAAAGGTCAAATATAGAGAAACAGACTTCACGCCGTGGGGTTTTTATGATTCGGACGTAGGCTTTAGCTTAGGGGCTTTCTTTACTTATACGATGTACGGGTTCAAACAATCCCCGTTTACGTTCCGGCACCGTATCGGATATAACTATCTGCGCGGTTTTATGTATCAGGGGACTTTCCCTTTTTACGATGAACGGAAAAGTTTCAATCTGGACGCCTTTATCGCTTCGCCCCGCAACTTCTTCAACTTCTTCGGGTACGGAAACAATTCGGAAGGCTTTAAAGACGAGGGAAAAACATATAACCGCGTCACTCTCCGCCAGTATTCGGTGGTCCCTTCCTTCCGTATGGAGATAGAGAAGAACCGGCAATTGACTTTGTCCGCCACTTTCGAAATATACAAGGCGAAACATACTGAAGGCCGGTATATCGACCAGGCGTTACCCGGCGACCACCCTATGTTCGGTATGAACCTGTTCGCCGGGGTAGAGGCATCCTGGCAGATCAGGATGCCTCCGGCCGCTTTTATCCCGGTGCTGGAAATAGGAGCTTCGTCCGGCTGGAAAATAAACCTGAAGGATGCGAGGCGCAACTTCCCGTACTCTGACGTGAACCTTTCCGCAACGTTCCGCTGCTCCGACCGCTTTTCGATCGAGACAGGAGCGGAAGCGAAGCTGCTGTATAGCAACCAATACGATTTCTACCAGGCTGCCGGCATCACGTTGCGCGGGTTCCGGGACAACCGCTTCATCGGCAAGCAATCTTTCTACCAACATACCGACTTTCGTTTAGATATGGGAAAAATCAGGAATCCGTTCACGCCGCTCAAGTACGGGCTGTTCGCCGGCTTCGACTACGGCCGTGTCTGGTTTCCCGGCGAACATTCCCGACGATGGCATACCTCCTACGGCGGCGGCTTCTGGCTGACGATCGTCAATAAGGTGACGACACAATACTCCTGCTTCGGTTCCGAGGACGGGGCGCGTTTTCTGTTTGCAATAGGGCTGGGCATTTGAACCCTTTTTGTAGGATTAAGATCGATGTTCTAACATTGATTATGGATGAAATAATATGAACCTCATTTAGCGAGGGGCTATTCTATTCTGCTTTTTAACGTTATAAATATCAATACCGGATTATCATCTTCATCCACTCCCGGTACTTTCCCTTCGACAGCGGTTGGAGCGTCGATAAACGAGGCGACAGTATTCCCATAGATGTATAAGGATCTTGAGTTCAGCCGTATCTTTTTCCCCGAGGGGAGTCTGACCGGCAATCCCCATTCCCCGTTTTCGTTCGTGAAACGCGACAGGATCTTGTTGTCTGTCCGGCTCCATATCTCATCGTAAAAACGGTTTTCCCGCATATAGGTGATTAGGTAGTAGCCCGGTACTGAGGAAAGCCACATCGCCCGGATATAGGGAGAACCCTGCTCGGTCATTTCCATCGGTTTCTTTGCTTCTTCTTCGGGCAGTTTGTATTCGCCTTTCCTGAAAATACAGAGCGGCCGTATGCCTTTCCCGTTAACAGCGAATACGGTGTCTTCGTTTGCATAGTGGATAATGGCCTCGTCGCGGTTTCTGCAATAATTGAATTGCCAAGTCAGGCACATCCGTTCCATATCTGTCAAGGCGGAATCCATCGGGAACAAACTTTCGCGGATATTCAGTTCTTTATCCGTAATATAAAGTTTGTAGGCGGCATCGTTTTGCCCTCTGGCTACGGTATAGTTGTCCGATATGAGCAGAGGGGTCGTAATCTCCTTGTCTTTCAGGGAAATCTCCTGTTTCAGGTTCCCTTCCAGGTCATAGACGATATATTTGTTCCCTCTTTGGTCGAACACTTGGATAGTCGATTCCTGCGGATTGACGTGCACATAGGTGATCATGGAATATTCGCCCGGACCTTGTCCCTTTTTCGAAAAAGAGCGGATGACTTTGCCCTGCTTGTCCGTAAGGAAAATCGAATTCGTATTATGGTCTGCCATGCAGTTAAAATCCGGCCCGCTGTAGACAATCTGGGCGGAACCGAAGACCTCACCCGATGCACTCGATACAGGGATATAGGTGATCTGTTCGGCGATACTGTTCCAAGTGAACGTATCGGGGATATGTTTTCCGATAGCTGCTCCTAAATCGAATTCGGGAAGGACTGTCTTTTCCGGATTCATCTTGCATCCGGTAGCGATTGACAATAAAACCAGAGGAATGGCAAAAAAGGTTGTTTTCATAATGTTTCGTTTATTTAGGTATATGAATGACTACTTATGCAAAAGTACATAAATAATATGATTTATCGGATATGGATAGGGCGGACCGCACCAAATTTATTTTTAAGCGATACGATCTTATGGACTACATAATATAAGGAATAATCTATCCCTGCTACAAGAAAACTTATCTACATAGGCATAAAAAACATCGG
>ERZ791909.283-NODE-283-length-51357-cov-17.787104_pt1 | contig 51357 bp, 53 predicted proteins | sample MGYA00510143_ERZ791909 | MGnify/ENA primary metagenome ERZ791909 (study PRJEB30046, sample SAMN00792093) | human gut metagenome | study: EMG produced TPA metagenomics assembly of the A metagenome-wide association study of gut microbiota in type 2... | reverse complement strand
ACCCCTATGTCGTGCGTGAGAGGCACGTATCCTAACCCTTAGATGAATCCACCGTGTCGGTTTTGTGGTGCAAAGATAACGCCTTCTTTGAAAACTGCAAAATTTTCCTGCAAAAACTATGATTTTTTTTCATAATGCACACAGCTACACGCATTTTAGCTATCTTTACACGAAATACAACACGTCCCGACAAATGAAACGCATCAAAACAGCAATCCTGCTCGCAACAGCAGCGGTGGCAGTCACGGCCTGCAACAGGAAGCCCGTCGTTCCGGAATTCGGCATGTTGCCGATCGACACGCTGCTCGGCACACAAGACAACGGCTGCAACATAGAATACCGCTTTGCCACGATCGGCAATGCCGGAAAATCGGCGGCACTGGAGGCCATCGAAAAAGCGAATATCGAATATTTCTTCGAGTTGGAGGAGTTCGCCGGTACGGCACGCCAGGCCGCGGACTCGGCCATCCTGCAGGTCGCCGCGGACATCGTACTGCCCGAAGGGATGTCACAGGGCATGGGCGCCTACGAAATCTCCGTCGAAAGCGAAGGCTCCGTGCAGGACACGCTCGTTACCTACTCGATCTCCCGGTGGAGTTTCACGGGCGGGGCGCACGGCATGTACGGCATCGAATACCATACCTATTCGATCACAGACGGATACGAACTCTCGCTGGCAGACCTGTTCACGGCCCCGCAATTGCTCGGCATGGAGAAACTGCTCCGCGAGAAACTCTACGCCCAATACGGGACGGACAACGACGAAGGGCTGGCCGAACAGGGCTTCTTCCCGGAATACATCGCCCTGACGGAAAATTTCCAGATCACTCCCGAAGGCATCACCTTCTATTACAACCCCTACGCGATCGGATGCTATGCACTCGGGGCCGTCGAAGTGGCGATAGGCCGCGAGGAGCTGGAGCAGTTCTGACATCCGGGCGGGACGCCGCCCCGGCGTATCCGGGCTCACGCCCCTACATTCCCGGAACCCGGAACCCGGGACAATAAAAAAAGGCCGGAGTCTCACGACTCAGACCTTTTTCTTTTGTCGGGGAACCACCCCCTTCAAAAATGAGGTACAATCGGAGGTATTCGACTTTCGGACGAGCACCGCCCTTCGAGTCTTAGTAACGGATTGCCGCTACAACCTGCCGATTTCCTCAACCAACCTAAAACTACTAACCTAAATGAACCTTAAAACTTCACTGCAAAGATACGTGCCATTTTTGAATTATGCAAATATTTTACGAATATATTAAATATATTTAACAATTTGGTAACATTAGCCCGTCAAAAAGGGCTCAGGAGGCTTCCAGGAAGCATTCGGGCAGAATGTTAAAGATAACGGAACACCCTTCGGCGACAAAAAACCGGGGTTTGGAAAAGCTAATTTCAGGTAGACCACCATGCTCCCGATGCTGACAAAATTCTAAAGTCCGCACCGTCGGCCGGGAGGGGAAGGGCACAAAAAAAAGGAAACCCGGTATTCCGATGGAATACCACAGTTTCCTCACCAACCTAAAACTACTAACCTAAATGAACCTTAAAACTTCACTGCAAAGATAAGGTGAAAAAACATGCCGTGCAAGTTTTTATTAAAAAAATTTTCGAATTTTTTGATATTTTTTAATAAGTCGCATGCATTCCGTTATCTAATAACATGTAAACATGCAAGATAGCCGGGTACAGCCTATCCCGGGTGATCGAAAATATTTTTTCATATTCTGCGCAGTATTCCCCTCCGGCGCACATTTATATAAAACGGAACACGATAAAAATGGAGTGCACATACCCTGAGCGGGGATAAATCACTACCTTTGTACGATGGACAAGAAGCTACGCGTTACCCTGAACGTGAGAATACAGCATCCCGGCAGCGGGATGCCGCGGCAGGAATTTTGCGGCCGGTTGCGTACGGCCGCAGCGACAACGACGTCTAAAACCCTAATTTGCCAATGACGGTATCACTGATCATCTCCACCTACAACTGGCCGCGGGCCCTCTACCTGTGCCTGGACAGCGTAATGCAACAAACGGCCATGCCCACGGAAATCCTGATCGCCGACGACGGCTCGGGTATCAGCACCCGCGATGTCGTCCGCCATTTCGAGGCGGTGTCGCCCGTCCCCATCCGGCACATCTGGCACGAGGACAAGGGGTTCCGCCTTGCCATGATCCGCAACAAAGCCATCGCGGCGAGCCGCTGCGAATACATCATACAGATCGACGGCGACCTGATCCTGCAACGCAACTTCATCCAGGATCACATGATCTTCGCACAACGGGGCTGCTACGTCACCGGGTCGCGGGGCATCATCACCGAAATGCTCACCCGCAAGGTGCTCAGCGGGGAGATCACCTCGCTCACGCCACTGATGCGGGGCGTACGCAACAGCAACAACGTCATCCGCATCCCACTCATGGCATTCCTCTACCGGACGCTGGGCCCCACCCGCTTCGTCAAAGGCTGCAACATGGCCTTCTGGCGCAACGACCTGATCCGCGTCAACGGTTACGACGAATCGTTCTGCGGCTGGGGACGCGAAGATTCCGAACTGGCGATCCGCCTCGACAACAGCGGCATCCGCCAGCGGTGCATGAAGTTTCGCGGCGTGGTCTTCCACCTCCACCACGGCAAATGCGAGCGTAACAGCCTCTCGGCCAACGAGGAACGTTACCAGCAAACCATCCGTGAACACCGCACCCGCTGCGAAACCGGGCTTGCACGCCACTTGGCAACAACGGAACAGACCCGCGTCCCCGAAACCGAGGTAAAAATCCCCGTTCCCGCCGGCACGGGCCATTGATCCCGGGACAGAAACATCCGGCCCTGGAAACGGCATCCATAAACGTCAGTGCCGCCCCGACCGGGGCGGCACTGACGTTTTCTATCGGCGGCGGAATTTTTCCAGCAGGGGATAATAATGCAACTGCCGACGCAGTTTCCATTTGCGCACCAGGTTCAGGGGCTTGCGTTTCAGCCCCGCATGCCCCCGCACGATATAATCGTCCACGGCATCGAGCACCCGCGCCGAACAGCGGCAGTCGCGGTGCGGTTCGTGGTGCATGGTGTAGCTGCGGATCTCCCCCATCAACCCCTCCGGCCGCGTCAGGGCACGCTCGATGGCCGGGCCGACGGCCTCCGGCGTATCGACGTCGATCAGATGGGGCCCCGGATGCGAATTGCGGAACGTCACGACCGGCTTGTCGAGGAACATGAATTCGAGGATGATCGACGAGCTGTCGCACAACATCACGTCGGCCTGCTGCAGAAGCGGCATCTTGTCGGAACCCTCATAAAATATGACGTTCTCGTTCTCCTCCGCAATACGTTTATAGCCGGCTATGATCCCGGGGTCGGTCAGCTTGGGATGGAACGTGATGACCCAGTCCCACGGATGGGTTTTGGCCAGACGGTCGATCTCCGCCATCAGATGGGGCGCCGAACAGACATTGCGCGTGAAGGTCGGGGGGTAAAGAATCACCGGATGGTCATTCTGCGGTTTGCGCTGCACTTCGGGCGAGAAATAGGTGTCGGCTTTGGGCCAGCCGGTCTCGTAGACCCGGAAGAAGCCGTATTTCTTTTCCAGTTCCTTGAAATAAGGCGTGCTGCTCGGCCCCTGCGTACAATAGATGTCGAACCATCCGCGCACCGTGAAGTGGTCGTCGACGGCCTCGATCCGCTTCTGGATCGCATAGCCGTGGAAAAGCGCCACCTTCACGCCCGGGATAAAATCGGGGATATAATTGCCCGGTGCAAAAACCGCGACCGGGTTATAAGCGACCGCCTCCCGGATTGTCCCCAACCGCACCTCGCCCTCTTCGAGCACGACGGGACACCCCTCTTCGATAAACCAGGCCGCCTCGCCTCCGCGGCGGCGGATTTCATGTTCCAAAGGCCTCAGGATCGAATAGGCATAAGGCAAAGTAACGTACAACAGGTATCTTTTCATCGTTCCAGGTTTAGGTTACAACATTCAGCGGTTCAGTGCGCCAGCCGCCGCTTCAGGCTCTTTCCCCAGCGCATCAGGGTCGAGACGGCGAGCACCCCGGGGCGCATCCACCGCCGCCTGTCCATTCTCAGCAGCAACCGGTCGCAACGGCTGAAGAACCCTCCCAACTCCGCGCGGTAGCGTCCGACCTCCGCATTGATCCCGCGGGCAAACTCCGTACCGCCGGCCCACGGGTTGTGGCTCTTGCGCAGGTAGACCAGGTACCAGCGCATTTTGTTGAGCAGCAGGTAGAACTCCAGCCGGTCGCCGAGGATATCCCGGTGCCGCACCAGCTCGGCACGCACCGCCTCGCTGAATTTAACGCAGTAGCCGATATCGAGCGGCGAACGGTTGGCCGACCCGCCGCGCTGCACATACCCGTAGCCCACGTAGTCGATAAACCGGACACGCGGCTGCTGGCAGCCGATCTGGATGTTGAGCAGGCTGTCTTCCCCCAGCCGCAGCGGATAATGGCGCAGCTCCTTTTCGAACAACGCCCGGCGATAGAGCCGCCCCCACACGGTCACGGAAATGGCATGGTAGAGCGACGCAACGAGGAAATCCAGCCCTTGCATGTCCGATGTGCGCATCTCGCGCCTGGGCGCTTCGTAGGTCTTGCAGATACGTTTGTAATCGCAGCATACGATATCGTACCCACCGTTTTCCCCGATGGCCGCCACCAGTTTCTCCAGCATGCGGGAGTCCCAGACGTCGTCGCCGTCGAGAAAACAGATGTAGTCGCCCTGCGCATGGCGGATACCCGTCTCACGGGCCCTGGCAGTTCCCTGGTTGACAGTCCTTACGACGACGATGCGCGCGTCGCGCTCCGCGTGGCGGCGTGCCACGGCCTGCGAACCGTCCGTCGACCCGTCATCGACGACGATAGCCTCGAAATCCCCGTACGTTTGCCGTCCGACCGAATCGAGGCAGGTATCGAGATAGTTTTCCAGGTTGTAAACCGGAATAATGACCGATACCGCGGGCTTTGATTTTTCCCTTTCCTCCATCTATGCAATCCAATTTATCGCTTTCACGATCCGGCTGCCGGCTCCGTCGTAAAAATCCATGTTTCTGTATAATATCCCTTTATCGTGCCAGACGCCGCCGCAAACTGGTACGCCAGCGCAATCCTGTCGTCAGCATGACGACGACCGGGCGCATGACCCGGTAACGGTCGAGATCCAGCAAAAGCATCCGTGCCCGCGAATAGCGCGCTCTGAGCTCGTCCCGGTAACGGCCGGCCGATTCGCGCAGGTCGCAGACAAACGGCCGGTTCCCGACCCACGGGCTGCGGCTTTTGCAGACATAGACCGAATACCAGCGCACCTTATTCAGCAGCGCATAAAATTCGGCCTGCCCCCGAAGCGATTCGCCGTGCCGTTGTAACTCCCGTTCCACAATACTACAAAATAAGCAGCAGTAATCAAAATCGAAACTTCGGTGATTGGACGACGACGGCCGCTGTACGTAATCATAACCCACGTAATCGATGAAATGAACGCGGGGAAGGCGGCAGGCGATCTGGATGTTGATCATCGTATCCTGCCCCAGCCGCAACGGATGGTGGTTCAGTCCGTTATCGAAAAGTTCCCGCCGATAGAGTTTGCCCCAGAGGGTCACCCAGATCGAATGGCGAAGCGTCGCTTCGAGGAACTCGAGCCCTTCCATATCCTCCGTCCGGGATTCACGGTAGATCGCCTGGTAGGTCTTGCAGACCCGCTTGAAATTACAGCATACGATATCGTACCCGCCATTCTGCCCGATCGAGGCGGTCATCTCCTCCAACATGCGCGGTTCCCAAAAATCGTCGCCGTCGAGGAAAGCGATGTATTTTCCCTGCGCCCGGGCAATACCCGTCTCGCGGGCACGCGCAACGCCCCGGTTCGGGGTGCTCACCACGATGATCCGCGGATCGCGCTCAGCATAGCGACGCAGAAGCCCGGGCGTACCATCCGTGGAACCGTCGTCCACGACGATGGCCTCGAAATTCCCGAGTGTCTGCGCCAAAACCGATTGCAGGCACGTATCGAGATACCCTTCCAGATTGTAAGCGGGGATGATTACAGAGACCTCGGGAGAGGGTAACTTGCTTAAAGATTCGTTCATTTATTTTATGTAGTTTGTTACTGCTTCTGCGATACGTTCGCCGTCCAGGGCGGCAGAGATGATGCCCCCGGCGTAACCGGCACCTTCACCTGCGGGGAAGAGCCCCGCGGTTTGGGGATGCATGAGCGTCACGGGATCGCGCGGAACCCGGACGGGCGACGAGGTGCGAGATTCGACGCCCACCACGATGGCTTCGTTCGTCACAAATCCCCGCATCCGCCGCCCGAAGGTGGCGATCCCCCGGCGCAGCCCCTCGCCGATAAACGAGGGCATCCACTCGTCGAGCCGCGAAGGGATAATACCGGGGATATAGGAGGTCTTGGGCAAGGCCGCGCTGGGGTGTCCGGCTACGAAATCGGCGACGCGCTGCGCCGGGGCGACCTGATGCTCGCCGCCGTGCTGCCGGGCCAGCTCTTCGAACTGCTGCTGGAACTTCAACCCGGCCAGCTCGCCCCATTCCGCACGCAGGTGCTCGAAATCCGCGAGCCGCACTTCGGTCACCATGCCCGAATTGGCATAGGGTGACGTGCGGCCGCTGGGCGACATGCCGTTGACCACCGACTGCGCGGCATCGGTCATGGCCGGAACGATGAACCCGCCGGGGCACATGCAAAACGAGTAGACCCCGCGGCCGGCCTCCTGGCTCACCAGCGAATAAGCCGCCGCCGGAAGGTATTCGCCCCGCGTCGGGCAGTGGTACTGGATCGAGTCGATCAACGCCTGCGGATGCTCGATACGCACGCCCATGGCAAAGGCCTTCGCCTCGACGCGCACGCCCCTGCGGTAAAGCAGCTCGTAAATATCGCGTGCCGAATGTCCCGTGGCCAAAACCACGGCCGCCCCTTCGACAAACGTGTCGCCGCACCGCACGCCCCGGATACGGCCGTTGCGGATTTCAAGATCCGTAACGCGGCTGCCGAACACGAACTGGCCGCCCGAGCCAAGGATCGTCTGCCGGATATTCTGCATGATGCGCGGTAACTTGTCGGTTCCGATATGCGGATGGGCTTCATAGAGGATTTCGGGCGTGGCGCCATGGAACACCAGCGTCTGCAACGCCTTGTTATAATCACCGCGCTTCTTGCTGCGTGTGAAGAGTTTGCCGTCCGAGAAAGTCCCCGCACCGCCCTCGCCGAAAGCGTAGTTCGAATCGGGATCGACCGCCCCGTTGCGGTTGATCCGCGCAATGTCGACCTTGCGCGCTGAAACGTCGCGCCCCCGCTCCAGGATAACGGGCTTCAGTCCCAGCTCGATCAGCCGCAGCGCCGCGAAAAGCCCTGCCGGGCCCGACCCCACGACTACGACCTCGGTATGTCCCGACACATCAGGATAATCGAAATGCACGGGTGCGGGCTGCGGCTCCCGGTCGACATAGACCTCCAGCGTCAGGTTGACCTTCGGTTGCCGCTGCCGAGCGTCGATCGAGCGTTTGACGACCCTCACCAAGGCAATATCGTGCTCCGGCACACCCAGACGCCGCGCGGCAAGCGAAGTGTAATACTTCGCGTCGGCAGCCTGGCGGGGCGTTAAAACGAGTGCGACATTCTGCGGCATAAGCGGATAAATTGCCTACAAAAGTAAATAAAAAAGGCTTATAATCACCCGCCCCGGATTGTGAATTGTGAATTTTTATATACCTTTGCACATAGCGAGCGGATATGGTGTAATTGGTAGCCACGTCAGACTTAGGATCTGATGCCTTACCGGCGTGGGGGTTCGAGTCCCTTTATCCGCACAAAGGAGCCTTTTTCCGGGGCTCCTTTTTTGTTGCCCGTTCGGTGCAAAAAGAAGAAAATCGACTGTATATCATCGTTTTGCAAAGGCTTCGAACGATTCCCCGAGCCGGAAGCAGAAAGCAGTTCGCGGCAAACTCGCGGGAGCACGAAAGGGAACGGCCCCGAAAAACGGGCCGTTCGGCGGAGCTCGCTCCCGAATACGGCTATAATGCGCTGTTTTGCTGCGTTTTACATCGCAATAAATCTCTCTTGCAGGCGTTTTGTTAACCCCTAAATTTCAACTTGGCAGAACAACATGAATTTTTTTGACGGCCTCCTTTACGAATCCCACAACCGAGCAAAGCTGATAGATCATAACTGACAACACTCTAACGTTATTCGCTCTACGCTTGCTGTACTCTGGAATTTTCTTCGTATCTTTAAGAAACCGTAAAAACTATTTGAGCCATGAAATTCTTTATCGACACGGCCAATCTGGAACAGATCCGCAAGGCGCACGAACTGGGCGTCCTGGACGGCGTAACGACCAACCCATCGCTGATGGCCAAAGAGAATATCCGGGGTACGGAAAACTGCAACCGTCATTATGTTGAAATCTGCAACATCGTCGAAGGGGACGTGAGCGCCGAGGTCATAGCCACAGACTTCGAAGGAATGGTGCGAGAGGGTGAAGCGTTGGCGGCGCTGCATCCCCGCATCGTCGTGAAACTGCCCTGCACGGCCGCAGGAATCCGGGCTGTAAAATATTTCGCGGCGAAGAATATCCGGACAAACTGCACGCTGGTATTCTCCGTGGGGCAGGCGTTGTTGGCGGCAAAGGCCGGAGCGACCTACGTGTCTCCGTTCGTGGGACGTCTCGACGACATCTCCGAAGACGGCGTGGCATTGGTAGCCCACATCGTGAAGGTCTACCGCACCTATGGTTACAAAACGCAGGTGCTGGCCGCTTCGATCCGTCATACGCAGCATATTATCCAGTGCCTCGATGCGGGAGCCGATGTGGCGACATGCCCCCTTGCGGCAATCGAAGGGTTGCTCAGACATCCGCTGACGGACAGCGGGCTGGAGAAGTTCCTCGCAGACCACGCACATCTGAATGTCTGACGAAATACCGGCAGCGACAATATGCAAACAGCCCGATTCGAACATTCGAATCGGGCTGTTATGGTCATCGGGCGATCATTTCTTTCACAAAAGCCGATGGAAGTCGGGAGAAGGCTTAAATGCAGGAATATCGTGCGCCGGAATTACGATCGTCGTATTCTTCGTGATGTTACGCGCCGTCTTTTCTTTGCGATGCTTAATCAGGAACGTACCAAAACCGCGGAGGAAAACGTTTTCCTTGCGGATCTGTGCGGCTCGCACCTCTTCCATGAAACCTTCCACGACGGCTAAAACGGTCACGGCTTCGACGTCCGTTTCCCGGGCAATCTGCTTAACAACTTCTTGCTTTGTCATCGATGCTTAATTTTATTTATATGTTCATTATTTAATCTGCGAATCGGTTGCTAAGGTTCATCCGTTCATGAAGGATGCGTACGATCTCTATCCCATTATCACCTACAATGCGATAAAAGATGATGTGCTTGTTGACCTTGAATCCGTACACCTTTTCCCCGAGTTCCTTGTATTCCCGGCCGAACAGCACGGGATTGCCCGCGACCTTGCGGCAGGAGGCGATCAATAACCTGTAATAGGTATCCGCCTGTTGCTCCGACCACTTATCCGTCGTATAGTTCCAGATGTCGGAGTGGTCGTCGACCGCTTTGCGGGTAAACCGTATTTCAGCCATCCGCCCGCTTCGCTTTAAGAGTTTTCAGATGTTCCTCCGGGTCGAATCCCTCGGCCACACCGCTGTCGATTCCTTCGCGGATGGCAGTTTTCAACTCCGTCAGACGGCTTTCGTTCTCCTCCAAAAGCCGCAGGCCGGCCCGAATAACCTCGCTGGCATTGTTATAACGCCCCTGTGCGATTTTTGCCTTGATGAAATCCTCGAAATAAACCCCGAGGGCTACCGATGTCGTTTTCATAATCACGCTGTCTTTACGCAAAATTACCAATATTTAACAAAATCCCGGCCGGATTTATTGCATCGGCCGGGATTGACAATTCGGATCTCGACTTTTCAGGTATGGGTCATCCAGCCGTGAAACGGCCCGTCGATGAAACAATGCGATTGATCCGGACGGCCATGATAGACCAGTCCACCGTGTTATCCAAAGTTGTGAAGTTTGAATACAAAAAGACGAAATGAGGCGTTCATATTATGTTCGGTTCCGTCCACAGAGGCACGAAACCACTCACAAAAATATAATAATCATCTCAAAATCTCGTATAATTCACACACGAGGTTAGAATATTGTTTGCGAATTCATTCGATTTATTGGAGGGGCATAACTAAAATAGAGCTGTTCGCAAATGGTTATAGTAGATATTGCCCGTTGTCAATCATCCATAAGTTCTGGGGGGGGGTATTGTCAGTGGTAGAGTCTTTCTAACGGGGATGTATTCCTCCGCCATGCCATATGCCTGTTACTAACCAAAATTCATAATGAAGCAACCACTCCGAGGCCCACGGGACAATGGTGTCAGCAATCATCTTGTCGGGGGTCCATTCTCGCGCTGAACCATAATAAAGACAAAGCTGTTGCTTGACATGATCATAGACATGAGGCAGACGTTGCGCGCCGTCTGCCAATGCCAATGGTTTGGGTGATACGACGTACACCTTGGGACTTTGCCCCAAGGTGTACACGATTTTTATCTCGTAAGCCAAGCTTAACTCTGAAGGTTGCAGCGTAGTTTTCCATATCAGTCGATTCGTATGGATATCCATATAATTCGTAGAGTTGGGAAAGTAATGTTTCAACTTTCCCAACTGGACACTCAATGGAATAGCCCGATTACTCATGATTCCCGAAAAAATGGTGAGCCTTGGCCGACACACTACCGGCAGAGCCCAAGATACCGCTGCCCGCAGCCATCTTCATCGTCCCGGATTCTCTTAAGGATCTTGCCTTCTCGGCCAGGGAATCAAATCCTTGAGAGACAGCTTGTCGTCCAAAACGGGGCATCATGGATTCTGCTATCACATGCATACCGCGCAACTGCAGAATCAGCGACAAATCTTTTCTGACCTTTTCCAGCCACTTATAGAAGTTATCTTGACGCTTAGGGTGTTCGATCCATTTGTCAGCAAAGTTTTCCTCTGGATTTACGGGATTTTCCACTTTCTTGATCGTTTTGCCGCTTTGTGGATCAAACTCATTGAGTATGTACTTATCCATATGTATAAGAATCGTTTGCAAGGCTTCGGTAATCGAACCTTCTCCCTGATATGCTTTTGCTGCAAGGGTTGTGATGATGATGGAGACGGGTTTATCTTCATCTCCGGCAAACATGATGTCCCGGTGTCGCTTGAGAATCTGCACGGCCCTTTGCAATGGAGTTTTGTTGGACTGATATTTCGGAACCGCTCGTACCGATTCCGCCAGCAACATCATTTTTTGCCGATCTCCTGCTGTTGCCCGTTGAATAAACCAGATCCCATATCCAAACGGATTACTCTTCATCCAGTTTTCGGGTGAAGGATCATACCTGTAATTTGCGCTCTCCTTGTCGGTAATGCGAATGGCAAGATTATCCAGTTCACGTATTGCCCCCAATGAAGCTGAAAACGAGCGCTCCATCACGGTCTTATAATCTTTCGCAACCAAACACGGAAGGATGTCCATATGGTAGTTGGACTCCTGAGCATATTTCAAGGTCCAGCATCTACGCCCCTCTTCATCAAGCATTCTTTTATAGGTTTCATGATCTTTCAGCCTGTTACCCACCTTATGCTTCAGATCATATTGTGTCCACGAAGCGCCTTTTCCTGTGAGTTCGCAGACAAGGTCTATATCCAGATCATCCTGCTCATTCAAGGGTCGAATCATCGTGCCCAGCATAAATGATCCTTGGGCTCTGATGATCGGATTATAGGAGACCAAAACCGAGTCCGCCTTTGCCAACCAATCACCAACGGCCCGATAACTGCGAACCGCGGCTTCATACTGAGTCTCCGTAATATCCAAAGACTCGCTAAGGGCATTGAAAATGCTGTCGAATTGTTTTACCTGTTCTGTATTCATATTAATCAATTTGAATCGTTTTATAAAAGCCTTCACGTCCTTTATTCTGGTCGTAGATGGTCAAGGGCATATCCGCTTTAGGCATCCAAACTCGGCCAAACTCGACTGCGGCAGCAACGGGCATAACCGGAAATACATGCAGTTCCGTAAGGCCATGGCGGGCTTTGATAGTGTCCAAGGCCCGTCGGACACATTGCCGAAACAGGGAGAGCGACGCCTCATTTCTGAGACTGTCATTGTTGGGGTCTGGAATCGTGATGCGCCATATACCCACTTCTTCTCCCAACACCCTGATGATTCGTTCATCTTGCACCGTAGCGCTTAATCCGATCACTAATGCCGGGATTCCGTTACGCCGTGAAGGCTCGATCAGTTCAATTTGCCAGACCGATCCATCATCAAGCCATTTCCACGTATTAGGTTCTCTGTGCTTCTGATAGACCCGCACATTTTGCAGATCATTGATCATGGTGCCAAACTTGATCAGCAGTGGCTGAGGAGCCAATGCAAACACCGAATAATGCTTTGCTTCGCCTCTGCGCATTCGTGGCAGGATCTGTTCTTTCACCTGTTCACACAGATTGGTTTCTTCTGCATTCCAATAGGCGTCGGAGCAATCGGTCATGGACGAATTCTTCAATCCTATTTCAATTGCCGTACTGCTGGCCGGATAAAAGTTCGGCGTTAAAGTCCGACATGCCTCGGCATAGCTCAACGGTGAAGCGTGTTTCCCGATATTCGCACCGTAAAGGATGATCTCCGACTCTTTTTCCGGAGCTATAGCTGTAATACGGGCGATACGTTCTTCGTGTTTGCGCTTCATCTCAACCAATCGATCTTCGGGATGATTGGCAACATCCTTGTCAATTAAGGTGTGATGCGGATCGCAAAGCAGCATCAGGTTACTTATTTCATTGGCCAATTTTTCAGAGCGTTCGGGGTCTCCTCGAGGCCCGTCGAGGCTATCCGCCACAATATGCGCTATGTATGCTTTGTTGTACTTCTTTTTCGTGAGTATATCCATGTATAGGGGCGTATTGCAACCCTCATACTCACAACGTCCTCCTGATATTGCCCAAAGGAGGTTTTGATTCTTCACTGATATTGGTGTTTTACTCATGCTTTTTTATTTTAGTATACAGAAAAGCGTGACAAAATACTATCTTTGTAGAAAGTGTCACGGTTTTCAGTATATTTTATAAGAGTGGCAGCATGATTGCAGATGGAGAATATGTCCCAGACCTTAAAAATATAAGCGACGGTCAATTGTTTGCACTGATTGCCGCCAAAGATGATCTTGCACATGCGGCATATCGTGTGTTATATGACCGATATGTACAATTAATCTGGTCCTTATGCTGCGACGCTGGCAGTAAATTGATCCGCTGGAATAAAGAACAATTTGTCGAGGAACTTTTCTCGCAGACCATGATTAAAATATACGTTCATCCAACCTACGATCCTATCAGAGGAAAGGTTTCGAGCTGGATCTCCGGCATCGCCAAAAACACGGCATTCGACTTGCTGAAAGAATGGAATGACCACACACAAACCACAGTCGAACCGATACCCGAATTTTCTTCGGAGGAGGATGAGTCTACGACATCATCACCCCTGCATTTATTGCTAACTCAGGCTCTCGAAATGCTATCCGACCGGGAAAAAGACATATTGTTGACATACTTGATGTATGAGGATGGAACCAAGTATTTGCCTGGAACTGTTTTACAGGAGCTCTGTTCAAGACATGGAATAACCGCCGACAACGCACGTCAAATAAAGTCACGGGCCATGAAGAAGTTACGTCAACAGATTCAGCTGTTGGAAATGGACAAATGATATTAAAGATGGAAAAGAAGCGTCAAACAGATGAGGCGTATATTAAAGACCTCTTGAAATCCACGGGATACTTATTCCCTGAAACAGACGAGCAGATGTCCATTTATGAGGCAAATGTAACGCTCAGAGAGTTACCCGAAAAGTTCCGCACTCCGGAATTTGTCTTTAACGCCGTACAGAATCAACGGTTCTCAAAACATTGTACCGACATGGATAAAGCAATCCTCGCCGGACATATCATCAATACATGCAACATGAAAGATTTTGGAAGAGTAAAATTTCAAAAATTGCTTTATTTGGTTGAGCATGTATGTCAGCTGAACCTGCGCTCCAATTACATACGACAAACCGCAGGTCCATACGATGGAATCCTGCTCAAAAGAGTCGAGACGATGTTGCAGCAATATCATTTTTATGATATCTCTCAACAGCATACCGACAACAAAGCTGTGCAATATATCCCCTTGTCGTCTGCGGAGGAGCTTGACGATCTGTTTCGCAAGAATTTTCCGACCGAATGCGACATGATTGATACCTTCCTATTCAAATTCCATAAAGCAACAATGGAGCAATGTGAGATTGTTGCAACGCTTTATGCCGTATGGAATAATCGAATTATTCGACAACAGGAGATCACAGATGAATTATTGAAGGCAGATTTTTTAGTTTGGGATCCTCATAAGTATAAATATCGGGATCGCGTAATGAAAGCCTTGATTTGGATGAGAAAAGAAAATATTATTCCGGTTGGTTGGGGAGACATTGTTGAATAAGGATAAAATGAAAATAAGGCAAATTTATGTTATATAATTTGAGACGACTTACGAGTGCAGCAAGCACATCTTTATCGGACAGGTATCACCGAATAGGATGATGGACTTCCCCAAGTAAATCACGACAATAAACTCTCCCTTGATAACAATTTACTCGTCCTCGGTTTCGGTGGCGTGCGCTTTGAAGCAGATATTTGTCTTGTTGCCTGCGGTGCTGTCGTAATCCCAAAGTCTGTTCGCGATCGTAAATAGGAACTTTCTGAATGATTCACCCTCTGTAACTGCTCTCTCCAAGGTACTAGCCGCGGTTCACCGAGATTCCCGCGATATTCGTACTCATCGTTGATCTCACTTAAATAGGCCGTTTCTGGCATATTGGCAGCATATGCGTATCTCGGAGAATAGGTCGCGCGTGTGGCAGGAGAATCCCCCAATCACAGTGCTCACGCTTTTGCTGGAAAAGTAGTCGGTCATCGGGTTACTCTCGTCATTTCTCAATCTGGTAACGATCATGGCTTTGCGTCGAGGGACAGGATTTTCGCAAGGTGCTTGCGTCCGGTAGAGGATTGTTCGTCGGCTCGCTTGCGTTCAGCCTCGGCGTAGACTGTTATCATCGAGTTCAACAACAACGGGGGAGCGATCCCGGCCGAGGTCGCCGAAAATATCTTTACCCCCTTCTACACGACCAAGCCCGACGGCTCGGGCATCGGGTTGAGCCTTTCGCGGCAGATCATGCAGCTCCACGGCGGATCGCTGCGTCTGACAGGCAATACCGACCGGCGGGTTACTTTCACCCTGCAAATCGGATAAGAGAGCGTGTATCGCATTCAAGGCCATCGACTGTAACAAAAAGAACAATTCCAAGAAGATGGACTTGCTCTTTTTGTTAACGGTTGTGTGAAGAATTAACTTACCTTTTGTCGATTGTCTGCATCGACTTGCACGACAATCATCTTGCGCTGTGGACGGTAAAGCAGCCATTTTCGAAAGGCTTCGGATTCCATGGAGCACACCCGAAACGATAGAGCGGCAATCATTGCCAAATTGTAGAAATCTCCACATTCGGTAAAACGATGGGTGCAATACTCGCTCATTTGCTTCGTCTTGTAGATTGAACGAATATTGCTGTTGATGGCTGACACAAAACTCCGAACAGTCGCGCAATTTGCGATTGCGTCATCCAGACCGTTCCATCTGATGAAAGCTCGATGGTCACGTTCCCGTTTTCAATGCTCAATGAGCCGAATTCGTTTGTCATGACTGTTTAGTTTTGTGGTTTACTGAAGCAAATGTAAGAATTTTTTTATATTGCAAAAAGATTTCGTCTTACATGGAAGTTAATTATGCTACCCAAAATGGATGGAGAGCTACTTTATTTGTACGATAAAATAGCGATCTGTTGGGGGAGGAAGATCCTAAAAGAAGAATCAAGAAAGATATTATAGTTTTTTGATTTTTGGGTGTAAAACTGGGTGCAAATCTTATAACTACTTGATTTACACCCTTGTTGTCGGTGCGTATGGGTCTTGCTCTTGAAAACATCGGGCAGCGGGACGGTCGTTCCGCACATATAGCCGTCTTCGGTAATTCGCTGGTCGAGCTGCCGCAGGTCTACCGCGCTGCCGCGAATCGCTATGACCTGATAGAAGTCGATATTGGTCTGCTCCCAGCCCCACGACGAGTAGAGGATGTCGCCGACGCGCAGCGAACGTCGGAACTCCTCACTCGACCGCGCTATGGCTTCGTCATGGCGCCGGAAGCGCTCTGCCTCCTGCCGGATACGCTCCATAGCCTTGTCGTATTCTTCCGGGGTGTGGGCCTTGTAGACATACCGGGGCGCTTCATCCCCGGCATCCATGCCGCGATACAGCGGCCGTTACGGCCCTGAAACCGGACAAGCGAGATATTATAGATCAATTCGGGAGCGAAGCCCGTCCCCTGAGCGAGACGCTCGGCGTTCTTGTTGATGCGATAGGTTTTCATTGTTTCTGAGATTTAAGATTTTTGGTATCTTCTTCTACGATTCGGAAGTCGTCGGGATTCCAGCCCTTTGCGACCAGCGCGGCCTGTGCGTCGATGACGCTCGGAAAGATGCGGCGCCTCTGCCGCGAAAAAGAGATGTATCCGACATAAATACGCCGCACAGGGCTTCTTTGATATTCGAGGTGGCAGCGGCACGGAACGGGACGATAGTGCAGGAAGCCCCGCATACGCAGCAGCAAGCCACGTTCGTACTCCTTGTCCTCGCGGCAGCGTTCCCACGCCTCGTATTTGTCGATGCCGTCGGTCAGCAGCGTGTAACCGACAGCCCGGTCATAGCGGGTTCGGCCCTGCCAAACGCCCCTGAAAAAGTGCGACAGCAATTCCAGTTCGAGCATCGGACGGCCTTTCGTGCGCAGCGTTTCGGTCAGCGATTCGATCTCGCCGTAACGAAAGTCGAGCGGGCGGATGTTGTTCGCCGCCATGCGCACCATCACCCGTAGGTCCGAAGTAATGGTGATACGTTTTACGATCATGTGACTCATAATAGCAGAAATGAAGAGCGCCGCGACCTTTCGGCCGCAGCGCAGGTTAGAAAATATGAAACAATACTATTCCAGAGTTTGCAATCCGAAATCGTCGCAAGCCAGATGGAGATGCTCGCTGAACGAACTGTCGCAATAATAATCGCCCATCCGTCCGGCCAACTCCTGCAGATCGCTGTCCGTAACCGTCGCAGTGTCATATCCATGTCTTTCGAGTGCTGCACGGTTCAGAAAGGCGATGTCGAACTCCGCATTCGGATCGTCCTTGCTCGGAACGCTTCGCAGCTTCTCGGCGGTGAACCTGCAAATCTCGTCAGGGTACTCCTTCTCCGTCCGGTTCGCATCCCTGTGCTGCCGGGAGAACTCGTCGCCCCAAGCAATGAGCGTCGCGGCCGTATCGCGGAAGTTGTCCGAGGGCCGGAACTTCCTGCGGCCGGCTTCATAGGCGATATCGACCAGCACCTCGGCATAGTCGCGCAGGGACACATTGTCCGGAAGCGCTGCGGGCTGCCTTTTCATAAAGGCGGTGATGGCCTCGGCATAGATCCGAAGCTGCAGACGGTCGCGCTCCGCGGCGGCTTCGTCGCAGTCCAGCCCGAATTCCGGGGATTCATGGCCATCGAGGAGGTTCTGCAACTCGCCCAGCCGGAGAACGTCGTAGCGCGTACGGTATTCCGGCAGGCAGCGTTCCACGAAATCTTCCGTAAGGTCGCTTGTCGTCTGCGGCACAGCCCCCGCGGACGGAATGAAATCGTACTCCTCCAGCCATTCGACGAGACTTTGCAGGGTATCGCAGGATAGATTTTCAAGCGCAAGCGGGAAATCATCTCCATCCCAGCCGTCCATCAGGCAGACAGGCGTCAGCCCGTCCTCACAAAATTCGAGGGAGATTACATTGCGACAAAGGCCGTCGTGTTCGATTGTAAGAGGCGACTCGTAATACTCCTCGTAGGCGAGGCCGTCCGTATCTGCCAGCCTCTCGCGGTCTGTCGCATCGGCCGAATAGGTTCCCAGGCGCCCTTGCCGGCTGGCGATGACCGAGCGGATCACACCGATCTGATAAGTGCGCAGTTTTTCGAGTGTTTCTTTGTTTTTCATAGTCATAGAGAATCAAGTTATTTATAAGAAAATTCCGGCCTGACGAAATAACAGACCGTGGTATGCCGCCCGTGATCCTTGACAAATTTCACGGGCTGGGGCGCGTTGTAGATGCGCCGCTCGGAAACGGGAGCATCGAGCGCATCCCATTTCTCTTGCGATACGGCGGTCTGCTCGTCCCGATAACACCAAATGATGACGGATTTCGGGTCGGGAGCCGCGAATACCGTTCCTTCGTAATCGGAGAGAAACCGTCGGAACTCCTCCTCCGCCCGAAACGAAATGCAGTCGCCACGGTAAAGGTCACCGTCCCGGCGTTCCGGATCCTTATGAAGGCTGATCTTGCGCCATTTCGCGGTCGTGAAATTGCCGTAAAGCGGTTCCGGCTCCCGGTACTCCCACAGCGGCACCCCGGCGCAGAACCGGACGGCACCGTTGCCGCAGGCGCCGCAATGGCCCCAAGCACAGAAATCCCCCGGCACAGCACCGGAAGGCTGCAGCTCTTGCGGCATCACGGCTGTAAAAGGCCCTCCGCTCACCGCGCAGCCGATGCCGTCGGCTGTCCTCCACACGAAGGGAACGTACGGGCACAGGCAGATCGAGAGCGTTCCGTCTTCACGAACCGCCTCGATCAGGGCGTTGCCGTGGAAGTCACCGTGGCGCGTGGTATAGCGCACCCGGTCGCCGGCCTGCGGGACACGTGGGTTACGGGTACGTTCGATATGACGCACCAGCTTATTGGCCATGTCCACATCCTCTTGCGTCAGGCAATGTTCGTGGTCGTAAAGCGTATTCATCGGCAGCAGCGTTTCGCGGCTGTACCGCTCTTCGGTTTTGGATTGTTGCATGTTGCTGATAATGAAAGCGCCGCGGCCCAAAGGTCGCAGCGCAGGTTAGACAATTTGTTTTATAAGGTTCAGGCAGCTTCGGCCGGAATCGCATCCGAAGAGTCCGATTCTTCCCCGCCGGCCAGCCGTTCGGAGATCATCCGCGCAGCACGGTTCACGTCCGTGAGGATGTCGAACAGGTAGGTCGGTTCTTTACGGAACTCCGCCAGCCAGTCCTTGATATAGGCGGCGCTTTCCTCTCGGGGTGTTGTGGCGAAGCCCAGCATCGCGCCGCACAGGGCCGCCGTAAGCTCAGCGACCAGCTCCTCACGAATATAATCGGCATCTCCGTAGCAAGCGCCAAAAGAACGGTTCAGACGCTCCGGATGCCCCGTACTGTGCGTGACTTCGTGGAGAAGCGTCGTATAGAATGCCGCACCCTCCGGAAACTGCCGCTTTTCGGGGCAGACGATCCGGTCGAGCGTCGGCGAATAGGAAGCCCTGTTGCCGGATTTGAGCAGGATGGGACAGAGCCACGACCTCTCCACCAGCATCCGGTCGAGGGATTCGCACGTCAGACCGTCCAAATAGTCTTTCGTTCCGGTCGGTATCGTAAGCGCGGCGTAACGCTCCGGCTGTCGCTCCTGCATGTCCGTCTGGTCGATGTTGAAGACCGGGTAATAGCGCATCACGGGCAGCACGTCGTATTGCCGCCGCTGCTCCTGCGGCAGGCGGTAGTATTCCGCCAACTCAATCTTCTTGTGTGTTTCTTTATGGCGGATGTATAGTTTCCAGAAGAAAACCGGAAACGAACCGGAGCCTTTGAGGATGTTCAGGCCCTCCTCCTTGGCCTGCTTGAAGGTCATGAAGAGCGGCGTGCTATAGCCTGCGATCTCCGTGAGGAACAGCAGCATCAGGATATTCCCGCCCCGGTAGGGCGTGCCGCGCAGGTTACGCGGAAGACCGTGCGCAAGGTCGGCGATCCACGGCTTGCGCCACTCTTCGGTGAGCGTCTCCATTTTCTTTATCATCAGCTCCGTAAGCTGCGGAGCGATCTTTTCAATAAGGTTCTTATTCATGGTTCTTATCTTTATGTTATTCTTCCTCCGGAGCGGCAGCTTGCCGCCAAATACGGATCTTCTCGCCGTTCGTCCTGCCATTCCACCACATGTCGCAGGCGTCGCGGAAAGCCTTGCAACCATCCTTCGGACTGAAATTCTCCGGATTCAGGCCGGTGATAACTTCCCGGTCTTCTTCTGTCATACCATCCTTCCACCACGGCTCGACCGTATCGGACATCAATTCGCTCTCGCGTACCTGACGGGTATGTTCTGCACAGTCGTCGCACCACAGGTCATCCTTGTCTTCCGCCTCGGATTCTACTTCGTGCGTGTTGCTGTCCACCCAGACCTGGCAGGATACCCGTAGCGAACCGCATTCGGCACAGCGCCACGGATCGGCCGGCATCTCTTTCATGGGTTGTTCCGGGATGGAATTCTGCTGCGGAATCTCTGAAATATTATTCATAATCATAGTGATGAAAAGACGGAGCAGGCATAACCTGCTCCGCCGGTTAAACAATTCTTTTATCCCGGTTCGGACTTCTGCCGTTTCCGGGTCATAATCATTTTTTCGTCACGGATTTCATCTGTCCGGGGATCGGATTGGCGGTAAGGATCTTGCAGTATTTCACGCCCTCGACCTCGACAGGTTCCTTGGCAACCAAAAACCGCACGGAGAAACACTCTGTTTTAACCAGTGCGAGAAGCTTTGTCGCCAGACAGACGTTCGAGAACTCCACACCATTGACGGCATGCCGCTTCGTCTTCGGAAGCTCCTTATGCCGGTCGCCGCGCAGCAGGAATCCCGTTTCGTCCTGCGTCTTGCACAGGTACCAGTCTTTGGGATTCTCTTCGTCGTGGGCCATATTGAGCCTGCTGCCGTGTTTCAAATCCATCTCTGCGGCCAAAGCTCCCGACAGATAGATGTAACCGTGACGGTTCACACGGATCGTACGGTGTTCCGCAGACTTCGAGGGTGAATAGCTGTTTTCCTTGTTCCAGATAATCAATTTCATAATATTCGATTGTTTAGATTCGACGATTCATTTCGATATTTTCAGGCATATGCCGCATAGGGGGATTCCACAGCCGCCGCAAGCATGTAACTGCGCAGTGCGAAGCAGCGGTTCCTGCGTACGGCCTGTACGACGCCCCGCACCTTGCGGGATATCTCGGAAGGTGTCGCACCCGCATATTCGGCCAACGTCCGATAACTGCATTGCCCGCAGGTTTCGTAATAGCGCAGCGTGAACAGACGGTATTCTCCATAAGAGAAGTTGCGCCGTACGAATTCCAGAATATCCTGCACCAGACGGTCGCAGGCCCTGAGATCTTCTTCCGGAACCACAGGGCCTTCGGCTCCCAGCCGCAAGAAAAAATCCTCGCCGGGATGGATGCAGCAGTGCGGGGTGCAGCGTTTGTGAAGCGATATTCTCCGGTAACAGCCGCAGAAATAAGCTCCGAAGTCGAGAATATCCACCTCCGGGCTGCGGGCCTTTTCCCGCACGAGCAGGTAGGTGTCGTGGAAAGTGTCTTCATCGAGGCCGTCAGGGCCGAGGTATCTCCGCAGCCGCTCATAGCAGGCCGAGAACCACGCATCGAAGCGTACGAGATCATGTGACATAGGCTGTATGCTTTTGAAGTAAGACGATCGTGCCGGTGATTCCGGAATCAGATCAGAACCGGCAAGGTTCTGCCGCCGGGCTCCTCTTGGAGGAGCCATCTCCCGTGGTGGCGGAATGCGGTGTATTCCTGCTGCGGAAGCGCTCCGCGATAAGTACAGAGCAATACCTCCGGTATGGCACCGAGGCGTCCTGCCGAAGCAAAGGCCTCCAACGTATTTTCAGCGGCTTTGAAGCTGCGGAACCGCCCCAGACTCAGGGTGCGGTTCGAATTGAATATCTCGATCATGGTTTCTGTTATTATCCGTACGCAGGTACGGCGATGATTGAACGTTTTGTCGTTTATCCGGGAAAAGAAAGGCCCGGAGCAGCCTTATGCCGCTCCGGACCGAAAGGTATGGACTTATGGCTATGCCGCCGTTTTCATCTCCTCCGGCATTCGGGTGTCGGGTTCGATATCGGGATCCAGCGGAATAATAAGCGGCTCCGGCGACGGTTCTGCAGCAGGCGTCTCGTCCGGCAGCAGGTCGGGAACCGCCTCGGGCTCGAAGTCCGGAGCCTCCTGCATCGAGACCGCCAGCTCCTCGGCTTCGGCTTTTGCCTGCAAGGCGTCGATCTGCTCCTGAAGCCGGGCCTTGCGGCGCTCGTAGACTTTCAGATACTCCTGCTGCACCTTCCGGCTCTGCTCCGCGAAGTTCATATCCGCGAAGCGGCACATCATTCCCGTCAGAAGCGTTTCGTCCGTACAGCGGTACTCCGGAGCTGCCGAGCGGAAGTAGTCCACCAGATAAGCGCGAACCAGCGCCGCCTGCTGCTTGGCCGTGATACGACCCGCCGCAGCGAACTGCTCCCGGTCGGTCAGGCAAGAGCCCTCCTTAGGCCGGAAACCGCACTGGCGGAGTTTCGAGTCGCTCATTACCCGCTGCATCACGGCGTAGTAGAACATCTGCTGCTCCTCTTTCTGCAAGGGCTTGTTCGCAACTTTCACATCGAGGAAGACACGCTTCATATCAGCGGTAATATGTTCGTAGCAGATTTCCCGGTAGCGGCGATCCTGCTGCATCAGCCCTTCCAGCGGCGAAGGAGGGACGACGGTGACGAAGACCTTATGCTCATCGTCCTGCCCCTCGCTTACCGTCATTTCCCGCTCCTCGTCCTCGATCTCTTCGTAGCGGAACTCGATATCGAGGTTACCGATGACGGCGTACTTGCGCACGCGCCCTTCCGAGATGTCGAACTCCAACTGCTGTGTCTCTTCGGCGAATGCCGCCATTTCGGCTTCGTACTCCTCCTGAGCCTCGGAGAACTCCTCTTCCGATTCGAACTCTTCGGCCTGCGGAGCGTCGGGCATCTGAGGGCCTTTGTCGTAGTGATAAATGCTGTATTCCAGCTCTTCGACGTGATAGCCCTCCTGTTCGAGTGCTTCGAGCACCGCGACGGGCGATGCGCCGTTCGTCGCCAGTGTCGTACGCGGATCGTCCTTCAGCAGTTTCAGCGCTTTCTGCACGAGAAACTCGTCATTCTTGCGGAGCATGCACTCACGGTTCTGGCAGCCTGCGCAGCCGTCTGCACATTCATCCTTGAACAGCACCTGATTGGCCGTGTTGTGCTGGCAGGAAAGGCACTCCGTCTTGTCGAAGTTATAGCTTTCCAGCTTGGTCATGTAACGCTCGTAGAGCCGCCGGGCAATATCTTTGATCCGCGCCGTCTTCCACGAGTTGTAACACCCCTCGGCGAAATGATCGTCGTAGACCTCCTGCTGGATGTCGGCAGGATATTTGGCGATCTCCGTGGCGACGCCCACCGAGATATCCTCCCGGTCGAGCATTTCGGCCAATGCGTCGATCAGCTCGCAGAGCTTCAGACGCGAGCGGATATAGGCTTCCGACTTGCCGAACTTGCCCACGAGGCTCTCGATCGTATGCCGTCCCGACTGCAAAGCCCGCTTGTAGGCGGCGGCCTCCTCACGCGGCCGCACGTCCTCACGCTGCAGGTTCTCCGTGATGGCGGCATCCTCGGCCTCGGCGTCCGACAAATTACGCACGAGGGCAGGGATGAATTTCAGGTTCGCCATCGCGGCCGCCCAGTAGCGACGCTCGCCGTAGACGATTTCGAAGCCCTCGTCCTTCGGACGCACGCAGATAGGCTGCAGTACGCCCGACTGTTTGATGCTCTCGGCAAGTTCCAGCAGCGTATCCTCGCGGAAGTTCTTACGGGGATTGTAGGTCGAATTGACGATCTTGTTCAGGTCCAGCAGCCGGACATCCGTCTCGGGATGGGCTGTCGGCTGTTCTGTAGCTCCGGTATCCGCAGCCGTTGCCTGCGGTTCGGCGGGTTGCGTGTCGGGAGTCTCGGCTGCAACCGGGTCTTGCGCTTGCGCCGCAACGGCCTCGGGAACGGCCGGCGTATGAACTGCGGCCTTACCGCTCTTCTTCGATTTCGAATTTGCTTTCGCAGTCTGCATAACATGTAACAGTTTTTACCGTGTGTCTCACGTGTTTATGCCCACACGAATTTTATCGTTTTATCGCGCAAGCAATGAATAATATGTTATGAGGCTTTATATCCCGAACGGGTCGGTTGCCTCGGGAATATTCATAAGCCCGCGGCGCAGGCGCAGGGACGGAAAAATACCGCAGCTCCGGCGAGGATGATTTTTCCGTCCCGGAGCCGGAGAGGGAGGCGCGGCCGACCGGCCCGGGCTTATCTTTCCCGATGGCAACCGACAAGAGGTTATTTTTTGGAGAATTTAACGCTTTTGTGTATATTTGATTACAATGTATAAATACCTATCACCTATGCTACATTTGGCACTTATTGCAGTAAAGGTTGGCAAAGATTGCTATCCGAATATCAAAAAGGTTCTAAATCCTGAGTGGTATTTGTTTAACACACTTTATAAGGTTGATAAAAAGGAGGATAAACTGATTTTGAATAAACAATATCCTTTCATCTTGAATGACAATCAACCCGGTAAAACCAATTTTTGCGATGAATTCTGGGGAGAGAATATCTTTATACAGGCAATAGTCGGAAAAAACGGAAGTGGGAAAAGTTCTATTTTGGAAATTATATTCCGAATGATCAATAACCTCTCCGTCAAACTGCTTAAAAATATTCGCCCGGATAATATCTCCGAGGAACTCCATATGGTAAGGGGAATAGATGCGGAATTATATTTTATTATCCATGATAAATTATGTTGCTTAAAATGCAAGGATGAGGAGGTTATGATTGATCTCGGAGATGGATTCAAACCTTATGGTAAGCAATTAGATGTTGAGCCCAGATGTGAAAGTTCCATAGGTGAAATGGGAATAACCCATGAGAATATTTACACTATTCTACATAACTTCTTTTATACGATCGTATGCAACTATTCTTTACACTCGTATAATCTTGAAGATTACATCGAGGAATCCATCGACAATAAATCATCCATTTGGCTCAGAAGCCTCTTTCATAAGAACGATGGATATTTAACCCCCATTGTACTAAATCCTTACCGGGATGATGGACTCTTAAATGTCAATAATGAACTAAACCTAACGATCAACCGCTTAGCAGCCTTATTGATATTATATGATCAAAATAAGGATGAAGAAAATAACCAATTTATAGAAGGGTATGATTTGGGCTCTATAAAAGCCATGTATGATGAAAATTATATAAATAAAAAATATTCATTCAATAAAAGTCGCGGAAGTTACCAAAAGGAATTGTTTCAGGTAGATACAACTACCGAGCATTCTCTGTTTTCTTGTATAAAAACATACATTCAAATTGAATATCAACTACATAGCCCATCAGAGGTGGCTAATATTGAATATGTAAATGCAGCTTATAAATATTTGGCATACAAAATACTATCCATTTCAGATAAATATCCAAGTTATTTGGAGGATGTTAAATATGATATTCAGGATTTGAATAAATTGGATCCTGATAGAGATGGAATAGATAAATTAATTAGTCACATTCATACCGATACGTCGCACATAACATTGAAGGTACGCCAGACCGTTAGATATATAGAATATCTCTACAACGGCGGTAACCCGGAAATCAATCGAATCGAGGATTACATAGGCTCTCTAAAGGGTAACTCGACACCGGACGAAATCACAGAGCTACTTCCTCCTCCATTTTATCGTCTTCAGATATACCTGCAAAATTCACACGGTGAACAGATTCCGTTTAATAAATTAAGTTCCGGAGAAAGGCAATTTATCTTTTCCTCGACAACCTTCTTATATCATATTCGTAACATCTTGTCCATTCCAGAGGCAGATGGCAATAACAGACGAATCCCATACAGACATATAAACCTCGTATTGGATGAAATCGAATTATGCTTTCATCCGGAATATCAGAGAACTTTTATTTATAATTTGCTCAACTTCATCAAACGATTAGGGCTGAACAAGAAATGTGCTTTCAATATTATACTTGCAACGCATTCTCCATTCATCTTGTCGGACATACCGGATTGTAATATTCTATATCTTAAAGACGGACATCAGGCAAATCAAATGATTACCGTCAACTCGTTCGGTGCAAATATTCATGACCTACTGAGGCAAAGTTTCTTTCTGGAGAACGGGACAACCGGAGAATTTGCCAAACATCTGATTCAACAGATTATAGAGCGTATTCAAGAGTTAAGAGAATCTCATACGACTTTTTCGACATGTGAATATCAAAAATGTAATGCTATTATCAGACAAATCGGAGAACCCCTCATACGCACAAAGTTATCCATGATGCTCGATGAAGTTTACAACGATGATGCTGCCGAACGTTTGAATAAGAAAATAATTGAATTAGAAGCCGAATTGCATAGAAAAAAGCAGGAATTGGCAAATATTAAGAACTTGAATTGATATGTGGCATTTGGAATTTTTATCTCCGGTTCAAGAAGGGGCATATATTGCTATGTTCTTGGAACAGATGAAAATAAACAGAGATAACATCTCCATAAAAAGTGTTAAAAAATATTTAACGGATGATTTATTAAGAGAGATTTTGATAAGCCGTCCCCAAAAGTTATATGGCATGTGCGAGGATTTGAAATCGCATCTTTTTCCGCACGAACAATACGGACCTTTTATCAACGCATATAGAAAAAAAGAACGATCCAGATCCAGAACTGAAAAAGATTGCATAAAAAAATTCAAACAAGTTATAGATGTATTTGATTATGAGTCTTATATAGACAAAGCTAACGGATATAAATTGGCGAGATTGATCGGACGGAACAGTTGTGTATATTGCAATCGGCAATATACGCTGATAGTAGATAATCCCAAGAACATCGTACGACCCGAATTCGACCATTATCTGCCCAAATCGAAATATCCGTTTTTTGCGATGTCTTTATACAATCTGATCCCATCATGTCACATCTGCAATAGTAGTTGTAAAGGGACGAAGGAGTTCTGCTTCACCATGAATCCTTATTTGACAGACGGCAATAAAGAATATTTCACATTTTCGTATGAAGGGAGTGATGCAGCATCTTTAAAGGTAATATTAAAAGATATTGATCCGTCTGCAAAAGAGCTATGCGAATCTTTTCATCTGGAAGAAATTTACAATGCCCATTCTCAATTAGAACTTAAAGATTTATACACATTTGCGCAAAAGTATTCGAGTACATATCTCTCGGATATATTACCTCAAACGGTTCGAGACTTTACGCCCTCTCAAGAAGAAGCCTTCAACTGCATATTTGGCACTGAAATAGATAGAAGTAAAGACAATAATCGTCCTCTTAGCAAATTCAAGCGAGACATCTTAACTGAGCTAAAAGTGTTAAAATCGGATGAATAAATCATAGCCGAAATATTCATATGTCCTTGAAAATCCGCAGACACCCCGAATAGGGTTCTGCGGGTAAAATTTATTTATACCGGAATGAACTACACTCGTTCCAGCACAACAATCTCCGCACGGCAATTCGTGCGTGCGAACGGCTCCTGCATGGGTGTCCGGTAGTGGACGATAAAGTGCCGCATCGTCTCCTGCACGGCTTTGGGACGCTGTTTGTCGATAAAGCCGTACGGCAGAAGCAGCACAGCCCGATCGCCCGAGCGTTGCGTACGGGAGAGCCATTGCAGGAAGGAGACACACTCCGCAATCTCGAACGGCGGGTTGGCGATGACGTTCTCGCAGCGGAAGCCGACCTCATGGAACTGCATCCGCAGCGCGGCAGCTTCGGGATAAAAACGTGCATAAAGATCAACCAGTTCCGCATCGGTATCGAAGCCGAGGATCGCCGACGGGTGCACGCCTTCGAGAAGCAGGGCGCGCGTAAGCTGTCCCGTGCCGCAGCAGGCGTCCACGACACGGCTGTCATTGTCGAAATATCGCACGGCCAGTGCCGCCATCTGGCGGGCCGTACGGTCGGGTGTCAGGTATTGCGAAGCATAGACGCCCTTGCGGCGCTGTCGTTCGCACATTACATCGTACGGCCAGTTATCGCCGCCGTAGAGGAACGGCAGTTCATTGTGCTGCTGCCAGTAGTCGAGAATCTCCGGCAGCGTGTCCGGCCAGTAAAAGCTGCGCCGCAGGTAGTAATTCAAAAGTGACGGGCGTTTTGGGATTTTTTCAAAGATTTTCATCGGGTCAAGTTTTTTAGTTATTCATTTTTTTATCTGGAATCAGGATCGCTGCGACGGATGAATAGAGCGTTGTGCCACAATCCGAAACCGTATTCCTTTGACCCTGCGGCGGGAGACGCAGAGCCAAAGGAATATCGATCATATAAGTATATGGTTTAGGTGTTCATATCTTCGGGCGAAGCCGCGACTCCGTCGTCCTGACAATAGTCGAAGCGCATCAGCGTTGCGACACGGGCGTACTCCTCGTCGTAATACGTGTCGTATTCTTTCTGAAACACCTCCTTGTAATGGGGTCCACCGTCGGGATCGTCAGGGTCATTGGCTTCGACGAACGTCTCGAAAGGTGCATCGTGTGCGTTCAGCAGCCGTCCGACGGCCAGATCGCAGGCAATTTCCATAATCGACGAGTTGATCGCGTCCTTATGGTTACGGTAATATTCGTGTAGATTCATGTTTTCGTTGATTAAAATGTTCTTGGTTTGAGTTATTGTATTTCTGCGGACATCAGGCCGATGTCCGCAATGCAGATCGGATTAATCCCAGGAACTCATTTTGCATACTCTTTCCATATCCGGATTTGCTCCTCTTCGGACTGTCCGCTCCACCACGCCTTGCAGGCACTGATAAAAGCCTGATACCCGTTTTCGGGATCATAGTCCGACTGCCGCAGGCCGGTGATGCGCTCTATCGTCGCAAAATCCGTCTGACGCCACCATGTTCGCCATTGAGGGCCCGTGATATTCTCGGCGATTATACGTCCTTTGCGGGGAGTTCCGACGAAAATCTCGACCGTAGGCTGATCGCCGTTGTCGTCGACCGACAGCTCTTCCATCGAATCGTAAAGCGTTTCCGATTCGTCGATGGCGATACCTTCCTCCTGCATTTCGACAGCATAGAGATCGCCTTTACCGAGCTGTCCTGCACAGCGTATCGCCGCCTCTTCGCTGGCGGCTTCGACGGTAAAAAAGGTTCGTTCCCAAACCGTACATTTCTTGTCCTGATAAAATTTGTAACATGCCATGTTTTTATCGTTTGAGGTTAATATTTCATGACACACAATCCTTTGGGTGTCATCGAAAGTGAATAACCCGCCTCGTGCAGCTCCTTGAGAACCGAGGCATTGCTCTCATGGATAAGAAGCGGATAGACGTGGTAGTGGTTGTCGGCGATCGGTGTGTTGAACGACACCGTGATCCGGTTGTTCCGGGTGATGATTTCCAGCGCACGCCGGAAATTGGATTCCTGCATATTCATTTGAAAGCATCTTTAGTGATTATCGGATATAGGACGTAGTTCGCACGGGAAGACTTCGGCTTCCGAACCCGAGGAACAAATCAGGATGATGTCATCTTCAGAGGGCTCTTCTACGTCGTCATTACCCGAACATACGGTATAATATCCCGACGTTTCATCGGCAGGATCACGCCAGAAGACCCGCTTTCCGGGGTGAAAGATCTGCACGCGCGGCAGCTTCTCCCCGTCGATGGTCTCCGGAAGAGCGATTACTTCCCGGATTGCAAGCCGGGGATGTTTGTCGAAATGCCAGTCGACCTCGGATTCTTCGCCGAGAGTTGTCTGAATCGTGTTCAGAACCGTTCCGCATTGTTCGGAAACAAGACGTGCGGCCTCCTTGCCGGAAGCCGCACGCAGGGTAAAGTCCCCGTGGAAGGTATAACAGACCTTCAGTTTGAATTTTCGTCGCATAATGTTTAAGAGTTATTGTTTTCAGACCATTCGTCGAAAGCCGTCACATCATAGATGCCGTACCGGCGTATTTCAGCGTACGCCTGTCCTGCCTGAAGAAGGGGCTGCCGGGAGACGAACGTTCCGGTGAAGTTTACCAAAGCCAGCGGAACGAGCCACTGAAAATCGCTGCCACGGCCGCCCATTACCTCGCACGAGTGAAAATCTGCGGGAAAGGTTTCGGGTGCGATGCGGTACATGGTGAAAAGAGCCGGGATGCCGTTGATCTCGGCCTCGCGGAAATCACTGATGTCCGCGAAAGGGATGGATGATTCGTATGCCATGCTATTGAAGAAATAATGCCGCCCGCTCGTTTCGGAGCAGGCGGCAGGTGATTAAAGAAAGATTCGGTACCACACTCCGCGCAGGTAGACATTACCTTCCACATAGAGCGTGTATAAGTCCGCAGAGACAATCCGCAGGAACAGCGTCCTGTCGCCGTGCAGTTTCCCGATCTGACGCCGGAACGCCTCGGCGGGAAAGGGCTTATGCGAGATGAAACGTCCGCGAATCTCGCCATCCGAGGGGAGGTATTCATACATGCGATAATTGAGTACCAGCCAGCGAAGGATTTTGCGGCGGGTTTCCACATCGTCCGTCCGCAGTGTGAAGCGGTTGAAACAAAGATTATTCATCGTAAATAGGAGTTAGTTCAATGACAAGGCCCGACAGAAGTAGTCCGTATAATCGAAATCCAGCCCCAAGCCTGAGCAGGCCGTTTCAAGGTCGCCGTAGCACAGAGCCCCGGCATCCCGCAGTTCCCGCAGGTTCTGAAGTTCCGCGGCCAGATATTCCTCGGCGCGCCGTTCGCCGCAGTGGCATGCGGTGCAGATATTTTCGATAACAGTATTTCGGTTCATAGTCGTAGAGTATTTAGTTCAGGTTATACAATCGGGCGAAATAGTTGTTCACGTCCGGAATGCGTTTCTTGTAATAAGGCTGGTTGTCCCTGCACCACGCGGCGAGTTCCTGCTTCGAGGTAAAGGGCTTGCGCCAGCTTCTTCCGGTCATAATCCGTTCGACCTCCGGGGCCAGAGTGTCGATGAAATCCTGCACCCTCCAGCCTTCCCAAATATGTTTTTTGCAAGTCGGCCGCTTTCGTCGTACTCATAACTGTAGTCGATCAGGGTTTAAGTATGAGTTTGTTGTCGGAGAGTGCAAGGAAATCGTCAAGCATGTGACACCGATCATCCAGCGAAATCCGTTCGCTGTAAGCTGTCTGCCGAATCTCGAAAGTATAAGTCAGCCCATGCCGCGTGATATGGCCGCGGCTTTTGTTGTCGAGCCAAACCACATCGGGTATCGCCTCCAACCGGTTGCGGTACCCGGTTATTTTTCGTTCGTTCTCCGCATTGATCCGTTCGAGATTCCGAAAACCCTGCGTGAGGTATTCCACCCAGTCGTCGATCTTCTTTTTTGTGAAAACCCCGATACGATTCGGTTCGGATTGCTTGTCGAAAGCCTTGCCGTAGGAGTAGTTGTCCGCATATCGGAGGAATGACCAATCGCAATGAAGCTCGTAATAGGTTTTCGGGTAAGTGTATTTGCGGACGAGAAACAGGATACCGTTTCTGCGGAAACCGGTGCAGGCTTCCTCGAAATAGTTTTTCAGACTGTCCGCGGCGTGTGTAACACGGTAGAACAAGGCCGCCTCCGGAATGAACTCTTGCACCGCTTCCAACACGGCCGATGCGCTTTTAATGGCCCGTTCTATGTTGTCCCCGGCATTGGCGAGCAACAGCTCGTCGAAGGTCGACTGATCGATCCCCTTTCTCATCGCCGAGCAGCCTGCCTGCGGCAGGATTCGGTTTCCCGCAGGTAGTCGTTCATCGTCGGAATAAGGATTGTACACTCGGCATCGGGTTGTCCGAGAAAACATTTCACCTTTACCGATGCCTCCACGCCGTCCCGGGCGTAGGTCTTGAAGCGGTAGTCGTAGCCCGCTACTGCAATTTCGAATTTCTGATTCTTCATCTTCGAAATGGATTTTGGTTTGACATACGGCCGGCGGATACCCGCTATGAAAGTGAGAAGCCGGCTTCGGGGCGGGATATTCAGCGGCAGGGGCAGCCCGCAGTCGGTCTTTTTCGTGCGATACGACCCGGAGGGTGGAGATCGCACGAAAAAGCCGAAAAGGGCGTAAGCCCCTGACGCTATCTTGCCCCGCAGACGGCGATCACATGGGATATTATCTGAATATTTTCGTTGGAATGTCTGAAACAAAAGGCCGCCCGGTGCAGAACGGACGGCCTTACAAAGAGAGGTGAAAATGAAGTATGCAAGGAATGCCCTGTGCCGTATGCCGGCAGCGGATTCAACGGATAGCGAAACGCACGGCAGCAGAGAGCATACGCTGGATTTTACGATGCTGAAGACGTTCCGTAAGGGCAATCAGATCGTAGGCGCTGTACATCATCTGTCCATTGACACTCCGGGCTTTGATAATGCGTTTACGCCGATGTTGTTCCAGTGCAGTGCGTTCCAGCCCCAGCACCTCGCAAACTTTATCCGATGAGAGGAACATCGGGCGGTCGCTCTGGCTGCACAGGTGCTCGAAGAGCAAGGTGGATTGGATCAGTGCGAAATGTGTGCGGAGCAGGCTTTCAAAAGTGCCGGTCTCCACCAGATAGTAAGTTCTTTCAGGGGATTGAGAGGACATGATATTGGATATTAGATGTTACGGATAGCCTTTTTAAGCTGTTTGCGTCGCTGGTACTCCAACTCCGTACGCTCGATGAACTGCGTGATCTCGGCGGAGGAGAACAGAAGGCGCCGACCGAAGCGGAAGCCCGTAAGTTGTCCGCTCGTCCGATAGCGGCGCAATTGGCGGTCGCTCATCTTCAGCAGGTCGCAGACTTCGGCGACTTCCAGAATCGGCATCCCGCAAAGCATATTACGATGCCGTTTCATATAGGAAATATCCTCACGGATATCCCGAACGATTTCAAGTATCTCTTCCATATTTTCCATAAGCGGTTTGTTCTAAGTGTTGCTGCTGCAAAGATGGCACGAAGGTATGAGGTGTTTATATCAGTAACCGCTTACTGATATGATATTTATCGTAATATGCTTGGATCCAGCAGGAGTCAGACGCCCGAAAATTTGTCCGCCAGCTTTTCTTTGAGCATGTCGACTTCCCGAGCGATCATCGGATGAGTGATTTTTGCATAAATTTGGGTCGTTGTGATATGCTTATGCCCCAACATCTTGGAAAGGGTCTCCATAAAAACTCCGTTTTGAAGGCAGATCGTGGTAGCATAGGTATGCCTCCTTGTGTGAAAGGAGAGCTGTTTGTCTATGCTGCATTCACGGGCAATATTTTTAAGACTGTCGTCGATGGAATCGAGGGACGGAATTTAAAAAAGAGAGCGATTGCCTGCCAGACCTCGATACTTATCCAGAATGAACAAAAGATAGGGCAACAGCGTGACACATATTTCGTCTCGGTTTTCTGGCAGTTACCGCTGATCCACCAATCGCCGTTTGTATCCTGCTCCAGCTGATCATAGGTCAGCGCCGACATGTCAGCATAACAGATACCCGTAAAGCACGAGAAGAGGAACATGTCCCGATTAAAATCCTGGCTTTTGTAACGCAGGCGGGTTGTCATCATGCGATGCAGTTCTTCTTCGGTCAGGAAACTCCGATCCGGATTCAGAGCCGTATAGCTATATAATGCAAATGGATTACGTGGCATCCAGCCGTTGTTAAAGGCAATCCTGACGACATATTTCAGGCATTTTAGATACCCGCAAACCGTCATTAGTTTAAGGCCCCGATCGGATTTCAGATAGACGTGGAACTATTCGATAAAAGATTGTTCCAACTCGGACAAAGGCATATCGCTTACATGATACTCCTTTTGCATGAAAACACGCAAATGGTCGATAGTATTGCGGTACCGCTTCCAAACTCCATAACAACGATCTATACCGATGCGCTTTTGATAATCGCAGGTAAATTTTTCAAACGCTTCCAACAGCATACGGTATTTATCTCCGAAGCCCAGATATGCATTCTTGACCTTCTCGGCCGAGACGAACGAATCCTGATCACTGATGGACTGATAGTGTTTGTTGATCTGGGCACGGATATTATCCAGATGGCGGTTAATGCGGTCGGCCTCAACGCTCTTGCCTTTACTCCTTTTTAGATAGAATAGAACCTTAAATTTGGTAAATTTCCAAATAGCTTCGAAAAATATACTCAACACGGTTTCGCGGTCACCTCTATTTCAAGTCTTTTTTATATTTCCAACCATATCCATATGCACTCTTCTGACGTCCAGCGAGAGCATTTTTCACATTATCGGCCCGTGTAACATTAAAATAGGAGATTATTTCATCGAATGAATGAAATTCTTTCGCAACATTACCATTATCATCTATTGCAACAATAATATTTGCTTCCGCATATTCATGAAGTACCTGTTCTGCAATATCGGAACCATTTTCTTCTAAGAATGTTTGAAATTCCGTCTGAGTTTCTTCTTCTATATCAAATTTAACCAAATTAAGAGTTTCCTCTATTGCAAAACCATCTCGCTCGTCATCAAGATCATTCTCGTCCAATTTCTCTATATTAAATGTGTTTGGAAAGCAAAATAATCTCGATTAAAACATCTTTTCTTAACGAAGTCTTTTTCTTCCTCACTTAGAGGCAATTTGGTTTCCCATATTTTGTCGTATACGGAGTTATAAATAGCCATTCTTTCATTTATAAACGCTTCGTAAAGTTCGCCTATTTTGGCTTTTATAATCTTTACTTCTTTTGTAAGGTAATGTGTATGTGAATGTCCCCAAGTCTGCTTATTATAGCCATACTGAGGATCATAAGCTTTGTAGGTATTTATAAGTTGTGTTTCGGCGTAATTCAACATATCGACAAGTCTCTCAATATCATTACTCTCATATTGTTGAACTACCTCAAATTTACATTTTTTAAAAGTCGAATACGCTCTCCAAAATCCGCCATTTGTCGAACCAGTCACGGGACTGATATGTTCCCTATGCCTTATTTGAGGATCTCGTCTAGTCTGTCCAATATATACCTTCCCATCCGGAAAAGTGTACTTATAAATGTATCCTTTCATTATTGTAGCACAGTTCGGATAATATTTAATTAATAAATTAAATATATCAGCATTATAAATGCCGAATTCAATAACTCGCTTGTCAGAATAGGCCACATCATTTTGAGCAATTCACATCGAACAGGCGAGAAATACACCTAACTCAATGCTATCAAATATTCAAAGCTACTTGAGCGTTCCACAACATCATGCCTTAGTAAATGATACCGCCAAGGTTTACCCCCATTTTTCAAGGTATATTCCGTTGCATTCTTGCAATATTCCTCGGCAGCTTTCTTTTTTTGCCTGCACATCTTCATCGGAAATATCTTTAAGGGCTTTTGTTTCTATCATGTAAATACATTCCGATGTTTCGACTATGAAATCCGGTTCATAGCGTTTGGCTCCATTTGCCCAATATATGTTGAATTGGTTAGGTGCTGGTCGCAACCACCTCAATACATCATTATCCGACTCCAGCACATTCGCAAAATCGAGCTCGGTTTTGCTGTCGAACTTACACTCCGTATAATATGATTTCAAGAAACCGGTAAATATGAATTTACGCACAAAGCTTGGTTTTACAGAATCTCTGAAATAATTCGTCCAAATCCGTCTAATTCTGTCAAATGCTGATCGACTATTCCAGAAAAAGGCAATACATTCGGTTTCAGGTATCCCAACGGCGTTATCACAAAATGCCTCTGCATCTGGTCAAAAATAGAGTTGGCGATTGCAACTTTAAATTGATTTACAACTTTTGCTAAATCAGTCTCGTTATCAACATTCTTCTCTATGGCTTCGACAGCCTGTCCGGCCAAATGATAGAGGAGTTCTGAGTTTTCGTCATAGTCGATTTCTTCGTGATCGATCAACGCATTCACAATCTGATTAACAGGAGTATCAAATTTTCTTCCTGTTATCACTTGCAACACTTCCATCGATTTCTCTCCAGCACCTACACTTATTCGAATAATCTCATCTTTCAGTGCAGGCAGATCAAATCCCATTCGCGTATCAAGATCAAACCACTTGAATTCAGCTTTATATGCCTCCTTTTGAATGGTCATACGTGGAATTTCTATAATATTGTCTATAAATTTCTTTACAACAACCTCCACAACTGAATCCACTTCTGCGAGCAACGGTTTTGCCTCTTCATCAGCAAAAAGCGGATTAGTCTCCTTCGCCTTTTTAATTATCTCATTCCGCGTAAGAACCTTAATCGCATCTATTACCTTCGGGTTGGACAACTCCTTAGCCGAGCGCACCGAACTGTTCATCTTGGGAATCACCGTCCAAACAGCTCGTTGAGCATCCATTACAGCCTTTGCATTCTTTTTCTCAACCTCCGTTTTTGCCTCTTCGATGGTTTTCTTCTCATGGAAATCAATTATGGTAGCAGCCGTAACCACTTTACCGGGCTCGGGAGTTAAATCCTCATCATCAAGTTCAACGTAAGAAACCTTACTCAATACCGAGTTCGGATCTTAGCTTTGGCGATAACGGCTTCAAAATTTTCATGCGCAATTACCGTCAACTTATCAATATCGGCATATCCCGTACGTTTCCCGCCATATGGCAGACGCAGGCCTCGACCTATTTGCTGTTCAACCAATATAGGCGCATCGGCCGCTCGTAAAGGCACAATGGTATACAGATTGGTTACATCCCAACCCTCTTTAAGCATATTTACATGAATAACGATCTCTATCTTATTGTCCGGCTTCTCCAGCGAAACAAATAGCTTATCTATCTCCTCATCTTTCTTGGTCGAGCTGTCTATTTGAAGCACTTTACCTGCATACCTCCCGTCAAACATTTCGTTCTGTATTCTATTGAATGTTTCGGTGGCATGTTGAATACTTTTGCAAACGATCAAAATAAAGGGTTTTACCAGAGGCTGATTATTATTTTTGGCATACATCTCCAAATGCAGTTTCGTATGTTCATGGACACTCACTGCATCTTCGATTTTAAGTATATCCAACTCCTCATCGGTCATATTGCCCCGGCTGAAATTCCTTCGTCTGGCGATGGTCGGGATCTTCACATATTTTCCATCGGCCAACGCTTGAGCCAGATTATATTCATAGACAATATTCTTAAACGATTTTCCTTTTTCATCGGTAGGCGTAGCCGTCATTTCGAGACCCAATATAGGACGCAATTCATTGATGGCTTTCTTCGAAGCATCGGCATGATACCGGTGCGCTTCATCCATAAGGATAACCAAGTCATCCAACGAAGAGAGGTAATCGAAATATGACTGCCCCAAATATTCCGATAGGCGGCGCATCTTGGGAGCTCCCTTTTTCCCACCTTCTTTACTCTCGGTATTAAACTTCGATATATTGAAGATGTTAATTTGTATCTGATTATCCGAAAACAGGTTACGGGCCTTGTTGTAATTATCTCCGGTTATAATTAAAGGCTCGTTATGCACAAACTCCGATATCCCCTTAAATACATATTTTTCGTATGAAGGGTCGCCAAAATCACGCATCAACTTCTCGTAAAGCGTGAGATTTGGAGCCAAAATGAAGAAATGCCTGATGCCTTTTGCCAGATAGAGATAGGCAATACAAGCACCCATCAGCCGGGTCTTTCCGATACCGGTTGCTATCGAGAATGCAAACGATGGAAAATCGCGTTCAAAATCCTTGCAGTATGGGCAGACTTCCTTTACACGTTGTAATTGCTCTTTTAGATAGACCTCATAAGCTACCGCTTCGGCCTCCTTATCCGATTGTCGTTCGAGTTTCGACAAAAAAAGTTTGTCTACAAGGCGAGTTAGCACATCGAGTGCTTCGGCCAGCGGTTCCCGAAGCGACAGGCGTTGTTTTATCGTGTTTGCAATAGTATTCATACCGATAGATTAAAATAGTTCCTGTTGTCCCTCAATCGTTTCTTTGGCCACCTCGCTATCTGTAGCGTATTCGAACTCGTCCTCCATCGGCCCCTCTTCCTCGTCGTTGACGTGGGGTAGGTCGATGATGTTGAGCGAATAGTCGTCGTGGGCAAATTCGCAGCGCCCCAGCAGCATCTGCGGAATCTTCTTTATAGAAATGTTAGAAAATGCCTGCTTGCACTCCTTTTGGAACGACGTACAACATATCAATAAGCTCTCGCCTTCGGTCATTGTCTCACGTATGGCAGCAAGTCCCTCCACCGTCATGAACTGCGTCGTAGTGTAGATGAAGTCGCTCTCCGACGAATAGCCCTGCTTCCAATAAACATCGGTCGAGGGAGCATAGGTGAATCCCTCCTGCTTGGCCATTGCCGCCGCCAGCATATCGGCATTGTACTCCTTGTTGATTACCAGGTTCCCAAACTTGTCCTCTTTGAGTAGGCTCGGCGCCAATTCATAGAATTTGAAACCGTTCCCACCCTTCCAATTCTGCGCTTTGGAGATTCCTCCCTGATCGGTTCCGTCGGTCACCATCTTCAGACGGGGATAGCAGTGCGTATAGGCGTGCTGCCCCAACTCGACCCCGATATAGCGACGGCCCATCTTCTGTGCCACGGCGGCCGTGGTCCCCGACCCGAGGAAACTGTCCAGCACCAGGTCGCCTTCTTCGTTACTAAACTAATACATCTTTGAATAAGTTTCTCTGGCTTTTTCCCTTTTTTAAAAGTTACGTTTCCTTCTTTTGCAATACCTTCCCATGCAATATCTGTCCATATATCTGTTAATGGCATAGATGCGCAAATTTCTCCATTTATCTTACATATATTTTTATTGTAAAAAGCTAATTGCTGTCCATTTATATATACACATCATCCTTATCTTCTCGTTTAAGCTTGAAGATTTTATCTCTATGGATTAGCGATTCAGCTTTTATATCTAATATTTTCTGACCTGCTCCAGAATCACTGATAGCTGTATATCTACAAATTCTGTGAGCATTTCTTATGATAAATTCATTATATTTTTTTTATTAGACTTTCTGGATTTAGGCTTCTTGTTTTTTGTGTTTCGCTGAATACCTGAGCAACAGGTTTAAATATCCAGTCTTCATAAGATGCATCTATATTGGTAATATATTTATTATATGCATAATCAGGATTTCGTTTAGCTCTCAATTGATTTTCTCGAAGCCTTTTTCTATCCTTTACATAATATAAAATATATTCGGAGGCCACAAACATCCCAGGATTGACTGTACTAAATGCAGAAGGGGAACGAGCATCAATGGTTATTCTGTTCATGAAGTTTTCCCGATGAAAAATTTCATCAAGAATTACTTTACAATAGTCAGCCTCATTATCATCAAGATGTACAAAGATCGCCCCGTCATCTCTCAATAGATTGTAAAGAATAGCAAATCTTTCATACATCATATTTAGCCAAATCGAGTGTTCAATTCCGTCATCGTATCCTATTTCCTGTCCATCTGCATTAATTCTTGCTCCTGTATTAAAGGGCGGATCGATATAGATACATTTGACGGCACCCGTATAGTTCTGTTCAAGGGCTTTGAGGGCAAGCAGGTTGTCGCCATGGATGAGCATATTGCCGTTCCACGATTTGCCATTGGGCAGAGTGCCCGTCTCGACCGTACCATACGAATAGTCAGGATTCTCGATGAGAATCCGCGGTTCAATCGCCTCGCGCGGATCATCCTTTCCAATCCACGTCAGTTCCAGTTTCTGCAATTTCTTATCTTGTGCCATTGTTATCGGTTAATATTTTGTTAATTCTTTTTTCTCTTGTTCAATATATTATAATGATGAGTCTCTCATTTATATATCATCTGCTATAGCTGACCTATCAATGGCGATTAAAGCTAATTGTTTAGATAGCTTGATTAGCAAGACAAGGTGTTACGATTTTACACTCTACTTGATTTTTTATTTGAGGCGAAAGTTTAGCTAAAATCAATCCTTCTTGAATCATTTCATAATTGTTATTCAAGAAAATCGCTACGACTTGTATATCTTGGACCATTAACATATATTCCTTATATGCTTTATACTTTTGCTTGTTTAAATAACGAACATTCTTGTTATGTCTTATAGGCAATAAGAAATCTAAAAAAGTATTGGTTCGATCCAAACTATCAATTCCGTTTTTGATTTTAGACGCTATATCATCTTCTTGAAATATGAACGCATTGCAAATCTCTCGTATATTATTTGAATCGATATTATTTACACAAGCGGATCTTACCTTGCAACCACTGTCTCTCCTGTTCGTAGTTCAATATTTTGAGCTGAAGCTGTCATTTTTTCATTAACGGCATGATTATCGCGACGAGTTTTTTCGTTATCTTCGTGATTGTGTTGTAGTTGCTTGTATAGTACATACAATGTTATCAAACTGACGATTACTAAACCAATATAACTTCCATAAAACGACAGCCAATCTGGACTGCCTCCGACAATCGGCGAGAAGGCGGGTATAAAGATAATAAAATTCAGCAAAACGGGAGCACCCAATCTGATTAAGATTGCCCACCAATATTCTTTGAGGAACGCCTTGAACAAGGCCCACTTTTTTTGAGGTTCGCTCTCATATGATTCTCCATTTAATGGTAAACAGTTCAGTTTGCTGGATCTTCTGTTGCAGCATCTTTTCAATACGGCTTAAAAGTAGCTCTTTTTTTTCATCGATTTCATCTTGGGCATTAAAAAGATTCTGTCGCTTCTCAATACGCTTACGTTCCATCTCCTTGATGGCTCTTTGAGCTTTTACCTTCTCTTCCAGTCGGCCGATCTTTTTGGCTTCCGATTTCCGAAGGCGTATCTCCTGATCCAAATCCGAGATTTCGCGCTCCAAAGCGAGCTTCATATCGCCGGCCCAGTTATCCAGTTTCTCCATCTCTTCATCGAAAAAGCGGTTGTTTCTGTCAGAGGAAGAAGAAAGAATATCATGGTTCAGCTCTTCAACCTTATCGCATAAACAATCGGCAGTTGTAATGTCTACTCCGGTTTGTGACAGCAGACGTGCCGGAAGCAGGAGCATCCGTTCGGCAATTTCGGGATAGACCCAATCGCCGCTATCGGTAAGGCAGGCAATAACCAGATGGTCCTCCGGCTCAAAAGAATCGATGGATATCTTCTCTACCCGCATGGTACCGCTTTGGCCTACGAGGTCGTCAAGCAGCTTGGTTCGTCCTGCCGTGTGCGTATAATCAAACTCGATATATGCCGGCGTGTGAAGTGGCTCCCGATACTTGGCCAAAATGTCCTTGGCCAAAGGACTGCTTATACGATAAGGTCGCACTTGCTCGTCTTCACACTCTTTCGACAAAGTATAGATCGACCCGTCGATATGAAGCGTGAAGGCATAGCGATCTTCATCGAATGTGGCCTCTCCCTCCAACGCATGCCGCGTTAGAAGCCAAAGACGTTTTTCAAACTGGTCGAGATTTTTCCGACTTTGAGCCAGATTGTCTCTCAACTTCTCCTTGACCGATTCATCGAAATTTTCCAATAAAGCCGAGCGGGCTTTTATCATCTTCTCGGATATTTGCTCCTGCAATTCTGACTGCAACCTGTCAAATGCAGCCTCTATCTCATCAGTCGTTCGACATTCGTCGTATATTTGTGCTATGCGTTTTTCAAAATCGACACCATTGCCTATGCTGCCCAAAATCTCATCACTGGCACCAAACACACCATTGAAGAGCTGGAACTTCTGATCCAACAGTTCATACACACGTATATCGGCCGCATTACTCTTATTGAGGAAGTTCACAACTACGACATCGAATTTCTGTCCATATCGGTGGCATCGACCTATTCGCTGTTCGATCCGCTGTGGATTCCATGGCATATCATAGTTCACTATCAAAGAGCAGAATTGCAAATTGATACCCTCGGCGGCAGCTTCGGTAGCAATCATGATAGTGGCTTCATCCTTAAAATAATCAACGATAGCCGCCCGCCTGTCGGCCGTAAGGGATCCCGTAACCTTGGGTGTGCCTTTATGCTTCTTCAGCCATGCCTGATAGATAGCCGTCGATTCTTTATCGGTATTAGTCCCGTTAAATCGAACAACCTTACCCTTATATCCCCTCTTTTCGAGATGTCCATAAAGAAACTCTTGCGTACGTTTTGACTCCGTAAAGATAAGTGCCTTGGAGGCAGCACCTAAATGCTTTAACTGCTCAAAACCTTTATCCAACGCGACAAACAGATGTTCAGCCTTACTATTCTTTTTAATTTTCTCGGCCAGATCTCTAAATTGCTCCAGCTCGGATATTTCTTTCTTTATGCCTTCAATATCGGCTGGGGGCAACTCCTCGATATCTTCTTCAATCTCTTCATTATCCACCCACTCATCATTGTCTTCTTCGTATTCTTCAATGACGAGATTCTTGAGTAACACATTATCGTTTTTTGCGATAATATCCTGCAACCGATTGATAAGAGAGCAGAATGTTCCATATATGGCATATGTTGAAGATGCAAGCAGTTTCCTTAATATCAAAGTCATAAGCTGACGTTGACTATTAGGTAAAGCATACAGTTTCGGTTTATTCAAATAATCAGTCACCATATCGTAGAGACGTTGTTCGTTCTCTGTCGGGAAGAATTCCTCTACTATGGCAATCCGTTTGGTATACTTGATATATTCCAAAACCTGTCGTCTGAGGGTGCGCTTGCAAACGGGTTGTAGTCGACGTCTCAATTCCATGAACTCTTCATCGGTCAAACTATGACCAAATTGGCTCTTGAAACTTTTTATATCCCCAAACACATAATCGTCGATAATAGAAACCAAACCATATAATTCCAGAATAGAGTTTTGCAATGGAGTTGCCGTCATCAATATCTTCTTTCTGGATTCTATAGCCTCTTTAATGGTATTGGCAATCCGGTTTTGCGGTTTATATACATTACGCAGCCTGTGCGCCTCGTCTATAATTACCAGATCCCAGTTCGTACTCTTTATATAAGCGGCTTTGGACTTTGCAAATTGCAAGGAAGAAATAACTATATTCTCCGTATCAAACGGATTAAAAGCGCCATTTTCTATGGAGGCATTAAAGGACTTTGTCTCCATAATCACAGATGGCAGGTAGAATTTCTCCAACAGCTCACTCGACCATTGTTTTCGCAAGTTAGCCGGACATATAACCAGCAATCGCCTTTTATGCTCGGACCAATGTTGTGATAAGATAATACCGGCCTCAATAGTCTTTCCCAAACCAACCTCGTCGGCAAGTATAGCCCCTTTGGATAAAGGCGACTTAAATGCAAACAAAGCCGCCTCGACCTGATGCGGAGTGAGATCCACCTGCGCATCTTGCAAAGAGGCCGTAAGCTTGTTTATATCGTTTGCCGGCAATCTTCGGGTCAAGAAACCTGCTATATATATGGCCTGATAATCTGTTATATTACAGCACATTACGACTTACTAAAAGCTATATTGCCCAGCTCCTTAGACCTAACATCTACCGGTCTGGAACTTTTCCCAATTTTTATCCAGTCCTCCTTAAAGTTAGGATTGGTCAATATATAAACATAACCATCACTCGTTCCCATAATTATTCAGTCCTTAATAAATCATCTACTTTTACCTCAAGACATTTAGCTATCTGAATAAGCATTTCCACATTAGGTTGTGTAGTATTGAAACCCCCTTAGACACAATAGCAGGATCTTTTCCTAATTGCTCAGAAAGCCATTTGTTGGTTCTACTTTTTTCGGCAAGAATAACTTTGATTCGATTTAAAAACTATACACTCCATAAGATCAATTATTCTCATCTACAAATATAGCAAAAGCTCTTGAATGAAAAAAACTTATATCTCTACCGGTCAAAATATTGAAAATACAAACATTTTCCCCAATTATATACTTTAATGTACCAAACTTAATTTTAACGAAATTGGATTCTACCTTTTGTACATAACTTAGGGTGATACTCTATTTTTTAATTCTTTGATACTTAGCATCAAATATCGTAGCGGGAAATAGTTTGGATAATATATCTTATTACCCTGCTAATTTCCGCCACGAGGGGTAACAAAAAGAAACCACCTCGCATTTTTTGCGAGGTGGTTTCTTCTGAAATAGCAATAAAATTCTATGGTATAGCTACAATGGCATTGATAACTTGCGTTATTGGATCTCCGTACTCGAAATCAGCAAACAAAAGTCCGACACATTCATAAATGCTTTAATTGTTTTTATTGATCAGGTTCACCACAACCTTCGTCATCACATCCTTTTCTTCTGTACGGCTTTCGGCAATCATCAGCGTCAGGGCGACCAGCGTGTTGTTATCCAAGAGGCGTGAACCGTCAGCACGGTAAAGAATCCGATTGTTTTCCAAAAACCAAAGGAATAGGAAAGCCGCGATGCGTTTATTGCCATCACTGAACGAATGGTTCTTAACTGTCAGATAGAGTAGGTTGGCCGCCTTTTCCTCGACACTCGGATAGAGATCCCGCCCGCCGAAAGTCTGGTAAATAACGCCCATAGTGCTTTTGAACGACTCGTCCTTCTCGTGAGCGAACAGCTCGCTGCCTCCGAACTTGTCGCGCAACACCTGCAACGCTTCCATCGCATTCTCATACGTTGCATGAAATGGCTCCTCGGGTGTGGTATCCGACACCTCCAACTGCTGGTAATCGTAACGGTCGAGCGTATCGAGACCGTAAGTATAGTCCGTAATCACGCGCAGCAACCCGACCGCCTCGGATTTCGTGACGGCCTTTGCCGACAGCACATTTGAGAGCAGACGGACAGTCTGTTTCAGTTCCTCCAACTGCTCGATCTTCGCTTGGCTATTGATAGCATAACCTTTTATAAGGTACTCCTTCAGCACCTTGTTCGCCCAGATACGGAACTGCGTACCGCGTTGCGATTTGACACGGTAGCCGACAGAGATAATCACGTCGAGATTATAAGCCGTAATTTTACGCTTCACGGAGCGATGTCCCTCCTGTTGAACTATCAAGTATTCCTTGACAGTTGCCCCTCGTTCAAGTTCGCCTTCTTTGAACAAGTTGTTTATATGAAGACTGACATTCTGTTTGGTCGAGTTAAACAATTCGACCATCTGCGCCTGCGTCAGCCACACGCTGTCGTTCTCCATGCGGACGTCTAAACAGGTCTCGCCGTCGGCTGTCTGGTATATGATAATTTCTCCTCTGTCCATACCAACAAATATAGGAAAATCCGCCCGCATCTCCAAAAGTTTTCGCATTTGGATTTCTCGCTAAAGATCGCTATATTTGCATTGTCATGCAAGGAGATACGGCGGTGACGCAAGCAATCCGGGCAGACGGGCGCAAGACCGTGCAAAAGGACGGTAGGCGATGCGGGAATCAGGCTCGAAGAAGCATCGCAAACAACTGATATACATATAGGTTCATTTAGTGCGGAAGCACCTTTATCCGCACTTTTCAGTATCCTTTTGGAGACTTTTTTTGTGAGCGAATCTGCGCAAACAAGAGAATTTCAATCTGTATATCAACATCTTACAATCGAATTTAGAATCTTCCGCAGGAGCAAAGCTGTTCCGATAAAAGCACATTTCGCATCTACCAATTCGGATTCTTTTCATCGCAACGTTTGCAATATGACAACCCATAATGGGCGAAGCGGGCTTAAAATTTGGCACGAAGCCGGGAATCGGTTATCTTTACTTCGAATTGTAAACATTATGACTATGCAGGACATGATAAACGGACGGTGCGGCTGGTGCGGAACCGACGAGCTGTATGTGAAATACCATGACCAGGAGTGGGGGAAATTGGTGACCGACGACAAGACGTTGTTCGAATTTCTTGTCCTGGAGAGCGCCCAGGCCGGGTTGAGCTGGATAACGATACTCAGAAAGCGTGAGGGGTATCGCAAAGCCTTCTGCGATTTCGACGCCGGACGGGTGGCACAAATGACCGACCACGACGTCGAACGGCTGATGCGGTTCGACGGCATTGTAAGAAACCGGTTGAAAATCAAATCCACAATCACAAACGCAAGGCTATTCCTCGCCATACAGGAAGAGTTCGGCAGTTTCTACAACTACACCCTGTCGTTCTTTCCCGACCGGAAGCCGATTACCAACACCTTCCGGTCGTTGAGCGAGATTCCGGTATCCTCGCCCCAATCCGATGCCATGAGCAAAGACATGAAAAAACGGGGATTCAAATTCTTCGGCAGCACGATTTGTTACGCCCACCTGCAGGCGGCAGGATTTATCGACGATCACCTGACGGACTGCATTTGCCGAAAAAGATAAATAACACATAGATTGACAGTCAGGCTGCTGAAAAGCCAAACGGGTATTCCTTTGTCTTCCTTTATCCGCACATCGAAGTCTTCTCCCTGGGAGACTTTTTTGCGGGCGGCAGGCCGGACAAATGCGAATCGCAAGCCGATAAATCCCAGAAGCCTTCCATCCCCGTATTGGGCGGAAATTGCAGATTTATTTTGCAAATGCGTGTTTATTTCATACCTTTAAATCGAAATCCGAGGGGGGGGGTGAAACTGAAACCAACCCTTATGACCGATGCGGGCAACACCGCGCAGGGACACGCATATTTTCAATCTGCCTCTTCCCCCAATCGTTTAACTAAAACACTTTTTAGGATGAAACATTGGGGTCTTTTCTTTTTGGCGCTCTGCTGCGCGGCCTGTCACGACGATGAACCGGCGCAGAGGTATTACATCACCCTCGATGAAGATGAAATCAGGGCAGATTATTCCGGGATTCAGCAACGTATAGCAGTTTCGGCCAACTGCGACTGGACTATCCGAAATATTCCGCAATGGTGCATTATCGAAAAGGCCGTTGCGGATAACGCTGCGTATCTGAATATAGAGGTGCTGCCGAACGACACGGAAAATCCGCGCGAGGCAACAATAACGCTTGCCTGCCCGCATGACAGGTACAAACTGACAACCGCCGACCTGTTTGTTTCCCAAGCCGGGCAAAAAAAGCCGGAATACGACCCTTTGCAGTGGCACACGTTCGCAGTTAACAAATTCAACGATAACAAATACGACCTCCTGCCGGACAATGTCACGCGCAAATACCGGCTTTCGGCCGAACAGTCATTTGTAAACCCGGCGTTCAGGACGCAGGTTTATCCGGGGCATTTGATTAACTGCCATACTGACAACCGGACATTGACGGTCTACGACCAATATACTTACAACCCGATTAACATCAGTGCCTCTATCAATGGGAAGCTTTATGAAAAGGAAATGCTGCCCTCGTTCGACGGTATGAATGAAATGGTGCAGCAAATAACCTCCGAATTACCAGCTCAAAGTCAGCAATTCAACTATATCGGCCCTTTGCAATACCACTCACACAGGCATCTGCACCTGCTGGGGGTAGGCAACCTGGGCCTCAACCTCGATGAACTGCTAAGCGGGAAACCCTACACCGAAAAAGAAATGGGGAAACGGACGGGGTTTTTCTATAACTATTCCCGGGAAATGTTTACTATTATGATGGACTATCCTGATAAATTAATCCGAGAAACAATCAGCGAGGAACAACTGCCCGATATGTCCTATATTACCCACATGACCTTTGGCCGAATGTCTTTGCTTTTCGTTGAGACAGACCAGGAATATACGAAGGCAATAAGCGTTGTTGATAAAATTATCAAAAAGGAAGAGTTGAGTGCGGATGACATTCAGGTTAAAGCCGATCTTCTCGTCTATTATGTCTATTTCGACAAAGGCAACAACCCGCAAACGGTTACGGGCGGCAGCGAACTGATCGGAAGATTCGTGAACGAGATCGGCTCGCTGAATATCACGCCTTTAGGGTTCACCACAAATAAACTATCCAACAATCAGGTTGGAAATTTAGTCATAGAATTTGCATTGCCGTAAACCGGATCCCTTCGGAAAAGGCAACCGGAGAGGGAATAAATTCCGGTTTCAATACAGTGCGGCAATCCCCGCCTCAGCGCATCAGCAGCTTATACCCCACTCCCCGCACGTTCACCAACTGGATCGACGGGTCGGCCGCAAGGCGGTGGCGCAGGCGGGTGATGAAGACATGCAGGCTGCGGGCATTGAAAAACGAATCGTCGCCCCAGATATTCACCAGCAGGGTTTTCATCGGCACGATCTCGCCTGCATTCCGGCAGAGGTATTGCAGCACTTCGGATTCGCGGGCCGAAAGTTCCGTCACCACGCCGTCGCACGAGAGCCGCTGGCGCTCGGCGTCGAAACGCATACGCCCCAGTTCGAACACACGTTCCGTACGCGCTTTCCCGACGCCCGCACGCCCGGCAAGCGCCCTGACCCGCACGATCAGCTCGCTCATGGCAAAGGGCTTGCGCAGGTAATCGTTGCCTCCGGTCTCGAATCCCTGCACCACGTCCTCGGCCGCCGAGCGCGCCGAGAGGAAAAGCACAGGCACCCCGGGCGCTTCGCGGCGCAGGCGCCCGACGAAGGTGAACCCGTCCATACAAGGCATCATGACATCCGACACGACCACATCGGGGCGCGACCCGCGGAACGCCCGCAACCCGGCCTCGCCGTCATGGGCGACCGTCACCTCGAACCCCTTTTCGGAAAGAGTATCGGCAATGATCCCCGCGAGGGTTTGCTCGTCCTCTACGAGCAGCAGTCTGATCTTATCGCCCATCGTCCGGAAGTATCAGGGTGAAGGTCGTACCGCGCCCCTCGGTGCTCTCCACTGCGACCGAGCCGCCGTGTTTGGCGGCGATCAGCCCGACGTAATACAGCCCGAGGCCGAAGCCCTTGACATTGTGAATGTCGCCCGTAGGCACGCGGTAGAACTTATCGAAGATATGCGCCTGCGCAGCACGCGGGATACCCACGCCGTCGTCGGCGACGCGCAGGACGACCCGGCCGCCGTCCCGCCCGGCCGAAATGCGGATATGCACCTCCTCGCCGGAATATTTCAGGGCATTGTCGACCAGGTTGTCCAGGGCATGCGAGAGGTGGAAGCGGTCGGCGAAGGCAGTCAGCCCTTCGGGTGAAACATCCACCGTGACCCGTGCGGGTTTGGCCGCCTGCATCCGGAACTTCTCGGCCAGCGCCCCGAGCATCCCGGCCAGGGGGATACGTTCGCGGCGGAGCGTGAAATCCTCGCGTTCCTCACGCGACATGGTGAGGATGCGCTCGACCATCTCCGACAAAGCCGTCAGCTGGCTGCGGATCACACCCAGATACTTCGCACGCCGCACCCCATCGTCGGCCGCCCCGAAATTCTCCAGCGCGTCGTTGGCCGCATAGGCCACGGCGATCGGGGTCTTCAGCTCATGGGTGATATTGTGCGTGAAATCCATCCTCATCTCCTCGAGCGTCTTCTGCCGGAACAGCGTCCGCAACAGGTAGATGACCACGAACGCGACGACGAGCAGCATGAGCACCGAGGTGAGGATGATGCCGAACAGCTCGCGCAGCAGTTCCCGGTGGGGATTTTCGATCTTCACCCGGAAAAGCAGCTTGTCGTCCGTGGTAACGCGCGAGGTGAACACCTTCGGGTTCCGTATCTGCGGAGCATCCTTCTGCGAAGCGATGACCGCCTCCTCCCGTTCCGCCCCCGTTGTCCGCGCCGCCAGGCTGTCGAGCCGGATTTCGGCAACATCGCCGCCGTCCCGGCCGCGGATCACGTCGACGCTGTAGGGCAGGCCGATGCCGGCATCGGCCAGGTAACGCGTCAGCAGGGAGTCGTAGCGGGACAGGTTGAACTGGAGGGCCGTGAACGAAGGCATATGCACCTCCTGATAAATATAACGGGTCTTGTCGCCGCGGCGCAGGGCGATATTCGTCCGCACCGTGTCGACCTTCGGCCTGAGGGAGATCACCTTGCCGGCAGTTCCGAGGTTCTCCACCGAGATCGCACCGATCATATCCGTCCTCACGGAGTCGATATTGCCCGTCGTCACAACCGACGTCCGGGTCTGCGACGTCCGGCGCCGGTTACCTATCAGCAGGTCGTCGTACGCCGCGCGGTTCATGGCGAGCGTCACCTTGCGCGAAAACTCCTCCGCACGGTCGGCATACATCCGCCACAGGCTCCACGCCTGCACGAGGGCCAGCGCCAGCAGGGCGCCGATCGCGCAGAACGAGATATTTCTGAAACGGTTCTTATCCACGGCCAAGGGGTTTATACCGCAAAAATACGAATAAAAACACTCCTGCCGCCGGCGTTAACATTATTTAACACTTCTTAACGCGGCGTTAACCATCGCCCTTCGTTTTTCGGGGTAATATTGCACCGTAAACCAACACACCGAAGCCATGAAAACAAAACTCACCTTCCTTATCATCGCCGCCGCGCTGGCAGCCGCAACCGCAGGACGGGCGCAGACCGTCATCTCCTACTCGACCGACGGCGGGGCACAGGCCCTCGAAACGGGCGACATACCACAGACCGTACTGGACACCGCCACGCTCGAAGTGAGCTACCGCATGGAGTGGCTGCGGCGCCCCGACAGAGAGAAGCCGATGCAGGATCTGCTGCTGTTGCAGGCCGGCGGGAAGGTTACGAAATTCTTCTCCTACAAGACGCTCCAGCGGGACTCGCTGCTGCGCATCACCCCGGCCGAGCAGGTGCTGGCCAACGTGGGCAACTTCAAGGGGGGCCTGGAGGCCGTCGTATTCCAGAACTACCCCGCAGGCGAGATGACCTGCACCGACAAGATCTCACGGGACAACATGCTCTACACCGAGCCGCTGCCCGAAATCGAGTGGACGCTCCGCGACGGGACGCGCGAGGTCATCGGTTACGACTGCCGCCGTGCGACCTGCCGCTTTCGCGGGCGCGATTACGAAGCCTGGTACACCGAGGAGCTCCCGCTCGCCACCGGCCCCTGGAAATTCCACGGGCTGCCCGGACTGATCCTGGCCGTGAACGACACGGGCGACGACGGGGGCATCATCCGCTTCGAGGCGACCGGGATCCGCCGCGCCGAAGTTCCGGTGACGATGGCCGACCTGAACTACCTGACGACCTCACGCAAAAAATTCATGGCCACCGAGCGCAAATACATGACCGATCCGATCGGCTACATGCAGGCCAATTCGAACATCAGGATCACGGTAAGAAACGAGGACGGAACGCCGTGCGAGGGTGCCGACCTGCTCCGCGAATACAATCCGCTGGAAACAGAATAGCCCCGCGGCGCGATGAAGTACCTGCTGACCCTGCTTTGGTCGCTGGGCGCAATCGCCGCCCAGGCCCAGGAGTACACGGGCCACGTGGCCGACAAGGAGGACGGGGCGCCCGTCGCCGGGGCCATCGTCAC
>ERZ791909.274-NODE-274-length-51797-cov-6.221174_pt1 | contig 51797 bp, 45 predicted proteins | sample MGYA00510143_ERZ791909 | MGnify/ENA primary metagenome ERZ791909 (study PRJEB30046, sample SAMN00792093) | human gut metagenome | study: EMG produced TPA metagenomics assembly of the A metagenome-wide association study of gut microbiota in type 2... | reverse complement strand
TTTCTCCATAAAAGATACTAATTTTTAGGCGAATTTTAATTCCGCCAATGAGTTAGATAAGAATATAAAGATGAAGCATTCATGAAAAGATGTAAAAGATGTATAGAACTATTCTTGTACTGTTGGCTCCTTATCGTTTCGCTTACTTCTTGCGTTTATGATGACTATTCCAGTTGTCCGCCAAAGGATGGCCGTAGATTGGTGCGGATTAATGTAGATTGGCGTTTGTTTGATAAAGAGGTGCCTACAGGTATGACGGTCATGGTGTTTCCCTGGTCAGGTGGTGCTCCGCATACTGCCTTGACTAATGATATAACACATGCCGACTTTTTCTTGGAACCTGGAAAATATCATGTACTGGTATTCAACCAGAGTACGACCGAGTTTGGTACACTCGAATTTCAGGGAATGGACTCTTACGAGACGGCGCGAGCTCTGGTACTGCATACAACATCGCGCTGGTACTCGCGTGGAGATAATGAACTGATAGGGGTTGAGCCCGAGTGGCTTGCCTCTGATAAACTCGATGAATTCGATGTTTCTGGAGACTATTCTGAGGCTACTTTAACGCCAAGGAATGTGCTTTCGCATATCCGGGTCAACGTGAAAGTTCCAGGTATAGGAAACCTGTATTCTGCGAGAGGATCCTTAACTGGTATTTCAGAAGGATTTCTGCTGGGACAGGGGAAGCCGCTTCAGAGTAGTAAGGTGACTTATCTTCTGGAGTCCTGGACGAAAACGATAGATAAGAATGACGCAACATTAGGAACGTTGACGACATCGTTTAAATGTTTTGGCCTACCAGAAACTGCCCATCTTGCTGCAGAAAACAATAAGCTGTCTTTTTCAGCTTTGTTGATAGACAAAAAGACGCAGGTAGATTATCAGTTTGCGGTAGGAGATAAGTTTCAGGAAAATGAAAATTCATCGGAGTTAGGTTATTTTTCTTCTCTCCATGTTGATGTTGAGTTGCCGAACCCTTTACCTGATGTGAAGCCTTCGGAAGGAAGTTCTGGCGGTTTTGACGTCACGGTCAAGGATTGGGGTAAACCTGAGGATATTGATATGGAACTGTAGAAAAAGTGATAAGAATCAGATAAAAATAGTAAAAGAGTAATAATAGATTAGTTTAATTTAAAAATCCAAAAAGATATGGATAAGAAATTTGTTATGGGTATTGCTGCAATGGCAGCGTTGACATTGGTAAGTTGTTCAAGCGATGACTTGGATAGTTTTTCAGACAATTCTTCTAAGAATGAGGCTATCAGCTTTGATGGCTATTTGGGAAGAAGTGCAGTTGCTGTAAATGGTTCACGTGGTAGCGTGGAGACGGTGACGACGCTTGAGAATAATGGTTTTGGTGTGTTTAGTAAGTATACTGGTACGGGTTCTTTTTCTGATTTCGCCAATCAGCAGGTAACTCGTAAATATTCAAAGTGGACATATTCTCCTATTAAGTATTGGCCAACAACAGCTGGTCATATTGATTTCTATGCGTATGCTCCTTATGATAAAAACACAACGTTAACTGAAAATTCTAAGATTAATTTTAATGTAGCACATGATGTTGCTGGTCAGAAAGATTTGTTGTGGTCTAGAGTTAATGCTCAGATAAATACACCGATCGCTAGTACAAATAATAAAGTGAAATTCCAATTTGCTCATGCTTTGTCTAGACTTGGTTATACTATAAAGTTACATGAACAATATCCTTCTGCAAAATTTACATTGAAAAAGATTACATTGGCAGGATCTCCTGATGAAACAACGAATGCTTTCTATAAAAAGGGTATCATAGATTTGTCTACGGTAAAAAATGTACCAACAGGTGATGCACCAACAGGTCTTTGGGATACATCATCATCTGCTAAGCAGAATTTTGATTGGTTCTCTGGAACTTATGAGAATTTAAGTAAAACTGCATCTAATCCTGATAAAGATAATAATTATTTGTTTGTAATTCCACAGAATTTCTCTGATAACATAGGAACTGTAGAACATCCAGTAGAAAATCCAGATAAACTTTATGTTATCGTACAGTACACTATAAAGTATGATGGTGCTGGAGAGCAAACAAATACGGTTTATAAGCAAATTCAAAAGGATTTTAAGCAGGGTAAGGCATATATGCTTAACTTGACCATTGGTCTTCCAATCGAATTCGATGTTGATGTTACTAATGGTGTTGACGATTGGGGAAAAGATGAAGGTATCAATATCGGTTCCGATGGCAATCTTTGGGATGGTATCGAATAAAAATAATGAATTTAATAAATTATCATAAGATGAAGTTTCTTCGTTTAGCCTTTTATGTTTTGGTAGCACAGCTGGTATTATCTGGCTGTGCCGGCGAAGCTGTGGAAGAAACTTCATCTTCTTCAGCTTCTGAAATCAACTTTGATGCTTATGTAGGTCGGGATGCTTCAACCCGTTCTGATGTAACCGATATGAAATTTCTCCAAAGTAAGGAATGGAACGCCGGATTTGGTGTCTTTGCAAGATACAACCATATTGATGGGACAATCTCATCTCTGATGGATACTGAACACGTAACCTGGAGAGAAAATCATTGGGGATATGACCATATCCGATTTTGGCCAAGTGCAGGAACTGTGGATTTCTATGCCTTTGCGCCTTATAGTCCACAAGTAAGAATGGGCAGCCTACCTCCTGAACTGGCCGGCAAAGCTGATATTAATAGTCCAAATACTTATATAGATTTTCCTTCTAACTTGTCTCCTGTAGATTTGGTATGGGCCAATCAACCAAATCAAACAGCACCAAAATCTCCTAATAGTAAAGTGAAATTTCAATTTAAGCATGCTTTGGTTCGTTTGGGCTTTGATATCACAGCCAATCAGATATTAGAGGAAAAGGGTGCAGTTATAACAGTTGATAAGGTGATTCTATATGGCGCCAATGAAACTTCAGGCATCTTTCTTATGGCGGGCTATCTGAATCTTAAAACGGGAGATTGGGTTCCCTACAATAATAATTTTAGTTGGTTTTATACTTGGACACCAACTGGCAAAGTAGATGGCAAAAATGATGAACAACTAAAAATAGATGGTCCAATATATAAGTTAAGTGCATCTCAGTTAGACAATAACACTCCTAGTATAGCAAATGAGAAGGATTCTTATATCTTTATAATCCCTCAGCCGATGCCCGATTACTTTAATCTAAAGATAACTTATACGGTAGAGCAGGGAAAATTTAAGGAAGATGTGACGGTATATAAAGATCTGCGAAAAGTTCTTCCAGAAGATCCGTTTGGTGTAAGAGGAAAAGCGTATACCTTTCATTTTAAACTTTCACTTGATCCTGTCGATTTCAAAGTAACGACTGATGTCGAGAATTGGAATGAGGTGAAGGATGAAACAATGCCTTTATTATAATGATAATCGGGAATATGAAGCGGAATATTTATAGTTATAGTAAGTTATGGATGATTTTCTTTGTCTTGATGGGTGCAGCCTGTACCAATCAAGTGGAGGATTCTATTCCTGTATCTGGTCAGCCTATCGAGTTTTCTGTGCAATCAGATTGGAAGGAAATTCCCAATACTCGCTTGTTTGATGATAATGGTACAATGAAATTTACCGAAGGTGACCAGATTCAGATTTTCGGTTTTCATAAATCTTCTAGAGATGCGGTTGAGAATGTTCAGTTTATGTATGATGTAGACAATCATGTAGACAATCGGACTCTAGGTCAGAAAGTAGAATTTTATGGTACGAACTGGAATTATACCCCCAAGCGTTTCTGGCCTAAAAATGGACTGCTAGATTTTTATGCCAGTTATCCATGCTATCCATACAACTCTATTCACTATGACGTAGAAAAGAAGATGATGACTTATGAAAATAATTTGACACAAGATCTGTTGTATGGCTTAGCTACCGATCGTGATCGTTCAAAGGGGGAGACCGTACCGATCTGGATGGTGCATGCCTTGGCTAAGGTGAATATTATTTTTGACAAGTCTTTGGGTGATATCGGACAAGTTACAGTCTCGGGTTACAAAGCTGGCCATTTCTCTCCAATGAACAATAACGATGGAGTCCCTGTTTGGGAAATTGATGATGTTAACACGCATATTAATGCTGACTTTAGATATGAAGAAATTCATAAAAATAATTCTGTTACCGTTACCGTATTTATCTTGCCGGAAAAGATTACGGGACTCTGGATGTGGGATACTAATAAGAATAAGATTTATGATCCTTATGCTTCTGATGAAATACAGAAGTATACGTTTAAAGCAGGAAAGGTATATAATCTCACGATATCAAAATCAAATGGAGTACGGAAGAAGAATACAAATAGCCGTTCTATAGCAATGTCTGTTCGTTGTGTTTCGGAATAGCGAAAAAATATCGACCTGAACGGTTGAAATTACCCAATACGCCCTGAACCAACGGCCACCGGCCGAGGGGAATTGAAAATCGCTGGCCGAAGGGTAAAGCAAAGGTAAAAGGCAGAGAGGGTGTGTCATAAGGACTTATGACACACCCTTTTTTCTTTATGCCCCCGGCTCGCCCAGGTATTCGAAGATGGTGAATACCTGGCGGGGAGGGAAATACTGGCTATGCTCCTGATAGCCTAAACGTTGCAGCTCGTTCCAGAGGGGCTCACAACGCTTAATCCATCCCATGATATGACGGCGCGCTGTTGCCCCGTCGGTTGTGTCGGGAAAGTAGAGCAGACCGAGTTCGGTCTTGCTGTACATACGTTGGGGATAATTCATAAGCTTTATATTTTTTACAATCCTTCTACACCATGATCCTTAAAGAAACCTACCATGGCTGTGGTCATATAGCCACCCGTGTTCATCTTCTTGTTCGAACGCCTGCAGTTGGCTATGTAATAATCCTTTCGCTGGAAGAAGTCCTCCAGGTCGCCAATCATATCTAACCTGAGATAGCCGCTCAACTGCTCAGCCTTCTTCTCGCTCACATCATAATTGCATTGCAGCCGGAGTTTCAGTTTGCTCCGCTGCCCTCTCAGTTCGCTGCTCACTTCTCCACCCTCTGCAGTTTCGCCTGAAGTGCGACGGTCGTGCAGAGTAAAGGTGATGTGCTCGGGCAGGTGATGCTTCACTTTTTCACCCTCTTCCAGAAAGAAAGGCTTATAGGTAATATACTGGTCGATGATGCGGTTACGGTAAAGGCGCTTGAGGTCTTTGCAGGCGAAAGTCAGACATTTGCTGTCCAGTGCCGACCAGGTCTTGTAATAATCTTCCCTGCCATGCATCAGTTGCTGGATATGCGCCGTTTTGCTGATGGTGAATCCCTTTACCGCCCAGCAGTTCATGATGAGATATAACTTGATGCTCGATGCGCTGCGGCATTGGTTGATGGCATTGAGGTCGATATAGCTAACTCCCTTGTCGTAATTGTAGAAAAACCGTATCACGTTGTTGTCGAAGCGGAAATTTACCATCCAGTTCTTGTGCCGGTCTTGGTATATCTCACTCTTAAACAGGCATGAAAATTTCCGGTAGTATGTCTGGTCGCCCTGCTTGAACGGTAGCTGGATGGGGTGCGATTCTATACGCTTGATGGCATCGCGCAATTGCGGATAATGGTGAGCACCATAAGGAAACTCCGACAGTTTCATGATGACATCGGTGTGGCCTGCTGCTCTCTGTTCTGCGGTGAAGCCATTAAAAGTCTGTGAAGTTAATCGATAAGGGATTACATAGCCCAAGATTGCTTTCTGGGCATGCTTGATAATCTGTAGAACGATTTTGAGTTCTACCACAGAATAGTTCTGGTAAGACAATCCCTGTACGCCAAGGATGGCTATCAGTTGTTTCTCTTGTTGATTTGTCTGAGGGAAGGACTGCTGCCCGCCCGGAGGCTGTTGATAAACTTGTTCCATTTCCGTTTTCTGTTAAAATCGTTAGTGGCCTACCGATTGGGGCAAGTCTTGTTATTGTTTATTGAAAACCGGCATGGAATTGGAGTAAGGATAACCTCGCAAGATTAATGAACAATCACAAAGGAAAGTTTTCCACCATCGCTCTTGCTATCAAAAGACCTTACTTCGCATCCATGCCGATAAATTTTCATCAAATTTATCAGGCATAGAATGCCCTGTAAGGATTACCTTTTGATCACTCACTTTTCAGGGTGGAAAATCCTACTCAATGAGCTATGTTCTAATCCTTAACCGAAAGCATTTCCCGGTGTCCTTCATCGGGAGGAGAATCACATTCTCCGCGCTTTCATGATGCAAAAGTAATATTTATTTCAGACTTATGCAAATTTTTGAAGAGAAAAAATGCATTTTAAAAGCTGAAATGTTGAAAAAAAATCTTTTTCCTCACGTATTACGTATAGTGTAAAAGATGTAAATGTATATATATAATATACTTGGTATAGTATAGGGAAGAAAAATATGTATCTAACTGTCTGATATTCAGTACCTTGTATTTTTAAGATTCTCCCTGGTAGTCATTCGGGCATATCATAAAACTCATGATTGTCCCTGATGGTACCTGTTATTGTCCCTGATGGTACCCTCAGAAAGGCTAATTCTCCCTGGTAGTCATTGAGCACTCAAATGAGGTAAACAAACGATGTACTTCCGTTTACCAACTGATGTGGCTGAACTGGGTTAAGGATATGGCTGCGTTGGGTTAAGGATTCGACTGTATCGGGTTACGCAGACGGCTGCATCGGGTTACGCAGACGGCTGAACTGGGTTACGCAGACGGCTGTACTCGCTGATTGAGCCACTTGAGTAGTCTGATTGAGCCACTTGAGTAAGCTGATTGAACCACTTGAGTAAGCTGATTGAACCACTTGAGTAAGCTGATTGAGCCACTTGAATATTCTGCAGCATACGCTTGCGTGCAAAAGTATGCATTCAAGTTTCGCAAGTAAGCCCCACACGCCCCAGGCATCAGAACACCATCATGTCCCCACACGCCCCAGGCATCAGAACATCATCATGTCCCCACACGCCCCAGGCATCAGAACACCATCATGTCCCCACACGCCCCAGACATCGGAACACCATCATGTCCCCACACGCCCTGAAAGGGCAGAAGCTCCTAGCCCAGGGCATCGCCCTGGGTTATTACGGTCGCAAACCTGTCGCCCTGTAAGGGCAAAAGCTTTAAAATACCAGGCCATAAATAAAGCTTTTGCCCTTACAGGGCGCCTTGCTGATTGCTATTATACCCAGGGCGTTGCCCTGGGCTAGGAGCTTCTGCCCTTTCAGGGCGTGCTGCTTCTAGAACTTTGGTTCTTTACCTTTCTTATTCCTTCATGTTCGAATCTACGAAGCAGAAGGGGAGAAGGTCTTTGATGCTGTCGAAGCAGTAGGTTCCGTTCTCGCCATAGAGCAGGATGCGTACGGGGCGCTGGTAGCGGTCTTCCATCTCCAGTATCACCTGGCGGCAGGCTCCGCATGGCGAGATAGGCGACTTGAGGAAACCATTCCCGTTTCTCGCAGCAATAGCCAGCGTCAGGATAGGCTGGTCGGGATAGTTGCTCTGGGCACCGAAGATGGCGCTGCGCTCGGCACAGAGTCCCGACGGGAAGGCGGCGTTCTCCTGATTGGCTCCAATCACTATTCTGCCGTCGCCCAGAAGCAGGGCTGCTCCCACATAGAAGTGGCTGTAGTTAGCATACGCATTGCTGGTGGCAGCCTTCGCCCTGTTTACGAGCTCCTGCTCCTGCTGGCTCAACTCTGAGAGCTGAGCCACCATGTATCTGATGTTTAGGTTTTGCTCTTTCATAGATATAATGTTTTTATGATTTCTTTATTTCGTGTAGAAGTCGATGATGTCCTGCAGCGCCTTCTTGCATACCGGGCAGAATTCCGGCGTTTCGTTGATGCGCATACGGCAGTCCTGCACACCGCGGTAAACGCCCTTCACGCTGTATCCGGCACCTTCGAAGACACCCACCTTGCTCACCGCCTCCTTCTCTTTCTTTGAGAGCGGAGTAGGAATCTTGGTCTTCTTGTCTATCATGTTCTCCCATTTTCCGTGGAAATCGGCAAGGGTAGTGATGTTCTTCTCCCAAGGCTCTACATCGTGAGGATACATCGGTATCTGCTCCTGCTCGTAGGCGTATTCATCGGCAAGTCCGGCAAAGGAATGGCCAAACTCATGCACCACTACCGGCTTGAACCATTTCTGGTGGCAGGTGGTGAGATTGTATGAATTGAGGATGCCGCCACCGCCATACTTATCCGAATTTACCAGCACGATGATGTGCTCATAAGGGGTACCTGCCAGCCAGTTGTGCAGGTCTTTGAGATGCAGGGTGGTAAGGTAGCGGTCGCTGTAGAAGGTGTCGAAATGAGAGCTGAGGGCGGTCTCGTGCCAGATGCCCTGGGCTGGGATGCTAGGTCCGCTCTGCTGGGATGGCGATTTTACGGCTACGATGTTGAAGCGGTCTCTCATGCTCTTGAAGGGTTCGTGGGCGAAGATGGCCTCTGTAGCCTCCTGCGCATCTTTCAGGAAGACAGGCATCTCTGCATCGGTATAGCCTTCAGCCACGTATGCGATGTGGATGCATCGGGTGGTGTCGGCAGCCTGCTGCAGGGTGACGTATGGTGTAGGCTTGTTGCCTTTCTGATGAATCAGAATGTCCTTCGGCGCTACCTGGTGGGTGAGCGTGGTGGTTATCTCGCGGCGGTTGTTGCGCAGGTCGAGGGTGATGTCTACGGTATCTTTCGGCATCGGAACGAGGAATACGTTCTCGAAACTCTGCGTGTTCTTCTCTGCCTCTGGATAGGAGAGCCATTCCTGGAAGAGGGTGGAGAAGGAGTTGCGGTAGATGATTTTGCCCGAGCGGTGGTCGCGTACGGTTATCTGTCCGTTGCCCTCTACCGGGAGTTCGGCCAGTCGCTGCCGTTTACCGTACCAGCGTGGCATTACGTTGAGTTCGTCTACGGCTATCATCTGCTGCTTCTGGTTGCCGGCAAAGGTATAGTCTACCCGCAGCGTCTTGTCTGTGAAATAGTCGTCAAAGTTTTGCGCCTTTATGGTGCCGGGCGCCATCAGCATCGCCATGGTGGCGAGGGATAATATCATTCTCTTCATTGTATTTTCATTTGAAATTCACATTCACATTCACATTTCATTCACATTTATCTCACCCTCAGCCTTGTTCCTACGCTTACCGGGATGTTAGGGTCGAGATGGTTCATCTTGTAGAGTTTCTCCAGTCGGATGCCATACTTCTGCGAGATGGTGTACATGCTTTCGCCCGGCTGTATCACGTGAGGGCGCTTCTTATACTGCTTAGGTGCCTTGGAACGTTTCTTCTTCAGATAGATGATGTCGCCCTTGTGCAGCACGGCGTGCTTGTTGCGCTCGTTGTAGCGAGCCAGTTTGCGCCAACTGATGCCCACCTCCTTGCCTATGCTCTTGAAGGTGTCGCCTTCGCGGGCATAGAGATAGTAATTCTTGTTGAAGATATGGATAGGGTGCAGCAATCCTTCGGCGTTTACAGGCTGGTCGGTACCGCTGTGGGTAGCCATGAAGCGGTCGTAGCGCTTGGCCTTGTCATACTGGTTGAGCTTGTAGAGCTCTATGATCTGTATCAGCTTGCTGGCATACTGCGGGTTGGTGGCGTAGCCGCAGGCTTTCAGTCCGCGAGCCCATCCCTTGTAGTCTTGCTGCGAGAGTTCGAAGAGGCGTGCGTAGCGTGGCTGGCGCGCCAGAAACTTGCTGTGGTCTTCGTAGCTGTCTCTTGCGTCCTGGTATACGCGGAAGCATTCGCCCCGGGCATCATCGTCGTGGTACTGGGTAGGCCCCGTCCAGTTGTGACATTTTATGCCGAAGTGGTTGTTGCCCTGGCGTACGAGGTCGCTCCTTCCTGCCGCACTCTCAAACAGTCCCTGTGCTAGGGTGATGCTGGCTGGAATGCGGTAACGGAGCATCTGCTCGATGGCAAGATCCTTATACTGGTTGATATATGTCTGATAGGCCTGGTTCCACTTCAGCTGTGCGCCCATCGGGAGGCAGCAGAGCAGAGCGAGCCCTAAAATGTTTGCTTTTAGATGATTCATTCTGCAAAAATATAAAAAAAAACGGATAAATCGCGGTTTATTACAAATTTTTTAATATCTTTGCACAAAATATTGCATACAAATGCAGGGGCTATCTGTCTTTTCTGAGAGATACTGACTTGTTTTGTAGAAATAAAGATTTTAATAATGAAAACTCGTACAAAAATAATTATAGCTATCGGCTCTAACAGAAATCAGGAGGAGAATGTGTTGAAGGCACATGAACATCTGAGATGGATGTTCAAGAACTGCCTCTTCGGTCCGCGCATGTGGACTGAGCCTATCGGACTGGAGAATTCAGACAAGTTTCTGAATCAGGTGATGATGGGGGAGACCATCTGCTCTAAGAAGTCTGTGCTTGCCGCGCTGCGGTGTGTGGAGCAGGGATGCGGACGCAAAATCCGTGGCCCTTATCGTAAGGTAGATGTTCCGCTGGATCTCGACCTTCTGCTCTATGGCGATGAGAAATTGCACGAGAGCGAGTGGGAGCGTGATTATATTCAGAGTTCTATCAGCTACCTCGAAGAGAAGGATGCTAAGAGATAATGATTTTGGCACGGAAAAAAGAAAACGGGAAACCCGAATCTGGTATGTAGATTTACAATACCGGATTCGGGTTTTCTGTTGTAAGATTGAGTTCTATCACTCTTCCTTCTTTCAGCGACTTCTGCACGTTGATGATGCGCTGGTTGCTGCTGCCCCTGAAGAAGAGGTCTTCATCGCGCAATGCCTGTACGAAGGGGCCGTCTACCAATACATCGATTTGGCGGAGGAGTTCCAGCTGCTCGGGATTCTTCACGAGGTTTTCGAAGAGATAGCCCGTAAAGCACCAGATGCTCTTGCTGCTCTGCTCCCTGATGGCGCGCGCCAGCTCGGCAAAGCCCTTTGCCTGAAACATAGGGTCGCCGCCCGAGAAGGTGACGTTGGCGAAGGGGTCGCTCATGATTTCCTTCATCAGCTCGTCGGTAGAGGTCATCGTACCGTGGCTGATGTCCCACGACTGCGGATTATGGCAGCCCGGACAATGGTTGGGGCATCCCGCACAATAAATGGATGTGCGGAAGCCCGGACCGTCTACCATCGTATCATGTACGATGCTTAATACGCTAATCATTTTTACTTTTCTCCTCCGATATGGGTTACTCGGTCGTGGAGCTCGGCAAGCTTGCCGCTGTTCCAACGGTCTGTAGTACCTACCAGATAACCGGTGATGCGCTGCAGCTTGTCGATGTGGTGGCTGCCGCACTTAGGACAAACCTCGAGGTGGGCGTCAGCATTCTCGTAGCCGCAGTCGAGACAGCGGTTGCGGTTGTGGTTTACTGAGCCGTAACCCATGTTGTACTTATCCATCATGTCTACCACGCTCTCGATAACAGAAGGGTTGTGGGTAGCATCGCCGTCAATCTCTACATAGAAGATGTGGCCGCCACGGGTCAGGTCGTGGTATGGAGCCTCGACCTGTGCCTTCTTCAGGGCTGTACACTTATAGTATACAGGCACGTGGTTAGAGTTGGTATAATAGTCGCGGTCTGTAACGCCAGGGATGACGCCAAACTGCTTTCTGTCCTTCTTAGTGAACTTACCGCTCAATCCCTCGGCTGGAGTAGCCAGGATAGAGTAGTTGTGATGATACTGCTCGCTGAACTCGTTAGCACGGTCGCGCATGTAGGTAACAATCTTCAGTCCCAGCTCCTGTGCCTTCTCGCTCTCGCCGTGGTGCTTGCCGATGAGGGCAACCAGGCATTCTGCCAATCCGATGAAGCCGATACCCAGGGTTCCGTGGTTGATGACGCTCTCGATGGTCTCTTCCGGCTTCAGGTTTTCTGCGCCTACCCAGAGATACTTCATGAGCAGAGGGAACTGCTTGGCCATCGCCGTCTTCTGGAACTGGAAGCGCTCGTCGAGCTGCTTGGCTGTGATGTCGAGGATATTGTCGAGCTTGGCAAAGAACATGTCGATGCGCTGCTTTTCGTCTTCGATGCCCATGCACTCGATGGCGAGCTTCACGATGTTGATGGTAGAGAAGCTCAGGTTACCGCGGGCGATGCTGGTCTTCTCGCCCCAGCGGTCTTCGAACACGCGGGTACGGCAGCCCATGGTTGCAATCTCCCACTTGTAGCGCTCCGGATCATCAGCACGCCACTTCTCGTTCTGGTTGAAGGTGGCGTCGAGGTTCAGGAAGTTAGGGAAGAAACGGCGGGCTGTTACCTTGCACGCCAGCTTGTAGAGGTCGTAGTTTCTGTCCTCAGGCAGATAGTTTACGCCTCTCTTTTTCTTCCATATCTGGATAGGGAAGATGGCTGTTTCGCCATTGCCTACGCCCTGATAGGTGCTCTGCAGGATTTCGCGCATGATGCAGCGGCCCTCGGCGCTGGTATCGGTACCGTAGTTGATGCTTGAGAATACTACCTGGTTACCGCCGCGGCTGTGGATGGTGTTCATGTTGTGGATGAATGCCTCCATTGCCTGATGCACGCGGTTCACGGTCTTGTTGATGGCGTGCTGCTCCAGGCGTTCGCGGCCCTGCAGTCCGTCGAGCGGCTGCTCTATGTAGTCGTCGATTGGCGCATCATAGAGGTTGCTCAGGTCTTCGCCTGTCAGCTTCTCCAGGTTCTTCACCTCTTCCTGGTACGACATGCGTACGTATGGAGCCAGATAGAAGTCGAAGGCTGGGATAGCCTGACCGCCGTGCATCTCGTTCTGGCAGGTCTCGAGAGAGATACAAGCCAGCACGGCTGCGGTCTCGATGCGCTTGGCAGGACGGCTTGAACCGTGACCGGCTGTGAATCCGTGGTTCAGAATCACGTCGAGCGGATGCTGCACGCAGGTGAGACTCTTGGTTGGATAATAGTCCTTATCGTGAATATGTATATAGTTGTGCATGACGGCGTCGCGTACATCCTCTGAGAGGAGGTAGTCGTCGACGAATGGTTTAGTGGTTTCTGAAGCGAACTTCATCATCATGCCGGCTGGTGTGTCGGCATTCATGTTGGCGTTTTCACGGGTAATGTCGTTGTTCTTGGCATTGACGATGCTCATGAATACGTCGCGTGTCTTCGCCTTGCGGGCGATGTTACGCTGGTTACGGTATGCGATATACTTCTGGGCAACATCTTTGCGGGCACTCTTCATGAGTTCCATTTCGATGGCGTCCTGAATGGCCTCAACGCTCATCTGGCTCTTGCCGCGATAAGAGATGTGGTCGGTTATCTGCTCGATAAGAGTGGTATCTTCACCCTTGTCGGTATGCAACATGGCCTTGCGAATGGCTGCCATGATTTTCTGTTCGTTGAATCCAACGATGCGTCCGTCACGCTTTACTACTGTCTGGATCATTTTAGTATTACTTTTACGATTGATGTTTAAATTACTTAGTATTAAGTCATTATGACTTGAAGAGGTAGATATGTACCTCCTTTTGACATTGCAAAGATATAAATAATTTCTGAAAGTAATTACTTTTGGACAACTTTTTTATCGTTAAAAAATATTAAGTCGCTGATAATCAGGAGGAAACGAAAAAGTTTTGGAAAACTTTGACAAATTTCTGTTTCCCGAAACGTTTAAGTTGTTATCTATCAGCATGTTGCGCATTTTGTGCGCTTGTGTGCGTTTTTCCCTTGTTGTCTGTGTGCTGTGGCAGGGGGTGGAAATGAAAATCGCCGCAACGCCCGTGTATAGGGCATTGCGGCGATTCGGGGGTGATTATTTCGTTTGTCGCTTATAGTCGAGCGCAGCTCCGATGGCGGTGCAGAATTCCGAGTATTTCGGTATTCTGAACCTCACTCCGTAGAGTTTCTCCATGGCTGGGAACACCTCGCGGCATTGCGGCAGCAGGGTGAGGTTGCCGATGAGCACGAAATCCTTGATGCCCGATTCGAGCGATGAGAGGATGGTAGCCGAACCTATCGACTGCAGCACCATCCAGATGAGTCCCATGGCGATGTCTTCGCGCGAAGCGTTGGCCTTGGCGTTGCTGAAGAGCGATGCGGTGGCGTTCATCGGGAGTCCGGGCAGAGGCTTGGCGCTGATGTCGCCTATCAGCAGGTTTATCTTGCTCACGTCGCCGTCCTTGGCGAGGTTGATAATCTGCTTGATGTCGTCGGTCTTGAGCATGATGCGGCTCAGTCCTGCCAGGGTTCCGCCGCCTATGCCGATGCCTCCGATGTGCCTTATCTCGTTGTCATCGCATTTTACGAGCGATGTACCGGTTCCCATGCTCACCACGATCATGCGGTCGAGCTTGCTCTCGTATCGGGCGCCCAGTCCGTCGGCCACGAACTCCTCGCTCTTCGAGGTAGGCAGTCCGTAGATGGGCTCGTCGATATAGGCAGAACCTACGCCTGTGAGCATCACCTGTTCTACATCGCTCAGCGCAATCTTGTTGTCGTGAAGATACTTGCCGAAGGCTCCGTAGAGCGAGGTGATAGGGTCGGTGGCCTTGATGCGGATGGGGCTTACCACCACGCCGCTTTCATCGATGCCCACAATCTTGGTCGTAGAGATGCCTACGTCGATTCCTATAACAATCTTTTTCATTCCTTTATATATATAATAATGTGTATTTTCGCAGATGATGCCCCTCTAGAGCACGCCCATCTTGCAGAAGGTGATGAGCACGGCGTAGCCCACTATCATGCTCAGGATGCCCACCGTGAGTCCTGCTTTCACCATGTCGGTCTGCTGGATGAGTCCGGTAGAGTAGGCGATGGCGTTAGGAGGGGTTGAGATAGGCAGCGACATGGCGCAGCTGGCCGATACCGCTACTCCGATGAGGATGGTAGAGGTGCCGCCGATGGTGTTGAGCTTGTCGCCCATGCCGGCGCATACCACCGTGAGGATAGGGATGAGCAGGGCGGCGGTGGCGGTGTTGGAGATGAAGTTACTCAGGATGAAGCATACCAGTCCGGATACAATCATGATGACCAGCGGATTGAATTCTGCAAACGGAATGCTCTTTACGGCTGCCTCGGCAAGACCGGTGCCGTTCATCGCCAAACCCAGTGCGAATCCGCCTGCCACCATCCAGATGACAGCCCAGTCAATCTCCTTCAGGTCCTTGGCTGTAACCACTCCCGTAAGGGCGAATATGGCGATAGGGAGCATGGCCACGGTGTTGGCGTTGATGCCCAGCTGCTTGCCGAATACCCAGAGCACGATGGTTGCAAGGAAGGTAACGGCCACTACCGTGGTGCGCCAGTTGTGCTGCATGTTGCCCTCGATGTTGAGCTCGATGGTCTTGGCAGAGAACGGGAACATCTTGCGGATGATGACCCATGCCATCAGGAGCATGATGAGCACCATAGGGGCCATGATGAGCATCCAGTCGCCGAAGCTGAGACCCAGGTTCAGTCCTGCAGGGTCGTTCAGTACCTTGAAGGCGAAGGCGTTAGGAGGGGTTCCGATAGGGGTTCCCATACCGCCCAGGTTGGCTCCGATAGGAATGGCCATGGTGAGCGCCACGCGGCCCTTGCCCGAAGGCGGCAATGATTTGAACACCGGTGTGAGGAAGGTGAGCATCATGGCGGCGGTGGCTGTATTTGAAATGAACATCGAGAAGATGCCGGTGATGAGCATGAAACCCAGCAGCACGTTCTCAGAACGCTTGCCGAATGGCGCAATCAGGGCCTTCGCCATCATCACGTCGAGTCCGCTCTTGGTAGCGGCTATGGCGAGTACGAAACCGCCCAGGAAGAGGATGATGGTAGGGTCGGCGAAGCACGCCATCACACCCTGATAGTCGAGCAGCTTGCCCATCTCTGCCTCCGAGCCTTGCATAATCTTAAAGGCGGAGTCGCTGACGAAGAACAGCAGCACGAAGATGATCACTACGCTGGTAGCCCATGCCGGTATGGCCTCGGTGAGCCAGAGCATCACGGCCATGACGAAGATGGCGATGACGCGCTGCTGCACGATGGTGAGTCCATCGATGCCGAAGCTGTCGATGGGCAGGTTCCAGACGATAACGGTAAGCAGAGCCGTTATGAGGAACAGCAATGCTTTCTTGCGATTAAAATCGCCATTCAATACTTTCTTTACAGTTTCTTGCATTATCTTTCTGTCTTAAGGATTATTTTCTTGCAAAAATACGTGTTTTTTTTGTATTTAGCAAGTTTTTTTGCAGAAATAGTGAAAAAAATGCCGAAAAATGTTGTTGTTTCAAGAAAAAATGCTATATTTGCAGTGGATTTACCGATAACGGCTATCGGTGATGCAGAAAACCTGGAGAACCCGGAAGGGTGATTCAGCGAACCTGATATGTCTAATCAATTATAAGGAGATAAAGAAATGAATAAGTCTGTAGTATTTATCATCATCCTGCTCGTGATAGTTCTCTCTATCATCGTATCGCAGTACTTCCACAAGCGCCACCATGAATATAAGATGGCAGACATCGAGAAGGCTATCCGCAAGGCTTATCCTAAGGGTATAGGCTCGATACGCAAGGAAGAACTGGTAACAGCTGTGAAGAAATACTTCCACTGTTCGGCGAAGGAGGCTCATTATATAATAGGTGTAGCCCGCCGCAAGAAGCTGGTTGATATCGCTGCAGAATATGTTACTATCATGTTTTGAAATAAGGTAAAAACATTAAATATGCTTTAGCCGTGAGGCTGAATCACTTTGAGAAAAAGTATTATTTATTTGAGGCACAAAGGATTGTTAATGACATGCTGATTCCGTAAGGGGAAATATGGGTTAGCATGTTGTATTCGGGCGTCTGGTATGGTACATTGCGTAAACAATTTAACTGCCAGACAAAGTTTACCCTCCCTAGGACTTTTTAAGACCTGGGGAGGGTTTTACTTTTCAGGCTCAGCACCTTTTATTCAAGTCCGTCGCCGCTGTTTTCGCTTCCGGTTCCGCCAGCCGAATCGCCGCCCGATGGGGTGTCGCCTCCGGATGGATTATCGCCTCCGGATGGGGTAGTAGGAGGCGTATCGGTAGAGGTAACCTGCTTCACCACCTTGCCGTTTCGGTCGTAGCAGGTGATGTTGACGGAAGTCTCTTCGAGTTCCTTCTTGATGTCGGTGTTAGGCACGAAGATGATGTATCGGCGGGTGATGAGGTTGGCGCTTACCTTGTTCACATCCTCAACGGCGGTAGAGTTAAGACCGAATCGGAGGCTGCCCAGTCCTGGCACAGCCACGCTGTGGCCCTCGGTGGCCCATGCAGCAATCACTTCGCCGATGGCGGACCATCCGGCGTTGATCACCGCCTTAGGCAATCCGCTGCGCACGGCAGCTTCTTCTATCACCTTCGTGGCGTTGAGCTGGCTGTAGAGTTCAGCCTGCATCACGAATGCCCACTTTTGCTTACCTTTTTCGAACGCTACGTTGCGCTCAATAGCTTTTACTTTAATACCCATAATTCAAATCGTTTTTTTAATGGTTAAACAAATCAGTTTACATGCAGCTGGTAACGCCGAGCGTAGTGCCTACGGCAGTAAGTACGGCGATAATCACCTGCAAGATAGTTTTCCAAACTTCCTTTTTCATTTTCTTTTTCCTTTCTTTTTTTAATGGTTCAACAATCAGTTTTTTTAGTGGTTAATTCAGCCTATCTTTGAATGACAATGCAAAGATACAACATTTTTTATAGAAAATAACGCCTAAAAAAGCAAAAAATAGCAGAATGATGCTTTTATTTTGAGTTTCAAGTGGTTGTGGCAGCCGTTGGCTTTAAGTGGCACAGACAAGGAAATGCGGAAAACGCAGATTGATGAAATAGAAACGCTTTCAAATCATTACCTCGCAGAAACGCCCTAATAAGCATTTTTAACGGTGACGGTTCATATTTCCCCATTCTGCGTAAGTTTTGGTTTTGTCATGCAGCTCTCATAGTTTAATTTTGCACCGAACAAAAAAGTAAGAATTATGAGATGCACTTTCAAGACAGTCTTCTATGTAAATGGAAGCAAGGAGAGAAATGGAATTGTCCCAATCATGGGGCGAGTGACAATCAACGGAACAATCGCACAGTTCAGTTGCAAGCAGAGCGTGACCAAGGCTATCTGGGATGCCAAGGGCAACAGAGCCATTGGCAAGAGCAAGGAAGCCAAGGAGGTGAACTTTGCGCTTGACAACATCAAGGCTCAAATCGCCAAGCATTACCAGCGACTTTCCGACCGTGAGGCGTTCGTTACCGCAGAAATGGTGAGAAACGCCTACCAAGGCATAGGCACGGAGTACGAGACCTTGCTCAGAGCATTTGACAAGGAGAACGCAGCCTTTGCCAAGCGTGTAGGCAAGGACAGAGCCAAGAACACCTACCGCAAGTATCTTATAGTGAGAAAGTACGTTGCCGATTTCATCAAGTATCAGTATAAGCGCAGCGATATGTCCATGAATGAGCTTACTGAGGAGTTCATCCGTGACTATTGCCTGTACTTAAAGAATGTCGTCGGACTTGCTCAGTCCTCCATTTGGATTTACTCCATACCATTGAAGCATATTGTCACGACCGCACACTACAATGGCAAGATACCGAGAAATCCATTTGCCATGTACCATGTTGACCCAGACCACAAGGAACGTGAGTTCTTGACCTTGGACGAGCTTACCGCCATGACAGAGATAAACTTGGAAGACCCGAACATGGCATTTGCGAGAGACCTCTTTCTCTTTGGCTGTTGGACAGGTATATCTTTCATCGACATCAAGAACTTAACGGAAGATAACATCTGCATGATAAACGGTGCTCCTTGGATTGTTTCCAAGCGTCAGAAGACAGGTGTGCCTTTCCAAATCAAGCTGATGGATATTCCTATGCAGATTGTTGAGCGATACAAGTCTTTCAGAAAAGGAAGCCACGTATTCAATATCGGCAATCTTAGCAACATCAACAAGCGCATCAAGAAAGTTGCTGCAATGTGTGGCATCAAGAAGCGGGTTTCATTTCACGTGTCTCGCCACTCTTGGGCTGTTTTAGCCTTGGAATATGGTATGCCGATAGAGAGCGTGAGCAAGATTCTTGGTCATACAAACATCACCACGACGCAGATATACGCCAAGGTAACAAGCAACAAACTTGACCATGACATAGCAGTCTTTGAAAGTCGAATCAAGGGGCATTTGCCTACAATGGGAGGAATGGCATGAAAAGGACTGTAATCACCGTGGACGGAAATGGAATGCTATCCATTCCGTCCAACTTGGAGAACTTGTGGATGAGTGAGAGCGAGTTGATTGATATGCTATATGTCACAGCCCCGAAGCTCACAGCCGTGATAAGAGCCATATATAAAGAAGGTATGTTGTTGATGTCGGAAGTCCAACAGAAGCAAGAAACCTCCAAAGGCATTTGGCAAACATTGTATGGATTCCCTATGGTTGTTGCCATTTGCTTCCGTCTAAACTCCAATGGTGCAGCGCAACTTCGTGATGACATCACCAAGAGGCTGTACGGAGCAAAAGAGAAAATAGCCATTGTCCTGCAAATCTACGGAGGGACAAATGCCTTTAGCTAAGAATGGTCGCATCTTTAACGCTTCGGTTATTCACTGTCGTATTGACTTGCCTACGTACTGATTCACTGTCGTATCAAGCATTTCTATGAAGAATGCGGAGCTGCCGATGTCAAACGTTTTACATATTTATCGTATGACATATAAAACGTATGACATGCAGGAATACATTTTTGTTCATCCCGAGGAAAGGTTTACCAGCAAGCCTTTCTTCGGGATTTTTCGTTTTACCTTATCCCCAAAAGCTACATCAAGCACCTTAATTTCCTATCTTTTAACACTGTCGGTTCAAACTTCTCCATTCTGCGTAGGTTTGAGTTTTGTATTTTGATTTTCCGCCATTACCTTTGCAACTTTAATTTTATCAACTCACAAAGGTTATATTATGAGCAAGACAAACGACAACAAACAACCTGTAGCTGTGGAAAACAAACAGCCACAGGCTGCACCTCCAACAAACGAGGTGTTCATCCGTGTTGGCACTAACTTGTACAAGGTGGTTGACCAACCTACCATCACAGGAGGAAAGGTAAGAAAGCGCATCCTATGGAACATGGAGACCTTGCGTCAGGACTACGGCAAGGAGTTCATAAAGTACGTTCACAAGTATGACGGCTTCTGCACTGTTCCCGAACATGTGAACCACCGCACGGTGATAGACGGTTTCCTCAACCTATACGAGCCGATAGGACATAAGCCTATTCAAGGGAACTTCCCAAATATCAAGAAGTTGGTTAGTCACATCTTCGGTGAGCAATATGAGCTTGGCATGGACTACCTGCAACTGCTCTATCTCAGACCTGTGCAGAAGTTGCCCATTCTGCTGCTCGTATCAGAGGAGAGGAACACAGGCAAGACCACGTTCTTGAACTTTCTGAAAGCGTTGTTCCAAGACAACGTGACATTCAACACCAACGAGGACTTCCGCAGTCAGTTCAATTCCGATTGGGCTGGCAAGCTGCTGATTGTCGTGGACGAGGTGTTGCTCAGTCGCAGGGAGGATTCCGAGCGGTTGAAGAACCTCAGCACCACCCTCTCGTACAAGGTGGAAGCCAAGGGCAAGGACAGGAACGAGATTTCCTTCTTTGCCAAGTTCGTGCTGTGCTCCAACAACGAATCACTCCCTGTCATCATTGACGAGGGCGAGACCCGATATTGGGTGAGGAAGATTTTATCGTTGCAATCTGACGATACCGACTTCTTGGAGAAACTGAAGGCGGAGATACCCGCTTTTCTGTTCCATCTGCAAGGCAGAACGCTGTCCACAGAGCGGAAGAGCCGTATGTGGTTCGCCCCCGAACAGATAGCGACCGATGCTCTGAGGAGAATCATACGCTGCAACCGCAACCGACTTGAGGTGGAAATGTCGGAGCTGTTCCTTGAGGTCATGGAGAACACCCAAACCGACAGTTTGCAATTCTGCCTCAATGATGCAATCGCCTTGTTGCAATGCAACCACGTGAAAGCGGAGAAGCACCTTGTACGAAAGATAGTGCAGGACTGTTGGAAGCTGCAACCTTCAGAGAACGCCCTCACCTACACCTCATACGAGTACAACTACAATAGCAGCGGTCACTACTCGCCAACAAAACGTGTGGGCAGGTTCTACACTGTAACGATGGACAAGCTAAATAGCATATAATTTTGTTGAATTGTTGAATATGATGAAAGAAGTGTTGAATATCAAGTATTTAAGGCTCAACATTTTCTCAACAAATCTCTCAACAAAAGAAAGAGACTGTTGAAAAGAGAAAACATGACAGCTAATGCCTGTCTTTCTCTTTTGCCCAGTGATTTTGTTGAAAAGAACCATTTGTTGAGAGTTTGTTGAGAAGATAAGTATTTGACTATCATACCAATACATGCCATTCTCAACAATTCATCAGAAATACATACACCACTTAATCCACAGTAAAACATGAACATTCAAGAAGCAAAGCAAATCAAGATTGCAGACTACCTGCAAAGTTTGGGACACCGCCCTGTCAAGCTGCAGGGCGCAAACCTTTGGTACAAGTCACCGCTGAGAAATGAGAGCGAGGCATCTTTCAAGGTGAACACCATGATGAACAGTTGGTTCGATTTCGGAATGGGCAAGGGCGGCAACATCATCACCCTTGCGTCATACCTCTACGCATCAGACAGCTTGCCATATCTCTTGGGCAAGATAGAGAAGCAAGCACCCCATGTACGCCCGACCGACTTTTCTTTCCCTCAGCAAGCTTCCGAGCCGAGTTTTGAGAGATTGGAGGTTAGGGAACTCAACCACCCTGCACTCCTACGCTATCTGAGCGAGCGGAATATTGACCTGTGCATCGCCCGAAAGGAATGTGTGGAACTCCACTTCTCGCATAATGGCAAGAACTACTTCGCCATCGGCTTCAAGAACAAGTCGGGCGGTTACGAGGTTCGTAACCGATTCTTCAAGGGTTGCATGTCCCCCAAGGACATCACACATATCCGACAGCAAGGCGAGCCAAGATACGCTTGCTATGTGTTCGAGGGCATGATGGACTATCTTTCCTTTCTCTCGTTACGCATGGAGAAGTTTCCGTCTTGTCCGTCATTGGAAGCGCAGGACTACGTGATACTCAACTCGACAAGCAACGTTGACAAGGCTATTGACGCACTACACGGCTACGAGCGCATCAGTTGTCTGCTCGACAACGACGAGGCTGGGCGGAAGGCAACGCTTGTCATCGAGACTGCCCTCGGCTACCGTGTGAGGGACGCATCCCACTTGTACAGTGAGTACAACGACTTGAACGACTATCTGTGCGGAGTAAAATCCAAACAGTCAGTACACCAAGTACAGCCTGTTAAGCGGACTGTTCCATCTCGAAAGAGAGGCGCAGCCTTGGGCATGTAGGCGATTCCTGCTCCAATGGCTATTCTGAACGGAAAAGCCATAGCTCAATAGGGCGTTTTCTTGACGCAGTGGCACGCCACCGCTAAAAACACCCATTTGAGCAAAGGGGCATCCCCTTTTGAAACGCCGTGAGCCATGCGCTGGGCGCAATGCGGCAAGCGGATTTGTACAACTCAAAAACAAGTTTATTATGGGACATTTCAGTTTGGATTTCAAGAAGGCAAAGGGCAGCTCTGACGCAAGGGAGTCAGACCACATAGAGCGCAAGGTGATACCCGACAACGCTGACCCTACGAGAACTCACCTCAACCGTGAGCTTGTCAAGATGCCGAGCGGTGTGTATGGTCGTGACGAAGCCATCGCCCACCGCATCAAGACGGCAGGCATCAAGCGTAAGATAACCAATGACCAGGTGAGGGTGATTAGAACCGTGCTGTCTGGAACGCACGAGGACATGATGAACATCGCAGCCAATGGTCAGCTTGACGATTGGTGCAACGACAGCTTGAAGTGGTTGCAGGACACATTCGGCAAGGAGAATGTCGTTTCGGTGGTTCTCCACATGGACGAGCACACGCCGCACCTCCACGCCTCCATCGTTCCGATAGTGACAGGCGAGCGGAGAAAGGCGAAGAACAAGACAGCGGAAGAAGGCAAGCGGACATACCGCAAGAAAGCCAATGCCGTGAGGTTGTGTGCCGATGATGTGCTCAACCGTGACAAGATGGTTGGCTATCACGACAGTTATGCGGAAGCCATGGGCAAGTATGGCTTGAAGCGAGGTGTCCGTGGATCGGATGCGAGGCATACCACCACGGCACAGTATTACCGCAACATCAAGCGAGAGACGGAGAGACTTCAAAACTGCATGAAACTGTTGCAATCTGATGTGGAGGAAGCGGAGCGACTGCTCAAACAGACCAAGAGCGAAATCAACACGGAGAAACTACAGGCAGCCAAGACGGAAGCCAAGACAGCCCTTGTGTCGAAGATTGGTTCTCTTTTGGGCAGTGGAAAATTGAAAGAGGTGGAGCAACACAACCGAAAGTTGTGCGAGCTTGTGACAAACCGAGAGCAATACATTGACGAACTCCATGAGAAAATACAGCGAATGGAGGACAGCCACACCCAACAACTCGGCGAGATGCAACAGAAACACCAAGCAGAGGTCGTAGATTTGAAAAGCAAGCACTCCACGGAGGTAACGATGCTCAACAACATCATCCGCAAAGCCAAGCGTTGGTTCCCGATGTTGGAGGCATACTTGCAAATAGAAAGTTTGTGCAAGAGGATAGGCTTCACGGCTGAACAAATTAGTGTGCTCCTTGCTGGAAAGGCACTCAACTTTAGCGGTTCACTCTATTCCGAGAAGCACAGAAGAAAGTTCAATGTGGAGAATGCAGAAATCAAGGTGTTCTCTGATTCTACCAAACCGAACCAATTGTTTCTGTGTATCAATAGACAGCCTATTGTTGAATGGTTCAAGGAGCAATGGAATATCTCAAAAGATAGAAGAACCTTAAATCCGAAGATAAATAAAGAAGAAAAAATCTAAAGACCTGAGCAACAAAAAGTTGCTCAGGATTTGGATATGTCAGAAAAATCACGCTATCTTTGTAGCGTCAAAATTTAAAAAGATATTTCTAGGCAAACAAAGATATATTGTTAAAAAGGATAAATAATTTTAATTTTTCAACACTTAAAATATTTTTTTTTTAAATTTGCAAAAAAATATAGAATCTTGTAGGTTTAAAAATGGTTGCTACAAGTGCAAGAATTGAATGACGAAACCATTTGGAAAGGAAAATGTATATGAAGATAAAACATTTGTTATTTTTTATTCCTGTGACTTTTTTGGTCGCATGTGAAGGGACTGATTTAATCGAGCCAGACAATGTGTCGAAAGAACAGATTTCCACTCAAATAATTTATAACCCGACAAAATATTCAAAACAAAAAGGTGATGTCTTTGTCAAAAGTAGTTTGCCAACAACAATGGCAAAGCAAATACCTAATGCCTGCGTAACATCAATTATGGAGTATGCAAACAATAAAGTTTTTGGTGGAACAGTAAATGAGGGAGCGTATATTCTATATTATACACAAACATATAATTCAAATCCTTTGATTGATGGTGTTTCTTTGGATTATATCGAGCCTTTTGTAACACATTTCTTTAAAACTCAAACATTTACAAATTATAAGTCTGCAATAGATGCCAAGCATCCCGTCATGACTGATGTAAATAGCCAAATAGAAAGCTCTGCCCATAATGTGTTATGTGTAGGATATAACTCCAATACGGGTGCTGCTATTTATATGGACCCTGAGCTTGCTTGTATGTACTCAGTTAATGCTGGGTATTTTTTACAAGATTATAATATAGTATTAACAGGTATAAAGTAATTAAATAAATATGAAGTTAATTTTTAAATATTTTTTTATTTCTCTATTGTTCCTAAATGGGCAATTAGTTCATGCACAATCATTTAAAATCGACAGCTTAAAAGGTAAAAAATGGGAGTTGCAATTGCCAAAAGGAAAGTCTTATACTTCGAATCTTATATTCAAAGATACGACATACACAACTAGTTTCTCCTTTAATGGACAGACTCATACTATAGAGAAGCCATACTTAATACAGCAGGAAAACGTAGAAACATTTTATGTTATTTTTCCATCAGAAGGAAAGGGTACAAAAACTTTCCCTGTTAAGTTTAAAGTTTTAGAATTTACCGACAAGTTGCTAAAATTGCAAAATACAACAACAAATGTTGTAAATACGTATTTCGCAAAATAAACAACTAGTAGATTGTAAAGTCTAAAAGTTTAGTAAGGCACGTGTGATATTTCATCAATCATCAGTATGTGACGAACGACGTTTTACTCAACTTTTAGACTTTACAGACTACTAGTAAGACCGTGCTTTTTGCAACATATTACTCTGTTTGATATTTTTTGTTTAATAAAATTCTTAGATTCATTATTTTTTTTGTATTTTTGCAGCCGAAAAGAGTTGTTAGGCAGCAAACGTATGCAGATTGCAGAATTTAGAACTGTTGCTAAATCATTACCTCTGTTGAGGTGAAAAACTCATAAATAGTTCATTTTTAGCTATTCGGCTGATTTTAGCGTAATTTTCTCTGAAAAACAATAGTTGTCCCGAATCACGTGCATTCTTGTCCCGAATCACGTGCATCCTTGTCCCGAATCATGTGCATTCCTCCCTCATATCTCATTCCTTCCGCCTAATTTAACCGCCATTAATTTAATGGCCATTAAATTAAATGTTAAATCTGTTAACATTATATGGCATGTTTTGCCTTTCCAACTGCGTCCCGATGCAGTCGGCGCTACGTCCCGACGTATCGCCCGCTGCGTCGGGACGCAGATGGTGGTGCGTCGCCACGCAGTTTTGGGGGCATCGGGCGCACAGTAACTTGCTATGTGGGTTAGCTGGTGGATAGGAGGAAAGGCAAAAATGTGAATGTGAATGTGAATTTGAAATGTTTTTCAATGTTACCTGAAGGAGAAGCGTATAATTGTGTTTAAGTAATAGTAGCCATTATAACAGGTTAATATTATATATATAATAAGGTACGCGCGCGAGGACTGAATTTCATTCACAATATCCAATAAAAGGAATGGATGGAACAACCCGATACATTGATTTACATTTCAAATTCACATTCACTTTCACATTTTGTTTTGATGGTTTTATGAAAAAAAGACAATTTGATAAAAAATAATTTAGAATTTATTTGTTTATTCGGGGGAAAAGTATTACTTTTGTGGATGCTATGAAAAATAACTTTCATGGTATAACTTAAATCGCAAGCCAATGACTGGACGTATCAAAAACAGCACAGAAAAGACTTCTTTTGTTGTCTTCAAGTTTGATTTCTGCAAAAGCCGGAATCTTTCAAGTATCGAGGGTACTCTACCCTTGGATTTTCTCGAAATGTCATCGCCTGAAAAATATCAGGAATGTCAGACTGGTTTCGAGAAGGTAATGGACAGTTTGCTGAAAAGCAAGAAAATGACTTTGGTGGAATCACGGAAGAATGAGGAAGATGTTATTCACGACAACCGAATATTGGGATTTCGCGAAGGTGTGGCTGTGCTGGATGTATGCGCAGACAAAAAAGAATTTTATTGGAGTAACTTTAAGGAGAATGAAATTCACAACCAGCCTTTCTGTAAGGTAATCATTGATAATCGCCCCAACAGAGGTTTCCTTTTTGTGGAAGAATCTAGAATCTTCGGCGGCAAAAGAGGACAGGACAAGGTGGTGGCTCTTCTGCGTGATAATATCAACAGGGTGGCGAATCAATATGGCTGGAATATGGTGATTTCTGCCAAGTTGCCACCTGGTGATTTCTTTGATGCCGTGGCTGAAAGAATCAAGGCTGGCTGCAGGCCAAGGGCTGTGGTGTTTTCTTTTCCTCGCCATCAGTCTCTCAGCGATGCGCCATATTCCTTTGTCATGCAATTACAGATGCAGCAGTCATTAATGGAGTGTCTCAATGCCAGTATGTATGAGGTAAAATTTGGTACAGATAAAGGTAAGCAGTTGCACTTAGACAAGGCAAACAGAGACATTGCCTTGATGGTGAACCTGTGCAGCAAGGAAGATTACGGCATCAAGGTATATTATTGGAAAGGTCCGTGCACCTCTTCCCGTTCGCTGAAACGAACCAAGGTGAAAATCTCCGATGTTGAGATTGTTGCTCTGATTAATGGAGATGCTGTCTGTTGCGATTGTCATGGGAATTCTCAGTTTGCTTTGATCAATTCTCTTGATGTGATTCTTGATGATTTAAATGGTTACGACGATGAGGTTATTTAAGATGAAGACCAGACAGATGGTAGATAAATCTTTTTCGCAACACATGATTTATCAGGTTTTCAGAGCCATCACCCATGATATCTTCAATGATAAGACGTGGTTTCCTACGTCCAGATGTTCATGCGAGGATGTTTTTTATGAGGTGTTCTGCATCGTAGACAAAATGATGTTTTCGCATACCGATACCGAGAGCCGCCTAGCCTTTGTGGAAGGAATAGGGCAATATGAGAAAAACTATGTTGACGAGGATGAGTATGCTACAGCTCAGGACGAGCGGCAGAGAATCGTATTTGTCATCCTGTATATGGCAGCTGTGATACTTCAGATGATGCCTTTGGAGTCGAAAGTGTTTCAATTTTGCTCAATGATTATGGGGCAATGGAGAGGCTACGTAACTCAGGAGTTTTCTCAGCGGTGTCTCGGAGCAGTCGTGAAGAACCATGAGGTGGTTGAGCGGCTGGCAGCCAATATCGGTTATTATGGCGAGGATGGTTTCTTCGTCTCATCTCAGATTAATGAACTGATGCGCCTGAACAATGATGAAGATTATCTGCACGGATTCGAGCCTGAACAGAAGAGGACATTGGAATTGGAAGTGACAGACGATGAGCATCAGGAAAACGGCGGGCAGGAAAAAACGGAAGAAGAAAATAAGGAGAAGGAATGGCTCAAATTGAGTCAGAAAGAAAGAGTAAAGCGAGCCTTGCAGAAGATGATAGACGAGAAGGTTATTCCTTTGAAGAAAGACTATGCCCTGATTATGGTGGCGCTCTCCAGTATCGATGATTTTGACGGCGACTTTGAAAATGGCAAATCTTTCTGCAAGTATCTTACAGAGCAGTTGGGTCTGCCTTCCAATCTGACCAATGCCAATGTCATCTCCAAGCGTTTCTCCAAGATGCGTGGCGAATTTCCCAACTGGAGTTTTGATGATGTAAGAGATCCTAACGCCCGGGAGAAACTCATCAATATCGCAAAGCGTTTTGTTTCCATTTACCGTAAGGGGCGGTAGAAAGCGGGGAAATGATTGCTTCTTGTGAGTGTTGGCAAGTTTTAGATGGAATGTTAAAAACGTAAAATAGAGCAAGTTTTAGGCATATTCTACGTTTAACAATAAAATAGGTTTAATAAACAAATTTGGATATGAAGTATTTTGTAAAAAAATCAGTCTTACTACTGTTGGTAGTCTTGGCTTTTTGTGCGTGTGACAACAGCAATGACAATGGTGAGGTTATTCAGCCAAATCCACAGTCATGGAAAACTGTCGTCAATTATACGGGCGAAGTAGAGTTTGTGGTGGATGCGCCACAAATTCGTGAGGATATAGAGCAGGATTTGAAGGCAAACCCTCCTTTTGGAGGAAGCAAGAAATATCAGTTTATCATAAAAAGACACTCGATGCTTTCTCCTGCATTTATGCTATATGCGGTGAATCCTGAGGACGATAAGTCTGCTGACGGATATATACTGAGCATCGCTGGTAGAGTGGAGAGTAAGGACAATTATAGATTGTTCTCTGCCGCTTCTGCAAATGCTTGGTATAAGATGGATATTGTGCCTGTCGACACAAAGGATGGCAAGCCTGTTGCAACATACGATGTGTTTATGCATCAACCTATTCCTTCTTATTTGGTTCATAGCAAGATGTATTTCTGCGAAGACCTTACGGAGAAATATCGCCAGAAGTTCCCTAATGAAGACATTCATGCCGTGGTTCGCCGTTTGGTTCTTTCTTATGTCAGTGAGGGGGATAATATAAAAGAATAGGAACATATCTGAACAGAAGATTTTTTAGAAATAATACAGTATCAGCACTTTTTGCTTCGTTTGCAAGCAGAAAGTGCTTTTTTTTATGCCTTCAGATGAGACCGAGGCTTAGCGGAAGGCTTAGTTGCCGGCGATGAGGCTTAGTAGGAGGCGAACCGGCAGGACGCCTATTGCTGGGGAGGCTTTTTTTCCTTACTTTTGCATTCAGAAATAATCAATGATTGGGATTATGGAAAAAGGAAAGAAAATACCTCCACAGGAAGCGTCTCAGACTAATCCAGTGGCAAAGCCTGAGGATACCAAGGGCGGAATCAATAACAAGGTATCATCTGGGTTGATAGGAAAAAAGCTGGCTGAACAGGCTGAAGAGAATGAAGAGATGCCCATGCATCACCTGATTGCCGATAAGGATTATCCGTCGGGCATCAGAGAATGGATGACCACTTCGCCTTCTGACCTCAAGTATCCTACGCTGGTGGTGGCTGCTGCCATGCTCAGCGTTTATCTTACACGTGTCAGAATACAGTATGTGTATGATAATCAGGGAGAAAAATCGGCCATCGTGTTGCAGGTCATCGTAGAGGGCGAGCAGTCGAGCGGAAAGTCGTTTGCCAGATACATCATGCGTACCCTGATGAAACCTTTCATCGAGCGCGACAGCGAAATGAGAGCCAAGGAGCAGGAGTATGCTGCCCTGAAGCGACGCCAGGGAAAGAAGGATGGCAAGCTGCCACCCGAACCGAAGACCGACATCACCATCCTGCCCGAAACCGTATCGCTCACCATGTTCATCAAGCGATGCGATGCTGCCGTCAAACTTTATGGTGCTCCGAAGACGCTCTTCGAATTTGCCGATGAGATTTCTGCCATCGTGCATTCTGCCAAGCGCCAGTTTGCCGATCTCTCGCAGGTTATCAAGACGGCTTACGATCTGGGCAGCGTATATGGTCAGGATTTCATGAGCGAATCCAGCTATAGTGCCATGGTAGATGCCTTGCTGTCGTTCGTTTTCTGCGGCACCCAGAGTGCGGTGAGCAGATATATGAACAAGGCTGCCATTGAGGGCGGTGCTGTAACCCGAACCATCTTATGCCCGCTCATCAGTCATCTGGGCGACAATCCGCTACAGTTTCAGGCGTTGACCGATATGCAGCGTAATGAGCTGGAGAATACGTTGGACAAGCTCTTCGGGTTGTGCTACGAGGAAGATGGAAAATTCCATCAGGAGATAGAGGAAGATATGAGCTGGCTCTACAAGACGGTGGTAAAATGGTGTAACGACTGCCGCCAGCAGGTGGTGAAAACCATGTCCAAGTCGATGGATGTCTTCTACAAGCGCAGTTCGGTTTCAGCCTTCCGCATCGCTGCCCTCATGCAAGTGCTTTACAAAGTGGAAGGGAAGAAGAGCGAGAAGGAAATCCGGAAACTGGTTAGGCAGACCTATCTGGCTTGTGCCGACCGCATCTTGCAGAATATGTTGCAGCGGTGGGGCAAGGCTTTCGAGCAGATTTCTGCCGAGGGCGAAGGAGAGCCTTATCATACTGTAGACTATTTCAGCGAGTTGCCGCAGGAATTCTCTTATCAGTTCCTGGAGGAATTTCTGAAGCAGAAGGAGCTCAAGACCCCTGCCCGCAACATGGTGTGCAACTGGCGCAGATGGGGATGGCTCGAAAAACCAGCAAAGGGCGAGGATAGAAAGGTGCTTAGAAAGACGCAGCAGAAAGGCACTATTGGTGATGGTAATATTAAAAAAGACAATTAGAAGATGGCAGAATATATTGATTCAAATACGCTCTCTAAACTTAGAGCTATCAGCATCCTGGAGGTTGCTGATGAATTGGGAATGGGTTTGCGGTATCATAATGCCCTTTGTATCAGTCATAATGATACCCATCCGAGTTTGCATTTCTGGACTTCCACCAACACTTGTCATTGCTTTGCATGCGGGTGGGGTGGAGATAATATCGACCTGGTGATGAAACGGGAGAATCTCTCTTTTTCGGAGGCTTGCCAATGGCTGTGCAGAAGATTCAATATCAGCGCCGGTAATCATTCTGCGGGAAACCGCAAGGATGTGCTTCATCGGGATAAAGCTGTTACTGGGCATAGAAAATCTGAATGTGATACGGACAGACTCAATCTCAGAGGCGAGTTTCAGCATAAGCCTGACGTAGATTATCTGATGCGTATGCTCATGGGTAAGAAACTGACAGATAAAGCCAAGGATTTCCTGTTCTATCAGAGAAAGTTGCGCCCGGAATATATCTATTGGTGTAGAGTGGTGAGCACAGATTTCTCCATTGCTGGCTATCGCTTTGGTGGAAAGTTTTTTGATGGTCCTTCCCTGTTGATTCCCTATTATGACGTTCATGGCAATCTGCTGACGGTTCAGAGCAGATATCTGGGAGATAAGACAGAAGAAAAACCGCGGTTTAAGTTTGCACCAGGTAGCAAGCCGATGGTATATGGGATGCAGATCTTGCCGCAGGTGACAGAAAAAGAACCATTGGTTATTACCGAGGGATGTACCGACTGCTGGAGCGCTATGTCTATGGGTTACAAGGCAATAGCCATCCCGAGTGCTACGCTTTGTAATGAAGGATGTCGCAATCTTTTAGCGGGAAGGAATCTTCACATGTGGCCTGATCAGGACAAGCCGGGCATCAGTCTTTATATGAAACTGAAGGAAATGTTCCCTCAGCTGGTGTACCATCAGTTGCCGGAAGGATGCAAGGATTTGTCTGATTATTACCAGTCGTTTTACGTTCAGAAAATGTGAAAGTGAATGTGAATTTCAAATGTTTTTCTATTGTTGTTTTTAAGTTGTTGCGTGTTATGATAAAGTTGTTTTTAAATCGTTTTCGTAGAGATCATGGCGCCATTGTTGGTCGCCTTAGTCAGGAAGTAGTTAATCGCCAGGGTATCGTTGTAGGCCATCAGTACATTTGTGATACGATGGAGCGCGAGGGTGGCTGTCTGGAGCCGGGTGAATATCACATCATGGTGGCTAAATGCAAATGCTTCGCCCGCCAGATGCTTTTCCTCGAACCGATAAGGGATGATTCTTCTTCATCTTCCTCTCTTCCTCTTCCCGAAACCTGCAAGCTTTGCCGCATGGAGCGCAAGAGTCATGAGTTCGGGTGTCTGGAAGAGCTTTATGCCCTTCCTTGTCCCATGATGCAGCCGGGCAATGGTCCGTTCCGTCTGCGCCAGGGTGGCATCCTCATCGGCGAGGCTCATGCTCCCGGGTTCGTACTCAAGAGCCAGGAACTCTTCCTCCAACTCTACGACCGCGTGAAGAAGGCGATGGTCAGGGGCAGCGAGGTAGTGGTGGAAGTGGGGTAAGGGATACCTTGAATACCACCTTGAGTAACATCTTGAGTAACATCATCTTCTTCGATATAATTCACTTCAATATCATGGTGTTGAACTTTTGCATGTGGTTCAAGAACGGGCTGAAGGCCCAAAAGCTCCTAGCCCAGGGCATCGCCCTGGGTATAATGGCAATCAGTAAGGCGCCCTGTAAGGGCAAAAGCTTTATGTTTTGTCTGGAGTTTTAAAGCTTTTGCCCTTACAGGGCGACAGGTTTGCGTCCGTAATTACCCAGGGCGATGCCCTGGGCTAGGAGCTTCTGCCCTTTCAGGGCGTGTGGGGCAAACTTGGGGAAGTTCTTTTTTTATTCCTCCTTCAGCTTACTTTGCTCAATCAAATGATCCAGTCGCAGGATTTCGGTATCCTTCTTTTCAAGTAAGGAGATAAACTCATCTTCGAGACTTATCTGGTATTGCATATCTGGGTCAGATGCCATTGAAAGAAGCATTTTAATCATATACTCCATATCTGTATCTCCATCATAGGGGGTATAATCTATTTTCAAGAGGTGTTTGTCTTCCCTGCAAGTTCTTGCTTGGTCAAAAATGCTTAATACCTTCTTTTGACTCGAGTTTTGAGTCTTGCTGATTATTGGCAGTTGGACAATAATGTTGCCGGGGGCAGGGCATGCAACTGGAGTTTCGAAATCTCCTATACGATGGGCTAGGAGAAAAACCGAAATCGTTGGGAGAGATTCATCTCCAATACCATCCGAGTTTTTCTCTTCTATATAGCGCTGCCATGCCAGATGCTGGCGAGGTTCCAAGACGTCCGTGTCAACCCAAGTTTTATACAGCCTTATGTTTGTGAGCTCGTTGCTGTTCTCGTTATTCTTTATGCTGGCAACAAATCCCATCTTAAATATCGAAATGCTATTGCTCTTGATATTGCGGAATCCATCTTGGCATATCTTGATGCTGACGACTTCTCTTTGCAAAATCGCAGACAAGAACGTCTTGGCGATGCGCTCTTCTTCCATGATGCGCTTGAACACAGCATCATATAATGGATTGGCTATATAAACTATCATATTATTTTCAATTATCTTTAATCCTTATAATCTACCTTGATCACGATAACGCGGATGGTCTGGTCTTCGCCATCATTTGCCACCTTGGCAATATGCCAATCCCTCGGGAAGAAGATGAAGAACTCGCCGGGGGTACTGTCGAAGAAACGGGCCTTCCGGCGGTCGTAGTCGTAGTGGATTACGTCGGGACGATACTTGCAGTTGGGGGTGCTGGAGTAGTGGTCGATCACTCCAAAACGCTCTGTGCCCTTAACTACATACTGAAAATCGATGTGCTTGTTATGACTCTCGCTGCGGCGCTTTTCCAGCGGCTCGTTCTTGCTGTCCTCTACACTTACCACGAGGTCGGAACCCGGAATCTTGTGCTTTCCCTTCGGAATGCGCAGCAAATCGGTCTTTGCCAGATAGTCGAAAAGCGCCTGCCATTGCTGCGGATTCTTCTGATACTGCAGATAGAAATCTGCGAGGTTTACGCTGGAATGTGGCTTCGCCTTGTCGAAACCATTGCGCCAGATACCGCTCTCAACCCAAGCTATAGCCTCTTTTATGAGTTCGGGCTTATCGCCGTAATACTGTGTGTAATAACCTCTCTTGCAGCCGCATTTCTGTGCTGAATTATGACAGCAGGTATGCGCACCGGCGACCATCGATGTACTGAATAAAAGGGCTATGCCCCAGATAATCTTCTTCATTTTGACTTATTAAATTGTAGCGTTAGTTAAATTTGAGGGCAAAAGTACAAAGAATATTCGAGAAAACAAACGGAAAATGGAGATTTCTTCGTATCTTTGCACACATATTTTGTAAGATTATGAAGAAACTGTATATTCTTTTGTGTGGGGCTACGGCGGCCCTGCTGATGGCGGCATGCCAGGGAGGAAAGACGGCTGCTGCTGATGCGGAGGCTGGCGATACCCTGGAGATGAAGTACGCCAAGTTGCTTACCATCGTGAAGCATGGCGATGGGGAAGAGAGTTCCGATGCTGCAGAAGGCATTGATTATCAGTATGCTGAGGCTATCATCGCCAACCCCTGGAAGGCGGGAACGATGCTGCATCGCTACATCCTGATTCCGAAGGGAGAGGAGGGGGATAAGACGGTGGCGATGCTTGCCAGAAGGCGCAGCACGGGGGCGAGATGCACTACCGATACCGTGCGCACACCGGTGGAGAGGAGTGCTGTTTTCATCGCTCCCCATTGCCAGCTGATGTACGAAATGGGCTGCCAGCAGGCCATCCGTGGTGTCTGCGACCTCGATTACATCAATATTCCGGATGTAAAGAAGAGGGCTGCTTCTGCAGGAAATGCTGCTGCCCGAAAAGCTGTTTCCGGAAAAGCTTCTGCAGAGAATGCTTCTGCCGGAAATTCCATCGTGGATTGCGGTTCGAGCATGGCACCTGATATCGAGCGTATCATCGCCCTGAAACCCGAAGCCATCCTCCTTTCGCCTTTCGAAAACAGCGGAGGATATGGCAAGCTCGACAAGCTGCACGTGCCCATCATCGAAGCTGCCGACTATATGGAGTCTTCGCCATTGGGCAGGGCGGAATGGATGAAATTCTACGGCATGCTCTTTAAAAAAGACGGGAATGCACCGAAGACCGCTCTTGCTGCATCTTGCGAACCAAAGGCAGATTCGCTCTTTGCGAAGATAGAAAAGGAATATCTGAAGCTGAAAGCTGAGGCAGCCGGGTATCCGAAGGGGCTCTCCATCCTCACCGAGCGCAAGACGGGCAATGTATGGTATGTGCCGGGCGGCAAGAGCACCATGGGCATCCTGTTGCGTGATGCTCATGCCCGCTACATCTTCGCCGACGACACCCACAGCGGCAGCCTCTCCATGAGCCCCGAACAGATCATCGCCAAGGGCAACCAGGTGGATGTCTGGGCTTTCAAATACTTCGGCGGAAATGCTTTAACCAAGCAGAATCTTCTAGCTGAATATCAGGGTTATCAGGCTCTGAAAGCATTCCAGACGGGCACCGTCTACGAGACCGATACCAGCTGTGAGCCATACTTCGAACTCACCAGTTTCCATCCCGAGATATTGCTCTGCGAGTTCATCATCCTCTCGCATCCAGAAGCAGGAGATAAGTTTGGCAAACTCAGATTCTATAAGAAATATTAATGAAGAAGACAACGATTATATCCATTACGTTGGTGCTAGCAATAGTAGCCTTGTTCTTTGCCAACCTGGCGTGGGGTAGCGTGAGCATTCCATTGAGGGAGGTGCTGAGCATATTGGCGCACCCAGGGGTAGATATGACCCCGGCAGACTCCTATTATCCCAATGAGACCATCGAGTCGATGAGTCATTACATCGTGATGGAATCCCGCTTGCCCAATGCCATCACAGCCCTCTTGACAGGCGCAGCCCTCGCCACGAGCGGACTCTTGCTGCAAACTGCCTTCCGCAATCCCCTGGCGGGGCCTGACGTGTTCGGCATCAGCAGCGGAGCAGCACTGGCTGTGGCGGTGGTGATGCTCGCCTTCGGCGGCAATATCTCTATCGCAGGCTTCAGCATCGGCGGCTTCTTGTCATTGGACGGACTCACCATCGGTGGCTTCCTAGCCATCCTCATCTCCGCCTTCGCTGGAGCCATGCTGGTGATGGGCATCATCACTCTCTTCTCGGCGATGGTGCGCAATCAAGTGGTGCTGCTCATCATCGGTATCATGGTGGGCTACTTGGCGAGCAGCGGCATCTCACTGCTCAATTTCTTCAGCTCGGCAGAGGGCATGAAGTCGTACATGATATGGGGCATGGGCAATATGGGCAACGTGTCGATGGCAGAAGTGCCTTACTTCGCCACGGTCACCCTCATCGGCCTGCTGCTCTCGCTCCTGCTGGTAAAGCCTCTCAATGCCCTGCTCTTGGGCGAGCAATACGCCGAGAACCTGGGTTTCAACATTCGCCGATTGCGCATCCTGCTCCTAGTGGTTACAGGTCTCCTGACAGCCGTGGTCACCGCCTTCTGCGGTCCCATCGCCTTCATCGGCCTGGCCACGCCCCACATCGTGCGCCTCCTGATCCGTACTGACAATCATCGTCAGCTCCTGCCTCTCACCATGCTCATGGGCTCCGCCATCGCCCTGCTCTGCAATGCCCTCTGCGTATTGCCAGCAGGAGGCGGCATCATCCCGCTCAATGCCGTCACCCCGCTGTTCGGTGCTCCCGTCATCATCTATGTTTTGGTGAAGAGGAGATAGGGAAAAAGTCAGAGTTTTGCTTAGTTTTTTGCTGGGCTCAACTGTATAGATAGTGTATGAAACAGGAAAAGAATATAGAACGAATGTTTCGTCAGCATTATGAGAAGATGTATAATCTGGCCAGGTGTATCCTAAGCGCGTGAAGGAGAGGGGCAAAGCTGTATGATGAGTTAAGAATGCTAAAAAATAATCATGGGTAATGTGTTTACTCATCTATTCTTTGTATCTTTGCAAAGTAGAATTGAGTAATTCGTGACGGAGAATTGAGTAATTCGTGACGAAGAATTGAGTTGTTTAATATTACAAATTAAAGAATATGGGTGAGTATAGAAGACCACATTACAACTTGATGTTGAGTAGGTTGAGCGAAAGACGTAAGTGTATATTTGTTTTGGCAGGACCAAGACAGGTTGGCAAATCAACAGTTATGGCGCAAATAGCAGAGACTATTGATAAGGTAGTATTTCAATTTAATGCTGATTCTGTAAATGAAGAAGATTCGGATTGGATTCGACGTTCTTGGGAGTCTGTTCGAAGCCGAATGGATATTCAGCATTTGCAAGAAGCTGTTCTTGTAATAGACGAGATACAGAAAATACGCAGATGGAGTGAATATGTGAAGAGAGAGTGGGATGCCGATACCCTAAATCATGTAAACCTGAAAGTCGTATTGCTGGGTTCGTCTCGCTTGCTTTTGCGCAAAGGGCTAACCGAGTCTTTAGCTGGTAGATTCGAGTTGATTCGTATGGGGCATTGGACTTTTCCGGAAATGAAAGCTGCCTTCGGGTTATCACTCCAACAATGGATTTATTTTGGAGGTTATCCAGGCTCGGTGGATTATATAGGGGATTTTAGGCGTTGGAGGAAATATGTCAAGGATTCTCTTGTGGCACCTGCCATTGAAAAGGATGTTCTCTTGACTTCGAATATTTACAAGCCTTCACTCATGTCACAGCTTTTTGAGGTAGGTTGTTCTTATTCTGGTGAGTTGTTGTCACTCACCAAAATGCTTGGACAATTGCAAGATGCAGGCAATGTCACGACTTTGTCTTCTTATCTCGAAATATTGAAGCAAGCCAACTTGCTTTGCGGACTTCAAAAGTTTGCATGCGATGAGGCTCGTAAGAGACAGTCTATCCCAAAGTTTACAGTGTTTAACAATGCTTTGCTCACGGCATATCGCGGTAAGGGGTTTGACAAAGATTATGTTGACCCAATGATTTGGGGCAGATGGGTGGAATCGGCAGTGGGTACTTGTCTTCTCGATTTTGTGGAGGACAATGACTGTCATCTCTATTATTGGCGAGATCATAATAATGAGGTGGATTATATCCTGGAGTCACAAGGAGATTTCGTTGCCATAGAGGTTAAGAGTGGAAAGAGAGGCATGAATAGTGGTATTCCTATGTTTCAAGAGAAATTCCATCCTCTGAAATCAATCGTTGTTGGCACCGATGGTATTCCATTTGAAGAATTCTTCTGTATGGATATCATGCAATTGTTTGAATAAAAATTGGAAAATCATCTATCGATATGATGCGGAATACGATAGAATTATTCTTGTTGACTTATGGAATATGAGACGAAATCCCAAGTACCTGATTAGGCAGTTCAGAAGAAAACTATAAGAAAAAGTAAACAGCCAACTTTCAATTGGGATATTGAAGGTTGGCTGTCTTCATTTAAGAAATGCAGATTTTTAAAGTAGCATTCTTACTTATTCACCACATTAATCGGATTGCCCTCGAGGAATGCCTTTACGTTGGCGGCTACCTGCTTGTTCAGGCGCTCGCGAGCCTCGTAGGTGGCCCAGGCTATATGAGGGGTGAGGTAGGCATTAGGCTCGCCGAAGAGCGGATTCTCCTTTGATGGCGGCTCCTGAGCCATTACGTCGGCACAGTAGGCACCCAGACTGCCTTCGTGGAGGGCGGCAGCTACGGCCTCCTCATCTACCAGCGGACCGCGACCCGTATTAACCAGGATGGCGGTATCCTTCATCTTCTCCAGACTCTCCTTATTGATGAAATGATAGGTGTCATCAGAGAGCGGACAATGGAGCGAGAGAATATCGCTCGTGGCAAGCAAACCCTCCTTGCTCACCTTCTGGATCCACTCAGGCAGATTGCTCGAATTCTTGCTGGTGCAGGCACAGATGTTCATGCCAAACTGGCGGGCGATGTTGGCAACCTTCATGCCGATATTGCCCAATCCCATGATACCCAGGGTCTTGCCGGCAAGTTCCATCAGTGGGGTATCCCAATAACAGAAATCCTTGTTGTAAGCCCAGCGCTCGTTGCGGTTCTCCTGGGTATAATGCTCTACGCGGTTGGTTACGGCAAGGATGAGGGCGAAGGTCATCTGCGCCACGCTGTCGGTGCTGTAGGCAGGAATATTGGTTACGATGATGCCCTGTTTCCTGGCAGCCTCGATGTCTACCACGTTGAAACCGGTAGCCTGGATACCGATGTATTTCAGTTTAGGAAGCTGCGCCAGCGTCTCTGCATCTATCTGCACCTTGTTCAGAAGGATGATGTCGGCATCCTTGGCACGTTCCACTTTCTCTGCATCTGATGTGCGAGGATAAACTACCACCTCGCCCAGTTTCTCCAGAAGATGATAATCCAAATCTCCCGGGTTTGCGGCATAGCCGTCTAGAATAACAATCTTCATAAATTTTTCCCGTTTTCTGTTGTTATAAAATTCAAGACCCATCTGTCCTGACAAATCTGAGTCTGAGTTTGTTTTAACGGGAAAAGCCTTCCCCCTGAGAAAGAGAAAGGCTTTTCCGTATGTATGGTTTATTCGTTCATCAAGTAGTTCTTGAATGATGCGAAATCCTTGGTCATCTGGATGCTCTTCTTCTCACCCTTCATGAATTCTGCAAGGCGTGCAGGAATCTCAATGTCGCTGTCAAGGATGCTGTCTACCTTCTCCTTGAACTTGGCTGGATGAGCGGTCTCGAGGAACACGCCAACCTCACCTGGTTTCAACTGCTCCTTCAGAGCGCGATAGCCGCAAGCTCCGTGAGGGTCAAGCACATACTTGGTTTCATTGTAGCACTGCTTCATGGTTTCTGCAATCTGCTCGTCCTTGTATGTAGCACCACCGATGTAGGCAGCGATGGCATCATGATCGCCCTTGTAGAGGTCGTAGATGCGGGCAAAGTTTGATGGGTCGCCTACGTCCATGGCATTGGCGATGGTCTGCTTGCTAGGCTGTGGATTGTACTTGCCTGTCTGCAGATACTCGTAGAAGATATCGTTGGCGTTGTTGGCTGCGATGAAGCGGTGGATAGGCAATCCCATCTCATGACCGAAGAGTCCGGCTGTGATGTTGCCGAAGTTGCCGCTAGGCACGCAGATAACCAGCTTGTCGGCGAGACCCTTCTCCTTCATGCGGGCATAGGCATTGAAATAATAGAATGCCTGAGGCAGGAAGCGGGCTACGTTGATAGAGTTGGCTGAGGTGAGCTTCATGTGCTTGTTGAGCTCCTCGTCCATGAATGCCGACTTCACCAGTGCCTGGCAGTCGTCGAATACGCCATCTACCTCGAGGGCTGTGATGTTCTGGCCGAGGGTAGTGAACTGGCTCTCCTGAATCTTGCTCACCTTGCCCTTAGGATAGAGCACGTAAACATGGATGCCGTCAACGCCGAGGAAACCGTTGGCAACAGCCGAACCGGTATCGCCCGATGTAGCTACGAGCACATTCACCTCTTCCTTGCCCTCCTGACGTACGAAGTACTGCAGGAGACGGGCCATGAAGCGCGCACCCACATCCTTGAAGGCGAGGGTAGGACCATGGAACAGCTCGAGAGAGTAGATGTTTGGCTCTACCTCGACTACAGGGCAGTCGAATGCCAGGGTATCGTATACAATCTTCTTCAATGACTCGGCATCAACGTCCTCGCCAAAGAAGGCATCTGCTACCTTGTAGGCAATCTCCTGGAAACTCAGTTTCTCGATGTTGTCGAAGAAATCCTGTGGCAACTTCTTGATGATTTCTGGCATATAGAGACCACGGTCTTCTGCCAGACCTTTAACTACCGTCTTGTGAAGGTCGGCGATGGGTGCTTTCTTATTTGTTGAATAATATTTCATTTTTTACTTTGAACTTTGAGATTTGAACATTGAACTTTATGATTAGCTTTGGGGGCTATCATGAAGCCGTTGATTTTAATTGATCGCCATGAAGGCATTCATGAATTCCTGCAGCTGCAGCATGCCGTAACCGCCACTCACGCAGCTTACCTCATCATACTTCTCTACGTTATCCGGCTCAATGCCAGGGTAATAGATGATGAAAGGCACAGGCTCCTTTACGTGGGTACGGATCTCTACCGGAGTAGGATGGTCTGGGAGAACTGCGATGCATACCGGCTCGTCCCAGGTGCTTACCTCATCGAAGATAGGCTTGATGAGTCGCTGGTCGAGGTTCTCGATGGTCTTCAGCTTCAGTTCCAAATCACCATCATGACCTGCCTCGTCGCTCGCCTCTACGTGAACATAAACGAAGTCGTCGCCATCCTTCAATGCCTGGATAGCTGCGGCTGCCTTGCCCTCATAGTTGGTATTGGCAAGACCCGTAGCGCCCTCAACGATGATGTTGCGCAGACCGGCGTAATGGCCGATGCCTCGAATCAGGTCTACGGCAGAAATCACGGAACCCTTCTTGATCTGCGGATACATCTGGGAGAGGGTGAGCATGTGCGGACGGTAACCACCGCCCCAAGGCCAGATAAGATTGGCCATTCGTTCGCCACGCTCCTTGCGCGCCACATTGAAAGGATGGTTCTCCAGGAGTTCCTGACTCTCGAGAATCAGCTGGTTCAGAAGGTCGGCTGTATCACGACGGCTGATGTGACCCTCATCGCCTCCAATCTCCGGCAAGATAGGTTTCACCATCAGCTTATGCCATTCCTCGTTGGGATGATCATGAGGTGGGGCACAGTCGATATGCTTGTTTCCGTGCTTCACCACCAGAAGATGGCGATACTGGATGCCGGTAACAAACTTGACATCAGGATATTTCTTGCCGAGGGTATCGTTGAGATACTTGATGAGCACATCCGCATCTTCCGTTTCCAGGTTACCACCGTTGTGGGTGATAATCTTGCCGTCCTGCACATTGATGATGTTGCAGCGCAGGGCAAGGTCGGTAGGCTCCAGTTCATAGCCTATGCTGGCAGCCTCGAGCGGTCCGCGTCCTTCGTAAACCTCGTTCTGGTCATAGCCCATGATAGAGCTGTTGGCTACCTCAGAACCCGGATGAAATCCATCTGGCACGGTAACGAGTCTTCCTGTCTTGCCCTTCTTGGCAAGCATATCCATATAGGGTTTGTTGGCGTATTGCAGGAGTGTCTTTCCACCCAGTCTTTCTACCGGGTGGTCTGCCATTCCGTCGCCAAGAATGATAATATGTTTCATCTCTTGTTAAGTGTTAAATGTTAGCGATACTCATGATGTTGGCGAATACACCGGCAGCAGTTACGCTGGCTCCGGCACCATAGCCCTGAATCATCATAGGGTATTCTTTATAACGCTCGGTGGTGAGCAGCACGATGTTGTTGGAACCTTCCAGATTGTAGAATGGATGCTCAGGACCCACAGCCTGCAAACCTACGCTAGTCTTGCCGCCATCCAGGGTAGCAACAAAGCGCCAGCGTTTGTGCTCTATATCGAGCGCCTTGCGCTTAGCCTCGAAATCGGCATCGAGCTCAGGAAGTTTCTTCCAGAAGTTGTCGAGCGAACCCTTGAAGTATTTGTCTGGCACGAAGAGGTTCTTCTCTACATCTTCCTGCTCTACGCGGTAACCTGCCTCGCGGGAGAGAATCACCAGTTTGCGAATCACGTCCATACCGCTCAGGTCGATACGTGGATCAGGCTCGCTGTAGCCCTTCTCCTTAGCCAGTCTTACGGTCTCAGAGAATGGAACGACACTGGAGATAGCGTTGAAGATAAAGTTGAGCGTACCCGAGAGAACTGCCTCAATCTTAAGGATTTTATCTCCGGAGTTGCGGAGATCGTTGATGGTTCCGATGATAGGAAGACCGGCACCTACGTTGGTCTCAAAACGGAATACTACACCACGCTGGATGGCTGTCTTCTTCAGTTTCTCGTAGTTCTCATATTCGCTTGATGCAGCTATCTTGTTGGCTGCGATAATGCTTACGTTGTGCTCCAGCAGACTCTGGTAGAGAGCAGCTACATCCTTGCTGGCAGTACAGTCTACAAACACGCTGTTGAAGATGTTCATCGCCAGGATGGTATCGCGCAGAACCTCTGGAGTGCTTGGGTCTGAAGACTTCAGTTCCTCGCTGTAGTTCTCGAGATCAATACCATCGCGGTTGAAGATGGCGTTCTTGGAAGAAGCGATACCCACCACGTTGAGCTTCAGTTTGCTGCGCTCCATGAGGTCGGCATACTGGTTCTTGATCTGCTCGATGAGCTTTCCGCCCACGGTACCCACACCGCAGATGAAGAGGTTCAGAACCTTGTATTCTGAAAGGAAGAAACTGTCGTGGAGCACGTTGAGTGACTTTCTCAGATAATCGCTCTTCACTACGAACGAGATGTTGGTCTCTGAAGCACCCTGTGCACAGGCGATGACGGAAATACCGCTACGGCCGAGGGTTCCGAAGAGCTTACCGGCGATACCGGCTGCATGCTTCATGTTTTCACCCACGATGGCGATAGTAGCCAAGCCCTTCTCTGCGTGCATTGGGAACATGGCACCATCGGCAATCTCATTGTGGAACTCATTGTTCAATACCCTTACAGCCTCTTCTACATCCTGCTCGCGCACACCGATAGAGGTAGAGTTCTCTGATGATGCCTGTGACACCATGAACACAGAGATGCCCTCGTTGGCAAGAGCGGTGAAGATACGGCGGTTTACACCAATCACGCCGACCATGGAAAGACCGGTTACGGTGATGAGCGCTGTACCGTTGATAGAAGAGATACCCTTGATAGGCTTCTGGTCGCCATCTATCTTGTTCTTGATGATGGTGCCCGGAGCATCTGGGTTGAAGGTGTTCTTAACCTTGATAGGAATATTCTTGACACAAACCGGGTAGATGGTTGGAGGGTAGATGACCTTTGCACCAAAGTTGCAAAGCTCCATCGCCTCAACGTAACTCAGTTCGTTGATGGTATAAGCTGATTTGATGACACGTGGGTCGGCGGTCATGAAACCGTCTACATCAGTCCAGATTTCGAGCACTTCTGCATCGAGGGCAGCTGCTATGATGGCTGCTGTGTAGTCGCTACCGCCACGGCCAAGGTTAGTGGTGCGGTCTGTGTTCTTGTCACGACTGATAAAACCCGGAACGAGAGATATGCGTGGAATTTCTGCAAAGGCTTCTTTTACCAGTTTGTTGGTCAGCTCGCTGTCGAGTACATGCTTGCCTTTGCCGTTCTTGCGCTCAGTCTTGATGAAGTTGCGGGAGTCGAACCATTTGGCTCCACGAATCAAAGTGGCAACAATCTTGGAACTGAGTCTTTCACCATAACTCACGATGGCATCCTGTGTCTTCTCGCTGAGGTCGTGGATGAGGTACACACCAAAATAGATGCTCTTCAACTGCTCGAAGAGGGCATCAACCGATTTGAATAAGTTTTCTCTGTCTGTGGTGTCGGTGATGATGGTGTCTATCATCTTGTGGTGGCGATCAACCATGGCTTCGAATTCTACTTTCCACTGTTCATCACCCTTGAGGGCAAGTTGAGAGGTTTGCAAGAGTTTGTCCGTGATACCGCCAAGCGCGCTCACGACAACCACTACACTCTGTTTCTTAGCCTCGTTTTCAACGATACGTTTCAAGCTGAGGATGCTTTTTACGGAACCAACCGATGTTCCGCCGAATTTTAATACTTTCATATGTTCTTGAATTTTACGTTGGTAATGTAATGCCTCCCCCGAAACGACCGGGGCCGAAGCAGAACTTGAGGGCAAAAGTACGAATAATATGTCAAACTGCCAAGGATTTTAACAAAAAAGTAGCATATTGTAGATAAAAAAGCTATTTCTGTAGATAATTACAGGCTCTTCCTCTCCCTTATACCTTATTATATATATAAAAAACGTTGAAATGTTTGGGTGTTTCGGATTATTTGCTTAATTTTGCGCTTGCAATTCAATGCATAAAAGACATAAGCATAACAAACATAAGAAGGAACGAATGAAATATCTTTTATTCTCAGATATCCACGGCTGTTTGCCAGCCCTGGAAAAGGTCCTCGATTTCTTCGAGGCTGAACATTGTGACATGATGTGTATCATGGGGGATATCATCAATTATGGTCCCCGTAACCGCATTCCGGAAGGAATCGATCCTAAGGGTATCGTAGAAAGATTGAATGCGCTGGCAGATAAGATTATCGCCGTGCGTGGCAACTGCGATGCGGAAGTAGACCAGATGCTCCTCGATTTTCCTATCATGGAGACCTATGCCTTGCTGGTAGACGGAGGAAAGCGCTATCTTCTGACCCATGGACATGTATACAATAAGGAAAACATGCCGAAGGGTCCTTACGAGGCTATGATCTATGGTCACTCCCATCTCTGGGAACTCTCTCATAACGAGAAGGGGCAGGCCATCGTAAATACCGGCAGCATCACCTTCCCGAAGGGTGGCAATCCTCCAACCTTTGCAACATTGGAAGATGGTAAGTTCACCATGTATCAGCTGGATACGCTCGAAGTGCTGGCTGCAATGGAAGCATGAAAAAGTGAAAGTGAAAAGTGAATTGTGAATGTAATGCGAAATCCGTAATATGGAATCGGTCACTTGTCACTCGTCACTTTTATAAAACTAATCATAAAGTTCAAAGCTCAAAGTTCAAAGTATAAAGTATAATGATTCAAGAATACCAGATAAGAATTCTGCCCGAACAGGCAGCAAGCGAGGAAGGCATCAAGCGTTATCTCGCCAAAGAAAAGGGATTGGATGTAAGAACGCTCAACCAGGTGAGGGTTTTGAAGAGAAGCATCGATGCCCGTCAGCGTACCATCTTCGTCAATCTGAAGGTGCGTGCTTATATCAACGAATTTCCGCAGGACGACCAGTATGTCCATACCGAATACCCGGATGTGAGCAGCAGACCTCGGGTTATCGTTGTGGGTGAGGGACCTGGCGGCCTCTTCGCTTCCCTGCGCCTGATAGAACTGGGTTACCGTCCTATCGTGCTGGAGCGAGGCAAGGATGTGCGCGAACGCAAGAAGGACCTCTCTAACATTACCAAGACTCAGAAGGTAGATGGGGAGAGCAACTACTGTTTCGGTGAAGGTGGAGCCGGGGCTTATAGTGACGGCAAACTCTATACCCGAAGCAAGAAAAGGGGAAGTGTAGACAAGATTCTGAACGTATTCTGCCAGCATGGTGCCAATACCAATATCCTGGCAGATGCCCATCCGCATATCGGTACCGACAAGTTGCCACGCGTCATTGAAAACATGCGCAACACCATCATCAAGTGTGGCGGCGAAGTGCATTTCCAGACCAAGATGATTCGTCTGATCCTTGAGAGTGAAGGTAAGCTGACGGCACCTGATGCTGCAGCTGGCGATAGGGTGATAGGTGTAGAAGCCGTAAATCTGGCTACGGGTGCTGAGGAAACTTATCGCGGACCGGTTATCCTGGCAACAGGTCATAGTGCCCGCGATGTATACCGCTATCTCGCTTCGGCAAAGATAGATATCGAGGCAAAAGGCATCGCCGTGGGTGTGCGTCTGGAACATCCTTCCCAACTCATCGACCAGATTCAGTATCACAATAAGAGTGGTAGAGGAAAATATCTGCCTGCTGCCGAATATAGCTTCGTTACTCAGGTAGATGGCAGAGGTGTCTATAGCTTCTGTATGTGTCCGGGTGGTTTTGTGATTCCGGCAGCCACCGGACCGGAACAGTTAGTGGTGAACGGTATGAGTCCGAGCAACCGCGGTACTGCCTGGAGCAACTCGGGCATGGTGGTGGAAACCCATCCCGAGGATGTGGCGCAGTTTGTGAAGGAGCATCAGGCTGTCATCGAACAGCAGGAAATGAAGGCACAGGAGAATTCTTCACTCTTCACTCCTCACTCTTCACTCCAAATGATGTACTTCCAGGAAATTGTAGAAAAGCAATGCTGGCAGCAGGGCAACATGAAGCAGACTGCACCGGCACAGCGCATGGCTGATTTCGTGAACAATCGCTTGAGTTATGATCTGCCAAAGAGCAGCTATGCTCCAGGATTGATTTCGAGTCCGTTGCATTTCTGGATGCCGTCTTTTGTGAGCAAACGTCTGCAGGAAGGCTTCAAGACCTTCGGCAAGAATGCCCATGGTTTCCTGACCAACGAGGCTACGCTGATAGCGATGGAGACGAGAACTTCGTCGCCTGTCCGCATCGTCCGTGACCGCGAAACCCTGCAGCATGTCCGCATCCAAGGACTCTTCCCATGTGGTGAAGGTGCTGGCTATGCAGGTGGAATCGTATCGGCTGGTGTAGACGGAGAAAGATGTGCAGAGATGTGTGCTGAGTATTTGAAACAACAATAAACGGATGCCAAGAATGATGAAATACAGAAAAACGGGAAAGTTTAAGCTTGGCTTCTTGGCTTTACTCCTGAGTGTGCTCTTCGTGGCGTGTGGCTCGGGGGCGTCAGATGCAGACAGGCTTATCAAGAGCAAGGCTGATCTGAAGGGAGCTGTGATTGGTGTGCAGCTCGGTACTACTAGCGACGGACTTGCTACGGAGCTGGAAAAGGAAGGTGGTGGTACCAAGGTAGAACGGTACAACAAGGGAGCCGATGCCATCCAGGCACTCCTGCAGGGTAAGATAGACTGCATGGTGACCGATGAGGCGCCAGCCAAGGCATTCCAACGGGTGAACCCATCGCTCCGGATCCTGCCCGAAACCTTCGATGCGTCTTCTTTTGCCATCTGCGTGGCTAAGGATCATGCTGAGTTGCAGCAGTCCATCAATCATGCCATCCGTATTCTGAAAGAGAATGGCGTCATCGATTCCATCATCAACCGCCATCTGGAACGGGGCATAGCCGTGGCTTATACGCCAAAGACTTCTGATGTGAAGAAGGTGGGGCCGGAAGCGCTGCAGAAACTCGGCTTGAAGACGAGTCTCCGTTTTGCCACCAACGCTACCTTCGAGCCTTTCGAATATTACCAGAATGGCAAGATTGTGGGCATCGACGTGGATGTGGCGAATGCCATCGGCGATGTGATGGGCGTGGATGTCGAGATTCTTGATATGGAGTTTGATGCCATCATCACCTCTGTACAGGCTGGTAAGGCGGATGCGGGTATTGCCGGCATCACGGTTACTCCTGAACGGAAGAAGAATATCGGATTTACAGATTCCTATGCCGATGTGCGACAGGTTATCATGGTGAATTCCAATGAAGTGAAAGCAGCTGGTAACCAGCCGGGAGTGATAGATAAGTTTAAATCCTGCTTCATAGATGACAACCGTTATCAGTATCTGTTGCAGGGTTTGGGCAATACGCTCATCATCACCTTCTTTGCCATCATCCTTTCCGTGATACTCGGAACGCTGATAGCTATTGTCAGAGCACGTCATGAACGTAAGGGCGACTGGAAAATTCCGAACATGCTCTGTCAGCTGTATCTTACCATCATGCGAGGCACGCCAACCATGGTGCAGTTGCTCATCATCTATTATGTGGTGTTTGCATCAGCAGATGTCAATAAGATACTGGTGGCTGTCATCGCCTTCGGCTTGAACTCGGCAGCTTATATTGCCGAGGTAATCCGGTCGGGCATCATGTCGGTGGATAATGGTCAGATGGAGGCGGGCAGAAGTCTCGGTCTTTCGTATGGCAAGACGATGCGTCTCATCATCCTTCCGCAAGCCTTCAAGAATGTGCTTCCGGCTATGGGTAACGAGCTTATCACTCTGCTCAAGGAAACCTCTATCAGCGGTTATATCGGACTGGTAGACTTGACCAAGGGTTCCGACATCATCCGAAGCATTACTTACGAAGCGATGATGCCGTTGGGTGTAGTAGCCTGCCTCTATCTCGTTCTTGTTCTCGGACTGAACGCAGGAGTGAGAAGGCTGGAAAAGAGACTGAGAAAGAGCGAAAGGAAATGAGGAATCCTGAAAGGGCAAAAGCTTTAAAACAATGGATAAAATGAACGAAATAATCAAGATAGAAGGACTTCGTAAACGCTTCGGCGACAACGAGGTGCTGAAAGGCATTACCACCTCGGTGAGGAAAGGTGAGGTGGTTGCCATCATCGGTCCGTCGGGTTGTGGCAAGAGTACCTTCCTGCGTTCCATCAACCTTCTGGAAGAACCTACCGAGGGTAAAATCTTTATCGATGATATGGATATCACATCAAGCGATGTTGATATCAACCGAATGCGCCAGAGGGTGGGTATGGTATTCCAGCAGTTCAATCTCTTCCCTAATATGACCATACGCCGCAACATCATGCTGGCTCCGGTAGAATTGGGTAAGATGACAAAGGAAGAGGCTGATGAGAAGGCAACGGAACTCCTGACCCGTATCGGATTGCTGGATAAGGCCGACAGTTATCCCGACAGTCTGTCGGGCGGACAGAAACAGCGCGTAGCTATCGCCCGTGCCTTAGCGATGAATCCTGAGGTAATCCTCTTTGATGAGCCGACTTCGGCTCTCGATCCGGAAATGGTGGGAGAGGTGCTGCAGCTGATGAAAGATGTTGCTGCCGAAGGAATGACGATGGTGGTGGTGACCCACGAGATGGGATTTGCAAGAGAAGTGGCCAACCGTGTTCTCTTCTTCAGTGACGGCTATATCACGGAAGACGGAAGTCCTGAGCAAATATTTAACCATCCGAAATCGCCAAGACTACAGGAGTTTCTGGGAAAAGTTTTGTAATAGTTTATAGTTAACAGTTTACAGTTTATAGTTAACAGTTACTTGATGACAATAAAAAAAGATGCATTACTGGTATATTCAGCAATGCATCTTTTTTATTTGATGGTCTACAATCAGTAAAATGTTAACTGTAAACTATTAACTATTAACAGTTTTCTTCTCAATAATCTCTTCAGCACGTTTCAGAGCCTTGCTGATGTGATCTGTGATATTATCCTTGCCAAGAATATTGTAGAAACCAGCCTTTTCCAACTGGGCGTTTACCTTCTCGCAAACACCGGAGAGTACAACCTGAATGTCCTCCTTCTGGCTCATCTCGCAGAGGTTGGTGAGGTTGTGGATACCGGTTGAATCAACAAATGGAACCTTGCGCATACGGATGACGCGTACCAGTGGACGGTCACCGAAAGCTGCCATCACTTCCTCAAACTTGTTACCAGCTCCGAAGAAGAAAGGACCATTGATTTCGTATACCTCTACGCCCTTCGGAATCGTATAGTGCTCCAGGTTGGTTGAGAGGAAGTCAAACTCCTTATTCAAGTCAATCTCATCATCGGTAATAGCTGTCACGTCGGTGGTTTCGCTCATTCGCTTCATGAAGAGCAGACAGGCGATAATCAGACCCACCTCAATGGCTACTGTCAAATCGAAGATGATGGTGAGGAAGAAGGTAATCAGAAGTACGGTTACATCGCTCTTCGGATTCTTCATCAGTGCCAGGAAACTTCTCCATCCGCTCATTCCGTAAGATACAACTACCAATACACCGGCAAGACATGCCATAGGAATGTACTGGGCAAGAGGCATCAGAAAGAGGAAGATGAGCAGCAGAACTATGGCGTGGATGATGCCTGCAATAGGAGTCTTACCGCCATTATTGATATTGGTCATTGTGCGGGCAATGGCACCTGTTGCAGGAATACCGCCAAAGAGGGGAGAGGCGATATTGGCTAAACCCTGAGCTACCAACTCGGTGTTACTGTCGTGATGATCGCTGATTACACCATCGGCAACAGTTGCTGAAAGCAAACTCTCAATGGCTCCCAGGATGGCGATGGTAATAGCTGGTGATACAAGACTCTTGATGGTCTCCCAATTCATGGCTGGTACCTGAGCTGCAGGCAGTTCGTTGCTGATAGAGAAGCGGTCACCAATGGTCTCGATACTCTCAACGCCGGCAAACTGCTTGAGCAGTAAGGCTACAACGGTCATCAGGATGATGGCAATAAGAGAGCCCGGAATCTTCTTGCTGAACTTAGGGGTGATGGCGATAACCACTACGCTTACTACTCCGATAAGGGCACACCAAGGATCTATGGTGTCAAAACTCTGGAAGTAGACGCCCCATTTCTCCAGAAAATCAGAAGGATTTGAAGTCAACGTCAATCCAAAGAGATCCTTGATCTGGGTCGTGAAGATGGTTACGGCGATACCACTGGTAAATCCCACAACGATAGGGTAAGGGATGTACTTGATGATGGTTCCAAGACGGAGAAGTCCGAAGAGAACCAGGAACAGACCAGCCATCAGTGTCGCTATCGTCAAACCTTCCATGCCATATTTCTGGATAATGCCATAGATGATAACGATGAATGCTCCCGTAGGACCACCAATCTGCACTTTGCTTCCACCGAAGATGGAGATGATGAGACCTGCTACAATGGCGGTGATGATACCCTTTTCAGGGGTCACGCCAGAAGCGATACCGAATGCGATGGCCAGAGGCAGGGCTACGATACCAACGATGATACCTGCCATGAGGTCAGACATGAATGTTTTCTTGTTGTATGTCTTTAAACAGGAAAACAAACTCGACTTAATTGCTAATGCCTTCATTTGAAAGTTTTAAAATATATGTAATTAATCTTGTTATCCGTTAAAACGTGTGCAAAGGTACTATATTTTTTTTAATTGGCAAAATGTTTTTCTGAGTTTCTCCCTTTTCTTCGATAATATTCTTCTTCGTATAGTAATATTCTTCTTTGATAGATATATTCTCCGGATAATACTTTTCTAGTTGAATCCTGATTTCTTTTCGGTCTTGGAATATGAGTACAATATTATTAATGCGCTTGCGGGTGTGCGCCCGCACATGCAGGCAGGCGTATGCATGTATAAAATAAAGTGTAGTGGTAAGAAAAACTTCAGAAAGTCTTTATAAGTGTTAAAAATACGCTAAAATCTCAACTTTTTTGCGAAAAGATTTGGTGGAATGAAAAATAGTTAGTACTTTTGCACTCGCTTTTGAGAAATACGGTTTCTCTTAGCGATTAAAGAAAGAGTTCTTTGAAAGATTTTACATAAACAGACAA
>ERZ791909.267-NODE-267-length-53133-cov-4.803723_pt1 | contig 53133 bp, 39 predicted proteins | sample MGYA00510143_ERZ791909 | MGnify/ENA primary metagenome ERZ791909 (study PRJEB30046, sample SAMN00792093) | human gut metagenome | study: EMG produced TPA metagenomics assembly of the A metagenome-wide association study of gut microbiota in type 2... | reverse complement strand
ATTCCTTATATTATGTAGTCCATAAGATCGTATCGCTTAAAAATGAATTTGGTGCAGTCGCCCTAATAAGATGCTGAAAATGCTACAGGTTACAGAAAAAATCATTTACTTTGCAACCTTAATAATGTGCCAATGCGCAAAAAAATTGGCACATTGGCACATTAATTAATTGGCAAATTATTATTATGGCACAAGAAGATGTATTTAAGAAATTAGTTTCGCACTGTAAAGAATACGGGTTTGTATTCCCCTCTTCAGAGATTTATGATGGTTTAGGCGCAGTGTACGATTATGGGCAGTATGGCGTAGAGCTGAAAAATAACATAAAGAAATACTGGTGGGACAGCATGACGCTGTTGCACGAAAACGTAGTCGGCATCGACTCTGCTATCTTTATGCACCCTACTATCTGGAAAGCATCCGGCCACGTAGATGCGTTCAATGACCCCCTGATCGATAACAAAGATTCCAAGAAACGGTATCGTGCCGATGTGCTGATCGAAGACCACCTGGCTAAGATCGAGGAAAAGATGAACAAGGAAGTGGCCAAGGCTGCCAAGAAGTTCGGCGATACTTTCGACGAAGCCCAGTTCCGTGCAACGAACGGACGTGTCCTCGAATACCAGGCTAAATGGGATGAGATCCACGAACGCTATTCAAAAGATATGAACGACTCCAACTTCGAGGACCTGCGTCAGTTGATCCTGGATTGCGAAATCGTCTGCCCGATCTCCGGAACCCGTAACTGGACCGATGTCCGTCAGTTCAACCTGATGTTCTCGACCGAAATGGGTTCTACTTCAGACGGGGCTATGAAAGTCTACTTGCGTCCGGAAACGGCACAGGGTATTTTCGTCAACTTCCTGAACGTACAGAAGACCGGCCGTATGAAAATACCTTTCGGTATCGCCCAGATCGGTAAAGCTTTTCGTAACGAGATCGTTGCCCGCCAGTTCATCTTCCGTATGCGCGAGTTCGAACAGATGGAAATGCAGTTCTTCGTTCGTCCGGGCGAAGAAATGGAATGGTTCAAGAAGTGGAAGGCTACCCGCTTGAAATGGCATCAGGCTATGGGATTGGGTAACGAAAAATATCGCTATCACGATCACGAAAAGCTGGCCCACTATGCCAATGCCGCTACCGATATCGAATATGATATGCCGTTCGGATTCAAGGAAGTGGAAGGTATCCACAGCCGTACGAACTTCGACCTGAGCCAGCATGAAAAGTTCTCAGGCAAGAAAGTCCAGTATTTTGATCCTGAACTGAACCAGAGCTATACTCCGTACGTGATCGAAACCTCCATCGGTGTCGACCGCGTATTCCTGAGTGTGATGGCCGGTTCTTACTGCGAAGAAACATTGGAAAACGGCGAAACACGTGTCGTGTTGAAGTTGCCCGCAGCGTTGGCTCCAATCAAGCTCGCTGTATTGCCGTTGGTGAAGAAAGACGGTCTGCCTGAAAAGGCCGAGGAGATCATGAAGATGTTGCGCTTCGATTTCCGTTGCCAGTATGATGAAAAAGATTCGATCGGTAAGCGCTATCGTCGCCAGGATGCCATCGGAACCCCGTACTGTATTACAGTTGACCACGATACTTTGAAGGATAATTGTGTCACGATCCGTTTCCGCGATACGATGGAACAGGAACGTGTAAGCATCGACAAGTTGCATGACATTATCTCCGAAAAGGTAAGCATGAAGAATTTATTAAAAAAGATAATGGAGTAAACGCATGAAGAAATACCTGCATATCGCGTTGATGTTGTTATGTGTCCTCGTTGTCTCTTCCTGTAAGGATGACAACGATGATACAGAAGCTGTTGAAAAAGAGGCTTATAGATTGGAACAGGACATTGCCTTCCAGGCAAAAGTGAATGATACCGGTTTTGAAAAATGGGTTTCGGAGGCCGGTGACGGTTACGTCTTTGCCAAACTGATTAAAAAGGGGGATGGCAAGAAAGCCTATTTCAATAGTCGTGTCTCGGTCTACTATAAAGGTTCTTTGACGGACGGAACGGAGTTTGATGCTCGACTGTTTGAAGACGGTACGCCCTTCAAATGCGCAGTCTATTCTGCTTATGCCAATTATAATGCGCGGACTAATCCGAATGGATATTCTTCTGTCATATCAGGTTGGACAGTCGCTCTGCAACACATGGTTGAAGGGGATAAATATGAAGTCTGGATTCCTCAGGAATTAGCCTATGGTGCAAGTGGTAGCGGCTCTATCCCGGGTTATTCGACTTTGATATTCGAAATCGAACTGGTATCGGTGGATGAGCAAGCAGCTTCGGCAAGTTGAGTGTAAAAGTTTTGATTTATAAAAAGATAAAGGGGCTGTCTGATTTGCAGACAGCCCCTTTATCTTTTTATTTCTTCTGTTTCAATATCCTCTGTGCGCAGTCCGAAAGCACTACGATCGCCCCGGCAATGATCGCCGTGTCTTTTATCACTAATCTGCCTGCCCCGGTCAGTAGTGGGAATCCATGTTCTCCGCTTCCCAAATCCGGAACCCATACTTCAGGTGTCGTGACCAGGAAAGAGAGTGTTCCGATCGTCATGATAATGGCAAGTCCCGCACCTACCAGACCGATCTTCGGAGAGAAAATACCTAAGAATGTCAGAATACCGATAGCCATAATCAAAATACCTAATCCATGCGAGAAACCGTACGTATTGTTTTCCACATGCCACTGGTGCTTTGCCTCGTTGAATTCTCCCTCTTTCAACTTATACTCTTTATATTCGGGAGCACTTTTCGTGTAGAAGAAACTCATGAAGGGGCTGTTTGCCACAAACGGAACGATACCTTCTGCTTCATAATTATAGAACTTTAATCCTCCGATCCATACGAAGATAATCAGGATCGCTACGCGGATCAGGTTGATACCCAGCTTTTGAGTGGAAGCTGCAATGTTCAGGAATGTGTAGAATAGGTTACTTAATTTAGTCATCATGTCTCTGCTATTTTTATATGTTAGTTTTTATAATGCAAAGATCGGCCTATTATGGCTTATGGTAAATGGCAATTCTGCCGGATAACTTAACAATTTTCCCCGATCTGACTCTATTCCGGGAAAGGAAACCCCTATAAACAATTAAAGGCTGTCTCACGACAACCCCTAACCAAACTTTGTTAACCTTAAATCTAATACTATTATGAAAAAACCACGATGCAAAGATACGGGTTTATCCGAACTTGTCAAGAGCCGAGATGCTAAATAGTGTTATCCGACTTGCAATAAAAATTAATTGCAGATGAATAGGCCTTTTATTGAAAATAAAATTATCTTTGTCTGGAATTATTAAAGAAAAACGTAGAAGCGTTTCGTATTATTCTTTGTTAGGAATCTGGTAAATTCATTGTACAAGAAGAATAATAGGCAAAAACGCTCGCGCTCCCATAGGGCGTGGGCTATTGCTTATTTGTTGTACAAGCTTACCAGAGCTCCTAACCGGATGAGACAATAGCTCCACGCTTTTTTAAACCACAATTTATAAAAAGGAGATTATAGTATGGAAGCGAAAATTGACATTGAAAAAGTAAGAAAAGGAGATCATGTTGCTTTTAAAGCTTTCTTTGAATGTTTCTATCCTAAATTGATGGCGCTCGCTTGTCGTTTTGTAGATGAGCAGGTCGCCAAAGATCTGGTGCAAGAAGTTTTCACTTCCTATTGGGAACAGAAAAAGGTCATACAACCTGACAATATCCAATCTTTTCTTTTTAAATGGCTGCAAAATAGCTGCCTGAACCATATCAAGCACCAGATGATTGTCGACGAGTACGAATCACGTGTCCGCATCGCTGAGGCGCGTATTGCTTTCTTGGGCGATGCCAGCGACTCCAATGATGTTCTGAAGTCTGTCATCAACCAGGATTTGCGCGAAATAATAGAACTCTCCGTTAATAAACTACCTCCCAAATGTGCACAGGCTTTCCGGCTGGCTTACTTCCACGATATCAGCCATAAAGAGATAGCCGAAATTATGGGTATTTCTCCACGCACGGTTGAAACCCACATCCGGCAAGCGATTGCTTTTCTCCGGGAAGATTTGAAAGATCTTTTTATGCTTATTTTTATGCTTTGTAACATAAATTGAATTTTTCCTTATTTTTGACTACGTAGTTTGTCCACCTCCAATTGTCTTCTTTATGTAAGCACAATAAAAGAAAATGGACGAACAACTACTCATACGATTCCTCACGCATACCTGTACTCCGGAAGACATCCGCTTAGTCGACCAATGGATCGCATCTGCCAAATCCAACGCAGACTGGCTCTTCGAAATGGAACGCATCTGGAGCCTGAAAGACGAACTGCGCTTTTCGGATAAGAGGGAGATTGGGGAGGCTTATACTCAGTTTATTCTTCTTTCCCGCAAGAAGAATAAAAATGGCGATCGCCATTTATACATTTATCCGATATTAAAATATGCCGCAGCTGTCCTTATCATCGGATTATTAGGATTGAATCTATATAAAATGGCCCGGCCGGAGGCTATGGTCGAGAACATGGTTGAAGTCCCGAAAGGGCAAAGAGCATCCATAACGCTTTCCGATGGTTCAAAAGTCTGGCTGAATTCTCAGAGTAAGCTGACATATCCTGCACTATTCTCCGACAAAGAAAGATATGTCCGGCTTGAAGGAGAGGCTTTTTTCGAAGTGGCCCATAAAGAATATCTCCCTTTTGTCGTGCATTCGCCTTTGCTGGCCATAAAGGTCTTGGGAACGAAATTTAATGTAAAAGCATACTCTGATGAAAAATCGGTCGTCACATTGGCAGAAGGAAAAGTCGAAGTGGAAACGAACGACCGCAAAAACAAATTGACTCTTAAACCAAACGAACAGATTTCATATTCGGAAAGTTCCGGCATAACATTGGAGAAAAGTATCGATACGAATACGGTTAAATCCTGGATGCGGGGAGAAGGAGCTTACGTCCAACAAAGACTTGACGGCATAATCCATGATTTGGAACGGAAATTTGATGTAAAAATCATTCTAACGGATCATTCTTTGGGTGCAGAAGTATTCACCTGCCGCTTTAAGGATACGGCTACGATTGAACAGGTCTTGCATTTGCTGAAAGAAACCCGAAGATTGGATTATTCGTTCGAAGGAGAACAGATACGAATATTCAAACCATTAAAATAAAAGCCTATGGGAAAGGATTCATAAAAAGACGAAGGCTGAAGATACGGTAATATCTTCAGCCGGGATTAAGCGAGTAACGCTTTAGAGATGACCTAAATTTATTACTAACTAATCATTTACAAATGTATGCATTATATTATGAAAAATACGCCATGCGGTGTAAATAAATCGTCATGGCTTCGAAAAAGTCTAAATATTATGAGATGTGCTATATTATTCATACTATTGGGAACCTTAGAGTCTTTTGCTAATCTAAGCTATTCACAATCGGTAAAGCTCTCTTTGAGTATGGAAAACGCAACGGTGCGTGAGGTTCTTTCTTCGATAGAACAAAACAGTGGCTTTTATTTTACCTATAATTTAGAACAAGTAAAAGTGACTCGCAAAGTTACTGTTAACTTTAAAGATAAAACAATTCCTGAAGTGCTGGATGAACTATTTGCGAAGGAAAATATCCATTATGTGATAAACGATAAGCATATTGCTTTATATAAAGGGAACGAAAGGCCAATAGTTCTACAAGCTAAGAAAAATATAAAAGGAGTCGTAACAGATAAAAACGGAGAACCGATCCCAGGGGCTAATATCATTGAGAAAGGAAACCCTACGAATGGGACTATTACCGATGTTAATGGGAATTATACTTTGTCAGTCTCAGGAAATTCAGTGTTGGTAGCTTCGTATATAGGATATAATAGAATAGAGATTCAGGTTAAAGACCGCTCCGTTGTTGATATTATATTATCGGAGGATACACAAGCACTGGAAGAGGTAGTTGTTGTCGGCTACAGTACCCAGAAGAAAGTAAACTTGACAGGTTCAGTCTCTACTGTTAATTTTGAGGAAATGTCATCGAGACCGGTTACCGATGCTTCCCAGGCTCTTAGTGGTGCTTCTCCAGGTCTTCAGATCATGCAAAGTTCAGGTCAGCCTAATGCGGAGAGCTTTTCTTATAATATTCGCGGTGTCGGGACATTAAATTCATCCAGCCCTCTCATTCTTGTAGACGGAATGGAACAGAGTATCAGCATGGTAAATCCTTCCGACATTGCTAATGTCTCTATCCTAAAAGATGCGGCTTCTTGCGCCATATATGGAAATCGTGGTGCCAACGGAGTTATCCTTATTACGACCAAAAACGGTACGGAAGGAAAAATTAGTGTGACGTATGATGGAACAGTATCATATAATGAACCTTTCAAAATTGTTCATACTATTTCGGATTATGTCCAGTATATGAAGTTGATGAACGAATCATCCAATAATTTGGGAAACTCCGATATGTTCTCTCAAAGTTCAATCGATCTTTGGGAGGCTGCTAAGGCTGATCCTAACGGTATTTCCGCTTCAGGCTATCCGAATTATGTTGCTTACCCGAATACAGACTGGTGGGATGAGATTTATACGAAACAATGGATGCAGAAACATACGATTTCCCTCAATGGCAAGGAGAAAAAAACCGGTTATTCCATGAGTTTCTCTTATATCGATAATCCGGGTATCATGAAGAATACGGGATATAATCGCTATATGGGGCGTGTGAACTTATATTCCGATATTACCGACTGGTTGCGGGTCGGAACTCGTACATCAGGAAATGTCACTGACCAAGAAGTCAGTGTTACCAGCTACAATGGGAGTAATCATATTAATTCGATGAACACGGCGAAAATGGTTCCTTGTATATATCCGTATTATGATGGAAAATATGGTGCACCGGAAGGACCGGAAGAGGATCCGCAGTCGCATAACGGACTTTGGGATAATGTATTGAACGGGTTTGACAAATATTCACAGCTTTATACGGAGTGGTATGCTCAAGTCAAGTTTCTGAAATATTTTACATATAACTTTGATTTCTACTATCAGGATCTTCGTCGTGAGAGAAAAGTCTCGGATGCTTCCGTTGGAAAGTTCAGTTTTTCTAAGGGAGCTTATTCAACAGGAGCCGATGACCCGTCAACTCTTTATACTCGTATGTATTATACAAGGACAAATCGCACGAAGTTAAATCATTTACTTAATTATAACCAATCTTTTGGCGTTCACGATGTGTCGGCAATGATTGGCTATGAAGAAGAAACGTATGGTTACAGGGAGACGAACGTGAGTAAGCTGGGTCTGACAGATGCTGCTGTAAATGATCTTGATGCAGCTACAACGCCTTACTCGACGGCTGGCTATGGGACTGAATATGCAGCCCGCTCGGTATTCGGCCGTGCGAATTATGCTTATAAGAGCAAATATTTGTTTGAGTTTAATTTGCGCTATGATGGATCTTCAAGATTTTCCCCAGATTACCGTTGGGGGGCTTTCCCGTCTTTCTCTGCTGGCTGGCGTATGAATGAAGAGTCGTGGCTTAAATCTGTACAGTGGTTGACAAACTTGAAGCTTCGTGCATCTTGGGGCAAATTGGGTAATAATGCGATCGGCAATTATGATTGGCAGTCTGTCTATTCGGCTGCAAATTATTCTACAGGCCAGGCACTAACAAGTGGTATTGCTGTTACTTCCATTGCCAATGCTGCTCTTACTTGGGAAGAAACAGCCGTTACCAATGTCGGTCTTGATTTCGGGTTCTTTGATAATAAATTGAACGGTAATATCGACGTTTATAATAAGTTGACAACCGGAATTCTATATACTCCTGATATGTATATGGTAATGGGAAATGCGACAGCTCCGAAAGCGAATATTGCAGAAGTTACAAACAGAGGTGTCGAACTGGAACTTGGATGGAGAGATAATATAGGTAAGGATTTCAGTTATAGCATCAAAGGGCAGTTCTCTTTTAATAAGAATTTCGTCAGCAAATATAAGGGAGAGTTGAAAAAAGGATGGAATGCTGATCATACGGAATATTCTACTAATATAGGGGATGTTTCTACCGGTAGTACTACAAGGGTCATCGAAGGGCGTCAGATTAATGAGTTTTATCTTCCTAATGTTTATAAAGGTAACGGGTCGTATTTCAATGGGGACGGTTCTGTTAATATAAACGGAGGTCCTAAAGATGGTATGATCCGTACGGAAAATGATATGCAATGGCTTCAGGCTATGCAAGCAGCCGGTTATACATTCCAACCTTATAATAATGTTGGCAAAAATGCACTTTGGTATGGCGAGTATATTTATGCAGATGCCAATGGTGATGGGATATATGGTAATTCGTATGATTCGGAATTCCAAGGGACCTCAACGACTCCTAAATATAATTTCGGTCTCCAGGCCAGTGCAAACTGGAAAGATTTTGATCTTTCTATGACTTGGGGGGGATCTGCCGGATTTAGTATTTATTACTATAGTAATGCAAGGAATTCAAGTGAAACTATTTATGGTTATGCAATTCCGGATGCGGTAGCGGATGACCATTATTTCTATGACCCTGAAAATCCATCGGATCCGAGGACCAATCTGTCTTCAAAACAACCTCGTTTGGTTAATGTGTCGGGGGCTCAGAGCTCGGCAAGTTCTTCGCTTCATTTAGAGAAAGGGAACTTCATAAAACTTAGAAACTTGACTTTAGGGTACACAATGCCTAAAAATATTTCTAAGAAGTTCTATGTGGAGAGACTTCGTGTCTATGCTTCCGGAGAGAATCTATTTGCTATTACCGGCTTCTCTGGTATGGATCCTGAAATGCGTGTTAGCATGGGATATTCTACTATGCGTCAGTATGCATTCGGTATTAATTTAACATTCTAATTATTTTGGAAACAGCTAATATATTGAAAATATGAAAAATTTATTCAGAAAAATAGCTATCATCGGGACTTTATCGGGTATGTTATTCGGTTTAGCAGGATGTGCCGGCGACCTTCTCGATACATCTCCAAGTTATAGTTTTTCAAGTTCAAATGTGTGGACCAGTCCTATCCTTGCCCGTGCAGCTGTGATGGGGGTTTATAATGAATTGTATGAGAAATTCTCTAAAAATTACGATAGTCCTTCTATTGGTATTCCTTTTGATGCCTGGTCGTCTGTAATGGATATCGATATGAACTGGAAAAATAATTGTTTTGTGATTTCCGGTTCTTGCACGCCTTCGAATGGAAATGTAGGTAATCATTATAAGTATTATTATACGATTGTCTATAGGGCTAATGATGTTATCAACAACATTGATAATGTTCCTGAAATGGAAGACAGTGAGAAAGCACGATTGAAAGCCGAATGTAAATTTTTGCGTGCTTGGGCATATTATCATTTGAATGTCCTGTGGAGAGGTGTTCCTATCTATACGGAAAATGTGGAAAGCTCGGAAGCAACGAAAGCACGTTCGTCGGAAGCTGAGGTATGGGATCAAGTTCTTTCAGACCTTACGGATTGCATCAATGAGCCGAGTCTCCCCGGTAAATATGCTCAAGGTAATAGTAGTTATGGTCGTATAACAAAAGGTGCAGCTTATGCTTTCAGAGGTTATACTTATCAGTTTATGGGGGATTACGCCAAAGCTCTTGTAGACTTTGAATCAATTGAAGGGCTTGGATATGCACTTTACAGTCCGAGTAATGGTGCAAAAGGAAATAGAGATTTCTTTCAGCTCTTCAAACCGGCAAACGAGCAGTGCGATGAGATGATTTTTTCAATACAATGTGTTGAAACAAGTGGCATGGGGAACCCGAGAGGAATCAATTATGGGAATCGTTGTACGGGTGGTTCCGCTTGGAACAACTATCTCCCGAATCCTGCTTTTGTGGAGATGTATGAGTGTGCGGACGGATCGGAATTCGATTGGGAGAAATATTGCCCGGGATGGTATTCTATGACTCCTCAGGCAAGGGTTGCTTTCTTCCTACGGGACGGACTTCAATCCGGTAAGGGTGAATGGGGGACAACTGAAGCGACTTCAAATTATCAGGCTCTTTATAATAATATGGCTTCTTATGGTGCCGATATGAGCAAATATTTGGATCAAGGAAATGAGGAAAGAATACGCCAGGCATACGAAGATCGTGATCCTCGTTTAATGCAATCGATTATAACTCCTTACTCGACTTATGACGGAAATCAGGCAGGCGTCGGGAATCATACCTGGACACTCCGTTGGCCGTATATTCTGGATGCAGGAGAACCTTATGATATTCGTACAGACACAAATTCCAAATTTTATTATCTTTGGAGGAAATATGTAACAGAGAATGATGAATGTACGACTCGTTGGGTGTATTCCGAAGATATTATCCTTTGCCGTTATGCTGAAATTCTTCTTAGACGGGCTGAGTGTTTGAACGAACTTGGTAGAACGAGTGAGGCTGTTTCTCTTGTAAACAGGGTGAGACAACGTGCCGGGCATGTTCTTCTTAATGACCAGGCTCATCCTGCTACTATTGTGAGTGGACAAGAGGATATGCGTCAACGCATTCGTAAAGAGTTTTATGTAGAACTTGGAGGTGAAGACTCTATGTTTTTTAATGAACTTCGTTGGGGTACCTGGTACGACAGAAAGTTTAAAGATCATTCTTCCGGGCAGATAGGAGAACTTAACACGAATGGTTTGATGCAGATCTGGGGTGAGACTACCTATAAGCATCTTAGTGTTGGCGAACAAATAAAGATTTGGCCGATCCCGGCAAAGGAAAGAGAGATGAATTCAAATCTTACGCAGAATCCGGGCTGGCAGGATTAATCTCTAAAATGTGAATAATGAAAATAAGGGGTATAAAATAAAAGGTTTTATACCTCTTATCTTAAACCATATTATATTTACATCATATATAAAGATCTATATCATGAAACGAAGAGCATTTCTAACAACCAGTGCAACATCGCTTGCAGGTTTAGTATTTGGGAGCCGATTGTCCTATTTATCTGAATCTAACTTGGGAAAAAAATATTCAATCGTATTATTAGGCGATACACACTTTGATACGGAACCGGCCAGTGTGTATCATGCAGACTATAATGAACCGGTAGAATGGTTGAACAGAGTACAACGTGCTGAGTTTGCCCGTAATGGAGAAATGTGGCGAGAGCGTTGTCCTTTATTACTTAAACGGGCTGCCCAACTGATTGGTACTGATACCAAAATGGTATTTCAATTGGGCGATTTGATTCAAGGAGATTGTGGTAATCCGGAGATCCACAAAAAAATGTTGGAAGACGTAATGAACCGCTTTAAGTCAGAACTTCATGGTTTACCCTTTGTGACTGTGACGGGTAATCATGATATCCGTGGAACGAATGCAAAAGAGGCTTATCATGCTTATATGCCGAAACGGATGTCTGAGGAATTGGGAAAATCCATTATTCATACGAACTTTTTTTTCACGATCGGTAGTGATGCTTATATTGTACTGGATTTCAATGACCCGGATGATACACTTATTGATCAGATGCTAAAAGAGTGTGAAGGAGCCCGGCATACATTCGTATTGACTCACGGTCCGATTTTACCCTATGACGGAGGAAGTTGTCGATGGTTCTTCCACGGGGGTAAGTCGGCTGAGGAGACTGCTGCACGTAGACATTTTCGTAAAGTATTTGCCCAACGGAATGCCTTGTGTATCTGTGGACACATTCATACGACTGAATTGGCGGATTGGTATGGGGATGGTGGCCGTATTACACAAATGACGGTTAATAGCGTTTGGTCTAAACCTGAGTTAGGGACTTATTCTTGTACGTCGGACCAGCCACAGGATTACGGTAATATTCATGAAATGGCTAAATCCACGAAGAAAGAGGATGGATCCAAATATGAAGACGACATTGAGCTGTTGAATGAATATAAATCGGGTTTGAAAACCTATATTCGTTCGACTTCGGCAGGCTCTTATAAAATGAATGTTTCTGACCGGCATGTAACGATCGATTTCTACGCTGGTAATTCAAAGGAGATTAGTAAACATTTCGAATTGAGGTGATCAACCGTACTCATCCAGATTCACTTTATTGAATGCGACGTGAAAGTAGGGTGATATTTCCCTTTCCCTGTTACAATCAGTAAAATTTCACGAGCGAAAATTAAATAATTATTTAAATGAGAAAGAGTGTATTTTTATTATCATTGTTTGTTTTTCCATTGTATATGTTGTTACAAGCACAGGAAAAAGCGGTGCCTTTTTGGGGTAAGCAGGAAGTCTATCTGATCAATCAAACTGAAAAAACTTTTCATCTGGTAGATGCTCTCTTAAAAGACGCCCCTCCTTCCTCTGGTAATCCGGCATTAGCTCGTCAAGCAGCATTACAATTACTGGATGGTGTATTTCATGATACGCGTTTGGATGGTTGCGGAACGATCTCCCAATTCATGGAATCTCGCCTGGAAGGTATTTTGGAAGATATGCAGAAACCATTTGAAGAAGGAATGAAAGTGTATAAACTCTATAATGATGGATTTATCGTAAAGACAAAAAGTGTCACTGTCGCTTTTGACTTGTACCGTGGAGGGGCTATGAAAGAATCTCCTTCTTTGATTTCTGATAAAACGATGCAAGCTATTGTAGCACAATGCGACATTATGTTCCTTTCTCATAATCACCCGGATCATATAGATCCGGGTGTCGTAAAAATGTTTACAGATATGGGAAAACAAGTGGTTGCTCCGAACAATAGTTTGGTAGGAAATGAATTGGTAACTCACATTCGTTCGGAGCAAATCATCGATAGGGAATTTAAAACAAAAAGGGGTAAGTTGGATGTAAAAATATTGCCGGGGCATCAAAGTGAACTGATTAACAATATCCATGTGGTGACGACTCCTGAAGGTTTTACCTTTGCACAGACGGGTGATCAATATAGCGAAAATGACTTGGAATGGTTGCTTGATGTAAAAACAAAAATCCCAGCATTGGATATTTTGTTGATCAACTGTTGGGCAAACCGTTTATCTGATACGGTTGAAGGGTTCAATCCTAAACTCGTGATTACAGGACATGAAAATGAATTGGGACATACGATTGATCATCGTGAATCTTATTGGGCCTCATTTGTTAAATTAAATGGCGTTAGAAAGCCCAGTTGCTTAATGACGTGGGGAGAAGTTTATTGGTATAAGTGATAGCCTGGTTTCCAAATAAAAATCGGACGGAGTTCCGAACACGCGGAAAAATAAAATATTGTCCAATCGCCACGAAGAAAGATTTTATTATCATGAGGTTCATCAGTACTTGATAATATCTTTGGTCGTGGCGATGAGGCGTTGTCAGCTCAAGGTGATAAAATCACTTGTCTGCCAGAAATAGTTTTTTATATGAGAAATGACAATAACCCCCTTTTTGCTCTTTTTCTATTTCACCCGAAATCCCAGTTCATTTTCACCTTACGTTTTGTTAGGGTTCCGGTACTTTGGATTGACAGCAGACGTTATGAAATCGGCAGTTTCTCCGGATGTCGTTCTGTTTTGTTATCCGAAACGAGATAACAGCGACAATGTGATAAACCTCAACTTCCGGAGAATCGAATATTTGCGTGCAAGGCTGGGGTGCGGAGCATTTATGAAAAAAGTTTTTTCAGCCTTTCTGCCGTGAGGTGCGCAGAACTTTCCCATGACGACCGTCTTCGTTGCCGTGAGGTGCCGAATTCATAGACAATGACGACCGTCTTCATGGCGATGAAGTCCCTTGTCATGGCGATGACGACCGTCTTCGTGGGGATAAACCGGCAAACTGATAGAAAATAACCCGTTTTATCGTTCGAAAAACGAAGTCTGAATTATTATGTCATAACGTTAAATAAGCCTTTAATTACAATAAGGGTGGATAAGAGGTTAGTTGACTAATGTCGCAATATGCCAATTGAGAGAGATTTCTTCCGCTAAATATAGGTGAACCTTTTTCCTTCAATCGTTAAAAAGCCTCTTCTAAATAAAAATATAACTCTCCCGTAAGTAATTTTCCCGGATAAATCGTCTATACTTGTAGAAACGTTTCTTTGTTAGCTTGCATTATGGATAGACCGAAGGAGGATGATCGAGAGTTGATTCAGTTCAAGGAGTTATATAAATCAAATGCTCCGATGCTGATTTTCTATGCTGGAAAGTATGTAAATGCTATTACTGCAGAAGATTTGGTGCAGGATGTGTTTCTTAAAGTCTGGCAAAAGAAGACTTTTTTGTTCTTGAAAGAAGGAATTAAGACCTATTTGTATCGTTCCGTTCAGCATGCCTGTCTGGATTACCTGAAGCATCAGGAGGTAAAAGGCGATTATATTAATGCCGTCACCACCAAACTAAAAATAGAAGAGATATACTACAATGACGATCCGCAATCCCTGTTTGCGGAAGACGAGCGTCTGGAGCTTATCTATAAAGAGATGGATAAGTTACCGGAGAAATGCCGTGAAATCTTTACCATGTCCTATCTGGAAGAACGAAAAACTTCGGAAATAGCTGTGCGGCTTAATATTTCCACTCGTACGGTGGAGGCGCAACTTTATAAGGCATTGAAGATTTTACGGGGTATTTTGCTTAGCTGTTTGATTTTTCTTTCAAATTTTTGAGAATTGCGTAAGTAGATCCGAAGAGATAATCGTGTATAATATAAATGAACATCGGAATGTCTGAAAAATATAACATAGAAGAATTAATAATCCGTTTCCTGCAACAGGATATAAATGAAGAAGAACTTCGTTATCTGGAGTCCTGGCTGGAAGAAGATGCGGAGCATAAATCTTATTTCTTTGGGCTGAAAAGCATATCAGATTCCAGTCGACGTTCCTTTTTTACAAAGGAAGAGGTGAATGAGGCAAGTTGGCAACGAATGGTTGCACGCTTAGATAAACATCAAGAAAAGAATCCTTCTCTTGGCAAATCACGAACACGTAATTTATGGTTTTCATGTGTAAAATATGCAGCCATTATAATTTTTGCAATTGGTGCCGGTTGGGGAATTCATGAGTTCCAAGGAAAAATACAGCAGTCTGATTTAGCAGAAAAGGACGTAATATATAATGAGATACATGTCCAAAAGGGTGGCCGTGCCAATACGGTGATCCTCTCTGATGGGAGTAAGGTGATCTTGAATGCTGCTACCACATTTCGTTATCCTACTAACTTTAATGGAAAGAACCGTCAGGTTTATTTGGATGGAGAAGCCTATTTTGAAGTATCAAAGAATGCGGAGAAACCTTTTGTTGTTAAATTAAAAAAGCAGGAAATAACAGTATTAGGGACTACTTTTAATGTTCAGGCTTATGCTCATGAATCCTATAGTGAGGTGACACTTCTGACAGGTCGGATTCTATTGGAAGCATTTAATGAAAAAGGAGAATCTATGAGCCGTATGTATTTGAAGCCGGACCAGAAAGCGTCGTCTGATAATTCAACAGGATCGGTGTCTTTGCAAGAAGTAAATGCATCGTTGTCAAATGCCTGGATTAATGGAGAATATAAGTTCAAGGATGAACCATTAGCTTCTATTGTAAAACGTTTGGAGAATTATTATAATGTAAAGATACATCTGGATGATAAACGTCTGGAACAGATAAAATACACAGGAACATTCTCGTTGGATCAAGATATTCTGGATGTGTTCCGAATTATCGATTATGAAAAGCAGTTTACTTTCAAACGAGTGAAAAAGGAAATATTCATAACAAGTAAATAATTTGTCAAATCTTTAAATCTGATTGCCTATGTATAAAGTTCCAATTATTTAAAAACAGAATCGGAAAATGGTTGTGACATCTCCCGATTCAAGAATCATTTTTAATAGTTAACTGTTCTCTTTCGCTCTTGTCTGGAAAACGTTGCGAACGAGACAATTCAATCATAAAAACATCCAAATGTATGAAAAAAGAACGAGATGACAGTCAATTACTGTCACTAAAAATTACACGTATTATGAAAATCACGCTAATGCTTATATTAGTAGGTATTATTCAAGTTTCTGCAACTACCTATGCGCAGGAGCACCGTATCTCGGTTTCAGTGGAAAACGGAACGTTCTACGATGTCGTTTCCCAAATAGAAAAACAATCTGAATTTATGTTTTTCTATAAAAGTGAAGAGATCGACAATAATCAGCGAATCGACCTGAAACTTGATAACAAACTGGTCTCAGAGATCCTTAGTGAAATAACGAAAAACAATAATCTGACTTACAAGATTACAGGTAAGCATATTATTATAACAAAAGCAACAACCGTTTCTCAGGCCTCCAGAAAGATCACGGGCGTCATAACAGACGAAAACGGCGAACCGATCATCGGGGCGAACATCGTAGAAAAAGGAACGACTAACGGGACAATCACAGATGTCGAAGGTCGCTTCTCCATAGATGTAGCTGATAAAGCAGTGTTAGTGGTTTCTTATATTGGTTATGACACACAAAACATTTCTGTAACTTCAAAAAACTCGTATAACATTAAGTTGGCAGAAGATACGAAGGCATTGGAAGAAGTTGTCGTAATCGGATATGGCTCTGCTCGCAAAAAGGATGTGACAGGAGCTTTAACTCGTGTAAATGTTACGGAAAAAGAGACTATTCCTAATGTTAACCCTGTACAGGCTTTGAGAGGAAGTGTAGCAGGTGTTCGTGTTATCGATACGGGTATGGCAGGAGCTGATGGAACTATACAGGTCAGAGGGACCACATCCATTACGGCAAGTAATGATCCGTTAATAGTGCTGGACGGTGTTCCATTTTCAGGGGGGCGCTTGTCTGATATCAATACTAACGATATTGAAACTATTGATGTGTTGAAAGATGCCAGTTCTACAGCTATTTATGGTTCTCGTGGCGCTAATGGCGTTATTATGATCACGACTAAAAGAGGTAAAACGTCGAAACCTCAACTGAATTATAATGGCTATGTCGGTTTTTCTGATTTTGCCAATATGCCGAAGCTTATGAGTGGTGAACAATATCAACAATTGCGTAAAGATGCCGAGGTCTATATGAACCAAGAGTTGCCTTTTCAGACGATTGAAGAAGAAAATATAGCAGCCGGCCGAACCATTGATCCTTGGGATGTGATTAAGCAGGATGCTCCGATGACTGAACATGAATTGAGCATTTCTGGAAAGGGAGAAAAGATGACCTATTATCTTTCTGGTTCTTTTACATCCCAGAAATCACCTTTAGTCGGAGACCAATTTAAAAGATTATCAGTGAGAGCCAATTTTGACCTTCATGTTACGGATTGGCTTGAAATTGGAACAAATTCCAGCTTTGCGACAAAAGACTATTCAGGAGCTGAGGCCAACTGGGGAGATGCTGCAAGATTAAGTCCATATTCGTCTATCCGATATGATGATGAAACATTGCGAAAACTGCCATATGGAGATGGTATGGTTTCAAATCCATTATGGAATGTAGAAATGAAAGATAATAAAGAAATATCATATGGTATCTTTAATAATAATTTTATGGTTATCAAATTACCATTGAAAGGGCTGACATACCAAATGAATTTATCTAATAATCTTCGTTTCAAAGATATAAATAATTATACTCCCGCTTACAATCGAGATGGTTCTTCTTGGTTAGGAAGTGGTTCGAAAGAACATCAATTTACCCATGATCTTATTTTTGAAAATATTGTCAAATATAATAATACGTTTGCAGAGAAGCATAATGTGGATGTAACGTTGATGTATGGTTATGAATATAGTAGTGCAAATAAATCAAAGTTAAGCAGTAATAATATATTTAATGATGCTTTAGGATTTAATGGATTAAGTATTGGTGAAAATCATACGGTAAGTACGACAGCAGGGAAATCTGCCGCCGTATCGAGTATGGCGCGTGTCGGTTATCGTTTTGCTGATAAGTATATGATAAACCTGACTGTTAGGCGAGATGGTTATTCCGCTTTTGGTAGTGATCGTAAATACGGGACATTTCCTTCTATTGGTTTAGGTTGGGCTCTTTCTCAGGAACAGTTCATGAAAAATATTTCCTGGTTAGATTTTTTGAAATTACGCTTATCATGGGGTAAAAATGGTAATCGTGGAATTAGCAGTTACGAATCATTAAGTACGATGGATTTGGCCCGATATGTATTTGGTGATGGAGGAAACACTTCAGTCGGACTTTATCCTACCTCTATGGCGAATCCTTTGTTAGGATGGGAAACCTCACAGTCTTATAATTTAGGTTTGGATTTTACTTTATTTAATAGCCGTTTGAGCGGTAATATTGATTTGTACAGTACAAAAACTACCGATCTTTTGTTAGAAGTTAGTATACCAAGCATGACGGGCTATGATAAGTATCTGACTAATATTGGAGAAACTCAAAATCGAGGAATTGAAGTGACTTTAAACTCCGAAAACATTAATACGAAAGATTTCTCATGGAGTACTTCATTGAATTTTTCAGCTAACGCAAATAAGATTCTTCATCTCTCAGGAGAAGATTTGGATGGTGACGGAAAAGAAGACGACGATATAGGGAAAAGTCGTTTTATCGGATATTCTATGGGATCAAATTATAATTATGTTTTTGATGGAATATGGCAGGAAGGGGATGATTTTTCTATTGACAAATCTGCTAAACCGGGCGATATAAAGTTTAAGGATATTAGTGGCAATGGTTCGATTGGTCCGGAAGATCGTATGGTTTTGCATAATAATCGTCCAAAATTTACAATGAGTATGAATAACATGTTCAGATATAGAGATTTTACGTTATCCTTTTTATTGGATTTGAGATGTGGTGGATATGCCGCCAATAATTGGATAAATCCGGGAACTGAATATTATAATCGTTGTAATCAGTTGGATTTACCTTATTGGACTCCGGAAAATCCTTTAAATGATCGCCCCAGTGTCGGTTACTCCAATCCGCGTGGTTATGGATTTTATGAAAAGTTGACTTATTTGAGATTGCAGGATGTTTCTTTGGCATACAGTCTTCCAAAATCATTAATTCAAAAGTTAACATTGAATAATGTAAAAGTTTATGTTAGTGGAAAGAATCTTGCAACTTGGACTGGTTGGCATGGATGGGATCCGGAACATGCTTCAGGAGGAAGAGCTTCCCAGAATGGTCCATTGATAAAATCTTGGGTTTTGGGACTTCAGATCAGTTTATAATTTAAAAACGTAGTAAAGATGAAAAAATCAAAATACATAGTTTTGTTCTCTTCGCTTATTTTATTGTTGGGAACACAGATATCATGTAGCGATAGCTATTTGGAAGAGAAGCCGATGGATAAATTCAGTCCGGAAAACTTATTGACTTCTAAAAAGGGGTTTGAGACAGTTATTTATTCTTTGCATAATTTTGCTCGCAGCGGACTTTTTCAGTCGAATAATGAAGATGTCATGAATACTGGGACAGATGTGGCATGCAGCGGTGTTACAGATGGTCGTTTTTTTAATGATTATAGCCTGATTTTACCAGAGCATGCAACCCCCAAATTCTATTGGAATTGGGCTTATCAGAAAATGTTGAAAGATGCTAATCTTATTATTACCAGGGCAGAGAATCCAAATGTCTCTTGGACAGAAGACGAAAAAAATGCAATTGTAGCAGAGGCTAAGTTTTTCCGGGCTTATACTTATAATATTTTAGTGAATCTTTTTGGAGGTGTGCCTATTGTCGATAAAGAAGAACTGAGTCCTCGTTTTGATTACATACGTGCTTCACGGAAAGAGGTTCTTGAGTTTATCCAGAAGGACTTGGAATTTGCAGCCCAATATTTACCGATTGTTACATCTGATGCTTCACAAGATGGGCGTATTTTTCGAGCTGCGGCAAACCATCTGTTATCAGAAGTATACATCAGCTTAGGGCAAGAGACAGGAGATCAGTTATTTTATGATAAATCGATAGCCGCCGCGACTGCTGTTATCAATGGTAGTTGTGGAGAATACGCACTCGTGAAATCCCGTTTCGGTGATACAAGTCGTCCGGGAGATTATTATTCTGACTTGTTTTGGACTAACCAACAAAATAGAGCTTCTGGCAACAAAGAGGGAATATGGGTCGTACAGTTCGAATATTTGACTCCGGGAGCCGAAGAAGCTAACAATGCACAACTTCGTCTTTGGGGACCTAAAATAGAAGATGTAACTTATCCTGATGGTAAAAAGATTTTGGTTTGTGACACGGTAGGACGTATGCAGGGGATTATTCGCCCTTTAAATCATGCTAATTATGAGATATGGGATGATCCGAACGATATGCGTTACTCTCCGTATAACTTTAAGAAAGATTTTTATATGAATAATCCTGATTCTAAGTATAATGGAGAAAAATTAGTTCTGACAAAAAAGGATGATGGCAAAATGTATATTACTTTGTCTGATGGAACAATAACGAATAAATCGGTCGATACATTTAGAGTGTGCTATCCTTATTTCCGTAAGATAGAGGGAGAAATGCCTTGGGGAGCTATGGCTGGAAGGACACCTAATGATCGGTACATAATGCGCCTTTCTGAAACTTATTTATTAAGGGCGGAAGCCTATTTCCATAAAGGAGATTTGGCAAATGCTGCAAATGATATTAATGTTGTCAGAGGAAGAGCACAAGCTAAACCCGTTCAACCTGGTCAAATTTCATTAGATTATATTCTGGACGAACGTATGCGCGAATTAGTTGTTGAGGAGCCACGTAGAAAAACGTTGGTTCGATTGAATAAATTATATGAAAGAACGATGAAATATAATTTCAGGGTTAAGGATAATATGGAACCTTATCATGAATTATGGCCAATTCCTCAAACAGCAATTGATGCGAATACGGGTGCAAAATTGCAGCAAAATCCCGGTTACCCCGGTGCTGTCGAGTAAATAACACAAATGAGGGAGCGGGAGTTTTCCTGCTTCCTCATAGTTTGTAACATGATTAATAAGAATAGGTATGCAAAAAGTATTTCGAGTTATTTATACTGTGCTTATATGCCAGGCTCTTATTTCTTTTTCAGCTCTTGCTCAGAAAAAGGACTTTGTTCTGGTTGAGGCAGAAAGTTTTAATGAAAAAGGTGGATGGTTTTTGGACCAGCAGTTTATGGATCAGATGGGATCTCCATTCCTGTTGGCTCATGGCATAGGAAAACCGGTGCAAGATGCTTCGACGAAGGTAATGATTCCGAAGAAAGGGATTTGGCATGTTTATGTCCGTACCTGGAATTGGTGTTCCCCGTGGAAAACGAAAGAAGCTCCGGGTAGATTTAAGGTCGCTGTAAACGGAGTGGTTCTCGATAATGAATTGGGAATGGGAAAACAGTGGGATTGGGAATATGCCGGAAGTGTCGAGATAAAAGATAAGAGCAATATTGTTACATTGAAAGACTTGACCGGCTTTGAGGGACGATGTGATGCGATCCTCTTTGCAAAGGACAAAAATGTCGTTATTCCCAACCGGAAAGAAGATTTGCCGGCGTTCAGAAAACAGCTGTTGAATATACCGGCTAAACCGGAAGATGGAGGACATTATGACCTCGTTGTAGTTGGAGCCGGTACAGCCGGATTGAGTGCCGCTATCAAAGGAGCACGGGAAGGTCTGAAAGTTGCGTTGATTAATAACCGTCCCGTTCCAGGAGGGAACAACAGCACCGAGATAAGGGTCGTTGCCAGCGGGGAGATGAATGTAAAACCGTACACAGCTTTAGGCAGTGTAGTCAGAGAAATACGGAATGTATATAGCCAGGAAGATCAGGTCATCGAAATGATACAAGCGGAGAAAACGCTATCCTATTTCCCGAACATGCATGTATTTGCAGCTTCCAAAGAGGGAAAGCAGATAAAGTCCGTGACCGCTAAACATATTGAGAATGGAAAAGAAATAGAGTTCTTTTCCCCGTTGTTTGTCGATTGTTCCGGTGATGGGAACTTAGGTTATCTGGCAGGGGCGGAATATCGTGTAGGACGTGAGATGAGGCAGGAAACAAGAGAAACATTAGCTCCGGACAGGCCGGATAATATAGTGCTGGGCGCGACAATCTCATGGAAAAGCAAAGTGATGCCGGCTGAAGTCTCGTTCCCGGTATGCGAATGGGCGATACAATTTAATGATGAATCATGTGAAAAGGTTGTTTCAGGCAGTAACTGGTGGGAAAGCGGTTTCCGTTATGATCAGGTAAATGATGCAGAATATATCCGGGATTATCTGTTCCGCGCCATCTATGGAAACTGGGCTTTCCTAAAAAACGACAGCAAGTTCAAGAAAGAATATGCAAACCGGGAACTGGACATGATAACTTACATTGCCGGCAAACGGGAATCACGCCGTCTGGTAGGAGATGTCTTCTTTGTACAACAAGATATTGAGAAGGAGTATGTAAAATATGACGATGCTGTTGTAATAGGGACCTATTCGATAGACCAACATTTCCCTACTCCTAAAAATACATTCTTTTTCCCAGGGGAGGAATTTATTTCAACCATGAAACATTACTTTAATGATCTGGGAACTCCCCGCCGTTATCTGCGCGACGATCAGGTACCGCCTCCTTATCGTATTCCTTACCGTTGCTTATATTCAGTTAATGTAGATAATCTGTTTATGGCAGGAAGAAATATAAGCGTTTCGCATATTGCATTGTCTTCTACCCGTGTACAGAATACAACCGGAATGATGGGCGAAGTCGTTGCGGCAGCAGCAGCACTCTGCAAGAAATATAATTGCTTGCCACGTGAAGTGTATACAAAGCATTTGGATGAATTATTAGACTCATTGAAATAGGATTATCATGATGAACAGACGAACTTTCTTAAAGCAGACAAGTGTTCTCTCCGCTGCTATGTTTCTACCGGCTTGCCTGAATAAGGTGAAGGAAGAGAAGAAAAAACCATATCTATTGGTTGTTTCCGGCTGGCAGGATGTGAATATCGGGGATATCGCCCATACACCGGGCTTGCTGCACATCTTGCAAACGCACCTGCCTGAAGCAACGATTACTTTATGGAAACGGAGCAAAAGCGAGAAGGTGGAAGCATTATTGAAGAAGAATTTCCCGAAGATCGAGATTCTTTATGGTAATCCGGATAAAGACTTTACGGTTAAGGACAATAAGATTCTGGAAGCTATCAACCGTGCCGATGTCTTTATTCATGGATCGGGACCGTCGGTTGTGGCGGCCAACTGCCTGGAGGCTTGGCGTAAGATTACGGATAAACCTTTCGGAACCTACGGAACGACTATTCAGGATATATCTCCTTCATTGAAAAATCTGCTGGATGATGCATCGTTTGTCTTTACGCGTGAGACTGCTTCGATAGGGAAATTGAAGGAAGCGGGGGTAACGAACCCTGAAATCCGTTTTGTTCCGGATGCCACTTTCGCCCTGGATATTCAGGATGAAGAGAATGCCCAATCTTTCCTAACTGCGAATAATTTGGAAGACCGTAAGTTTATTTGCGTGATTCCCCGGTTGCGGAAAACACCGTACTGGCTGATCCGCAGGAAAAGTTACACGGAGGAACAGATCGCAGAAATAACGGAATTAAATAATAAATGGAAAGAGATCGACCATGCCAAAGCTCGCGAAGCAATCGTCCGCTGGGTAAGGGAAACCGGAAATAAGGTACTTGTTTGTCCGGAAATGACTTATCAGGTCGATATTATGGATGAGCTTCTGATCGATCCGCTGCCGGATGATGTCAAAAAGAATGTCATCAAGCGTGGTTACTGGTTGCCCGATGAGGCCGCATCTTTGTATAGCAAGGCTTTCTGTGTTCTTAGTTTCGAATGCCATTCCCCAATTATCTCTTTGCGGAACGGGACGCCTGCCTTTTATCTCCGCCAGCCGGAAGATACGATAAAAGGGCAGATGTATTACGATTTAGGTTTCGATAATTGGGTGTTCGAGATTAATGACACGACAGGAAAACAGATCGCCGATCGCCTGATGGAAGTCTATTCTGACTACGACAATGCGCAGGCATACCGGAAACAAGGTATGGATAAAGCCTCCGGACTGTTTGATACAGGTGTAAAAATCGTTTCTCAATTCTTATAAGCAGACCGGGGAATATCCGTTTTATATGGATATTTTTCTCTGAAAAGACTTACATATTTGTTGGCAAAAGCTTACATCTTTTCCCTCGAATATGTAAGTCTTTTGTTTCCCTGGATAGGACGTATTATTTCTTTTTCCCCCACTCTATAGGTAAACTTACTTTTTTTCTTTACTTTAGCACCTGTTTTTAATAACTCAGTTACTGATTAAGAATTAATACCTTATGAAACACATTCTTTTACTTCTCTTATCGCTCTTTGCACCCGTGGTTTGGGGGCAGCAGGTGGAACAGTTCAAGCTCTGGCCGGATAAGCCGGAAGCGGGCGAGGCGGAAATTTTTGTTTATCATCCGGCGAAGAGCGGGAAAGCGGCGCCGGCGGTGCTGATTTGTCCCGGTGGCGGATATAGAGGCCTGGCGATCAACCATGAAGGGCATGATATGGCGAAATGGTACGCTTCGAACGGGTTTGTTGCAGTTGTTTTGAAATACAGGATGCCGGAAGGCGTGCATACGGTTCCGCTGAGTGATGCGGAAAAAGCGATGTCCGTTATCCGGGGCAATGCAGCCAAATGGAATCTCGATACGAATAAAGTCGGAGTGATCGGCTCGTCGGCAGGCGGACATCTGGCAGCTTCGCTCAGTACGCTTGCGGCAGATGCCAACCGGCCGGACTTTGCGATCCTCTATTATCCGGTGATCAGCTTCGATAATATGACTACACATGGCGGTTCCAAAAAGAATCTTTTAGGGAAAGATATCGACAATCAGAAGTTGATCGACCGCTATTCCTTACAGAAGCAAGTGGACGAGAAGACGCCGAAAACTTTGCTTCTGCTCAGCGATGACGATAAGTCGGTACCGCCGTTGAACTCTATCCTTTATTATACGGCACTGAATGAACACCATATCCCGGCTTCCCTCTATATGTTCCCGAATGGCGGACACGGTTGGGGATTCCGATATGACTTCACCTACTATCAGGAAGTGAAAGACCTGATACAGAAATGGCTTACCCATATACAAATCACCGATTAATCTACCTGATATCATGAAACCGATTACATTATTACTGGCCGCAGGCTCCCTGTTGCTGAGCGTACAAGGACTTTCCGCACAGACGGATAACTCCGGGAAAAAGGAATATTGGAATGCGAACACCCTGTTGATCCCTTACCGGCTGCCACCTGCTCCCGCCGGATATAAGCCGACCTATATAGACCTGGACGGAGACGGTGACCCGGATATCCTGCGTACGGTGACCGCCAACGGCATTCCGGTACAATGGATCGACGACGACGATGATATGCAGTACGGTGACCTGGAGGGCGATACCGATAACGACTGCCTGATGATAGATCGTAATAAAGACGGCATCTATGGCGGTTACGGCGACCTTATCATCGATTGGGTGGGCGAAGATGCCGACGGTAACCCGGCCATGCAGGTTGTGGTCGATAATATCCCCGAAGCAAACCGGATGAAGACCGGCAACGGGCATTATATGTGGGTGGTAGATACCGACAAGGACGACGTGTTCAACTATATCGACTGGAATACGTTCACCCTCCGCTGCTGGATACACAACGGCTTGTCCGACTTCTACGAAGATTATAACGGGAAGAGCACTTTCATGAAGATACACAGCACGACAGAGCGCGTGAACGATGTCCGAATGAACTGGGAGAACCCGTTCCTGTTCTACGATCCCGATCATGACGGGCTGACAGAGATGGCGATTCGTTTCTGCGACTCTCCGAAGATCGTGAAAGAGAACGGGCAGGCGAACTCTGTCCTTTCCGGTAATATCGACTGGGTTTCCGTTTCGATGGACACGGATAACGACAATGCACCGGGTAACGAGTTCGACTTCGATATGACCATCCACTTTACAGGTCCCGGCTTCAACTACGAGAACCAGAAACATATCAACAAGAACCTGCGCGGACTCCCCGAAGCCGATACGTTCTTCCTCGATGCCCGTTGGCGTAAACTGCCGGAACTGTTGTACCCGGATCACGATGCTGCCTGGGATCTGACCTTCAAGGAAGGTAAATGGGATAAAGTATGGTTTACGTATGATGAAGACGACGATTGCAACCGCTGGGAACGCGTGGAACTGTATCAGCCGCTCGATCCTTTCAAAGTAGGAAAGAATCAAGGGGGTATCGATAATAACGGGCAGGCCGATCCGGCAGGCGACCGGGGCGAATGGGATCAGGATAATTCCGGCCACGGGCAGTTGTATGTCAGCCCGATAGACGGCAAGATCCACCTTTACGGAGCCGAATGGGGCTGTTGGCGTGTCGACCAGAACGCCCGTTACTATCAAGGAATGGGCGGAATCTATGACGGCTACGGCCCGAAGCGCATCGAGACCGAACCGACCGTATTCCCGACCGTCAAATATACCGATACGGACAATAACGGCTTCTTCGACCTGATGGAGTTCGACCTCGATGGCGACAAGGTGTTCGAACAGCGTCTTTCCATGAAGGAACTGGGGCTGGACGACCGTTGCCAGGTGATCAATACCGCTTCCATGAAGTATGAAGATTTTGTCAACCTCGAGTCCGAAGTCTCCGACACCATGTGGAAGAATGCAGTGAAAGCGGTCGAAGTGGCAAAAGCCAAGAATCTGAATACCAAATGGTACGCACTGATGTTGCAGCCTAAATCCACCCGCGAACGCTATCATTATGGCTTCTGGTTGCAGTTCTATCTGTACAACGACCTGAAAGATTTGGCCAAGCGGACGAACGACAAGGCGTTGGCAAGCGTGATCGATAAAGCCTATTTGCAAGGCAAATGGGAGCTGATTAAATAATTTATTAACGTAAGAACAAGAATAGTATGAAAAACATTTCGAGAAGAACTGCCATCAAAACAGTATTGGCAGGAAGCGCAGCGATGGCTGTGTCAGGTATGGAAGCAGCAGCTCCCGCAAAGAAGAAGAAAGTGGAGAAACCCGAACCGCTGAAAGGCAATATCCGCCATTCCGTAAGCAAATGGTGTTTCGGCAGCTATCCGTTGGACGAATTTTGTGAGATTTGTAAAAACATAGGAATCGAATCGATCGAACTGCTCGATCCGAAAGACTGGCCTGTCGTGCAGAAACACGGTTTGACGGTAGCAATGGCACAGGGTGCAGGCTTAGGCATCGACCGGGGTTTTAACGATCCGAAGCTGCATGACGAACTGGTTGCCAGTTATGAACAAGTTATTCCGATGGTGGCCGAGGCCGGACTGACGAACCTGATTTGTTTCGCCGGCCGCCGGAACGGCGTGACCGATTTACAGGGTTGGGAAAACTGCGAGAAAGGGTTGAAACGCCTGATGCCGATAGCCGAAAAGTATAATGTCGTCCTGACGATGGAGCTTCTGAACAGTATCGGGCATAAGGATTACCTGTGCGACCATACGGTTTGGGGCGCGGAACTCTGCCGCCGTATCGGTTCGCCGAACTTCAAGTTGCTGTATGACATCTACCACATGCAGATCATGGAAGGAAACGTGATTGACCATATCCAGAAATATCACCAATATTTCTCCCATATCCATACCGGAGGCGTTCCCGGCCGTGCAGAGATCGACGAAACGCAAGAACTCTATTATCCGGCCATCATGAAAGCGATTGTGGAAACCGGCTATAAAGGTTTTGTCGGACAGGAATTTGTTCCGAAGCAGGAAGACAAGATCGCATCGCTTGAAAAATGTATCCGCATCTGCGATGTATAAACAAGTAAATATGAAACGAATTGCCATCTATCCTCTGTTGCTGCTCTTTGCATTGTGCGGATGTAAAGGAAAGACGGAGACTACACAAGTAGAGAATGTTTTTAAGCCCGGTGAAATCTGGCCGGACAATAACGGCGTGCACATCAATGCCCACGGCGGCGGCCTACTGCAACAGGACGATACCTACTATTGGTTCGGTGAGCACAAGACGGAAGGCGAAGGAGGAAATGTCGCCCAGGTCGGTGTCCATTGCTATTCTTCCCAAGACTTGTATAACTGGAAAGACGAGGGAATCGCTTTGTCTGTTTCGGACGATGAATCCAGCCCGATCGTAAAGGGCTGCATCCTGGAGCGTCCGAAGGTGATCTTCAACAAGAAGACAGGCAAGTATGTGATGTGGTTTCATCTCGAACCGAAAGGCGCCGGCTATACGGGAGCCAAGAGCGGCGTCGCTGTCAGTGACAAGGTTGCGGGACCGTATAAGCTGCTTTCCGCCAATCGTCCGAACGCCGGTTTCTGGCCGAAAAACGTCTTGGATATCCACAAAGGTAAAGTTCCTGAGGAATCGAAGAAAGGTTTTGGCGGCGGCGGTCTGCCCGGTCATCCCGATACGCTGAATCTGTTAGGACGCGATTTCGAGAGCGGACAGATGGCGCGCGATATGAACCTGTTTGTCGACGACGACGGAAAAGCCTATCATATCTATGCTTCGGAAGATAACAGCACGCTGCATATTTCCGAACTGACGGACGACTATACGGCTTGTTCCGGCAATTACGCCCGCTTCTTCGTCGGCCGCTTCATGGAAGCGCCTGCCATGTTCAAAAAAGACGGCAAATATTATCTGATCATGTCCGGTTGCACCGGCTGGGCTCCGAATCCGGGCCGTTCGGCTGTCGCTTCCTCTATCTGGGGGCCGTGGGAAGAGCTGGCCAACCCTTTTGTGGGGGCCGATTCGGAAACCTCTTTCCACTCGCAGAGCACCTACGTGCTGCCTGTTCCCGGGAAGCCCGGCCAGTTCATCTACCTGGGTGACCGCTGGACACCCAAAAACGCGATAGACGGCCGCTATATCTGGTTGCCTATCCGCTTCGAAGGCGAGCAGCCGGTCATCGAATGGAAAGATAGTTGGAGTTATTAAGAGATAAAGGAGAATTGGTAATTAAGTAATCGGTATTTAATTATCAATTCTCCATTGTCAATTGTTCATTCATTTGTACTTTTGCAGCCGCATAAAACAAACAAAGAATGAAACCAACATTATCAATGAACTCTAACCATATAATGGTCAGAGAGCTAAAGGACTACCTGATGATCGCCTTAGGTATGATCTTTTACGGAATCGGATGGACTGTTTTCCTGTTGCCAAACGATTTACCTTCCGGGGCGGTTCCGGGTATTGCCTCCATTGTCTATTGGGGAACGGGATTGCCTGTACAATACACTTATTTCGCCATTAACGCTTTTCTTTTAATGCTTTCATTGAAGATCTTAGGCTGGAAGTTCAGCATGAAGACGGTGTATGCCGTCATTGTCCTGACGATTTTCCTTTCTGTGATACAGCGGTTGACTTCCGGGCTTCACCTGTTGCATGATCAGCCGTTTATGGCTTGTATCCTGGGTGCTATCTTTTGTGGAAGCGGTATCGGTTTTGCCTTTACTGCGAACGGAAGTACGGGAGGAACGGATATTATTGCAGCGATTGTCAACAAATACCGGGATGTCAGCCTGGGGCGTATGATTATGTTCTGTGATATGATCATTATTGCATCCAGCTATTTTGTACTGCACGATTTGGAGAAGGTGGTTTATGGTTACGTGACCTTGTTTGTTACCGGATATATGATTGACCAGGTGATCAACAGCTCCCGCCAGTCCGTCCAATTCTTTATCATTTCCGGCAAATACGAAGAGATCGGCAGGGAGATCAATGCCTTGCACCGGGGCGTGACCGTAATCGACGGAACCGGGCTTTATACAGGGAAGCAGGTAAAGATGATGTTTGTTTTGGCAAAGAAGAGCCAGTCTAATACGATTTTCCAAATCATCAATGATATCGATCCGAAAGCCTTCGTCTCGCAGAGCGCCGTTATCGGTGTATATGGGGAAGGGTTCGATCATTTCAAAGTGAAGAAGAAATCAAATTGACATTTTATTAGCATAAACACAAATATTTAGCATAAACACAAATATTAAACTCTGCTCCCAATCCATAATTGGATCGTAATTTTCGTGTGCGTGTATATATAAGCATGGAGTTCTATATGCACTGGCATATATTTGAAACTGCACTGGCATGAAATTAAAGATACATAGGCATGGAAAAGGGAGCGGATGGTTGCCGGAGGAATGGTTTATGCGGAAATAGACTGCACCCGATTATTTCATTGATTTTGATATTATTTTTTGTTTTATCGTGATGATTAGTTATTTTTGAAAATTGTTAGCTTTAGAGCTAAATAAGAGATCAGGATATTTTTAACTATCAGTTTGCCATGTTCCCAACAAATACAAAAGAGAGTGTATGTGTTTGTACTGATGCCTTGCTTTTATGCGAGAAATGGATTTAAGTACTATAATTCGATTATAAAACAGCAATAAATGAAAGGAGTGAATCTGTTGTTGTCTCTTTGATTTTTTTATTTAGTTATTAACCTGCAAAAATGATAAAACTATGGCAGATATAAGTTTTAAATTATTGATAAAGATTTCTTTGTTATTTTGTTTGACCTTCTGTATGGCTTGCGACAGCGATTCGGAAACTCCGCAAGAAGAGATTCCGATTGAAACAGAACTGCAATGGCAATTGAGTGCAATCATTGAAAATGGAGAAAAACTGGCAACTCCCGGAAATTGTATGTCCGCATATTTGATTTTTGAGGAAGGTGATAAGTTCGATGGCCGCGTCGGAGTAAATCAATTGAAAGGGACATTCAAAGCCTATCCTTCATCAGGTAAGGTTTCTATGGAATATTCCTTAACTCAGGTAGCGAGCTTGGAACCTAATGTAATGGAATTCGAGAAAATGTATATGAAATTCTTCGATAAAATCACTTCATATACTTATACAAAGTCAGATAATAATCTGAAATTGTACTATGGGGATAATAGCTATTTGAAATATCAAGCTAAATAAAAAACATCAGTGAAGGTTCTTATTATATACTTTCATGAACGCCCAAAAGAGACATTTGCGGTCTTTGCCTAAACTATGGATCATACCGGACAAAAGATCGGTTCGAAAAAGATATCAGTTAGTCGTTAAAAGAATAGAACCTTGATAATCATTCAGATCTTAATAACAAATGATTATTATTCCAAAATTATATCTATCTTTGTAAAGTCATTGAGCTACCAGCTTGCAGCGGCAAGTTGTCAATGACTCGTTTTTTTGAATAAAGCATTTTTAAAGGCATTATTCCGGATATAGCAAATTCCCCAAATTGCATTTTGTCCCGGGATGATAGCAACAAAATGCTCACGTCAGTTGTATATATACAGAAATGTATAACATAACGGCGTGAGCTGTTGCTTATTATCTGGACAAATGGCATGGGGATGCCTGCTATATCGGATAATTTGCAGCAGTCTCACGCTTTTTTTGTGTCCTGCCGCAGCCTTTAAAGCATAATGAATTCATAATTTTTTATATTAGTGAAAAAAACAGGTCATATCGCAACGCATGTACGACCATACGTTTTTCTATATACAACTGTCCGTTCGTGAGAATCTGACAGTTGTTTTTAAACAGCTTGTTTTGTTTTATGATGATAAAGGCCTCGAAAACCTACTGGCGAAAGGTTGCTCTGCATCGACCGGCTTTTTATAGCCGGAATGCAGGCAACCTTTTATTTGATATTATGCACCCCGCAATTCTTCTGGCCCCGCCATATCACGGCTCCATCACCACCTCGATCCGGTTGCCCTGTCCTAACAACTTTTTGGCAAATGCTTGGATCTTGGCAGGCGTGATGCCTTTAATCGTTTCTTCGTATGCCGTCTCGCCGTTGAACCCGCGGAAGTAATAATTGTCCAGGGTTGTCAGCCAGTAAACGTTTTCCTGCAGGTTCTCTGCATGGCGTTTCAGGATATTGTCGCGGCTCTTCTTGAAGTCTTCTTCGCGCGGGCCGGTCCGGATGATGTTATCGAACTCTGTCCGGACGATGGTGTTCATCTTTTCCCATTTAGCCGGGTCCGTATCGAAATAGGCTTGCAGAAAGGTCTGTCCTTCCGGGAAGGAAGAAATCTGTGCCGAAGTCTGCACCCCGTATGTTCCGCCCTCGTCCTCGCGTACTTTTTCCATGTAGACCAGATCGAGAATCTGTTTCAGCATTGTGGCAGTCAGGATGTTTTCGAGGTTATAGTCCATTTTGCCGGACCAGAAGTTGACAACCGATGCTTTTGGCGTTTCCAGTGCACGTTTGAAGATATTCGTGTATTCGCCCTTGCGGATAGCCGGCACTTCTGCCGGATTGTCTTTCTCGACGCGTCCTTTGGCAGGCAGTGTCGCCAGATATTGTTCAACAAGAGGACGGATGCTGTCCGCGTCGATATTCCCGACGAACGTAAAGACAAAGCCGGAAGCGTCGGCAAACCGTTCCTTATACATCTCCATGATGCGCGGGTAGCTGATTCGCTTGAAGTCACCGGCCGTGATGCGGGCGGCACGCGGGTTATTGTCGTAAATCGCCTTTGTCAGTGTGTCGCTGAATGCTACCATCGGGTTCAGTTCCAGGTTCTTCAACTGTGCGATCATGCGGTTCTCGAATGATGTATAGGCCTCTTCGTCCATGCGTGGAGCGGTGAAATAGAGATAGGTCAGTTCGAACAACGTTTTCAGGTCGGTAGGAGCGGCATAGCCGTTTACATTCTCCGTATTCAGGCCGAGGGAAGGAGAGCATGACACTTTCTTTCCGGCCAACACTTTGTTCAGGTCGGTTGCCGGGAAATTGCCGACTCCGCCAAGCGTGATGACATCGTTGAACACTTTGAGGTTGTCGATGTCTTTCGCGCCGAACAGAGTGCTTCCGCCGGGACTGGTTGCCGTCATCAGGATTTCGTCTTTCTTGAAGTCGGTATGTTTCAACACGACCTTGATGCCGTTGTCGAGAGTCAGGACCGTCGCGCCGAACAGCGGGTCTGTCTTCATCTCCTTGATTTTTCCGGGAGCGGGTAGCCGGGGGATCAGCGGTTCGTCGGAAACCTTCTCTTCATAAGGTTCGACCGGCAGTTGCTGTGCTTCGATGAAGTCCTCCAGCAACTGTGCCTCGGTCGGGTATTTCATGTCTGCCTTGTCAGGACCGGTCAGGCCGATTACGATGTTCTTGTCGCCGATGAGGCTACGGGCGTATTGGTTGACCTGTTCGACCGGTATCTGCGGGGCGATCTGGCTGATCAACTGATATTCCGTTTCGATACCGGGAATATAGCCGCCGTCAGTAAAGTGACGGACATATTCATTTGTATAAGAGCGGTTCTTCTGTTTGTCGCGGTCGTTGAAGAGCGACTCGTATTGTTTCAGCACGTTGATACGGGCACGGTCGTATTCGGAAGCCGTGAAACCGTAGCGTTTCACCCGTTCCGTTTCCGTCACGAGCGCATCGAGCGCCTTGTCTATCTCGCCTTCCTTTACCAGGGCGGCAACCGTGAAAGCGCCTTTTGTCTTGGCTATCATGAAGTCGCCGTCCGAAGCCTGTGCGGCGACAAAGGGAGGGTTCGCCTTTTGCATCATCTCGGCAAAGCGTTCGTTCATCATCGTCTCGACCACGTTCTCCATATAATCCTTCATCAGGCCCGCAGCAGTGGCATAGAGTTCTTTCGGCATCTTGTCGTGCTTATAAAATATGGAAAGGATAATGTTGGAGGCCTCCTTGTCCGTGGCGATGGAAACAAGCGGCTTGTCATTGTCCGCCACTTCCGTATATTCCCGTTTGGCGGGATTTGCCGGAGCCGGGATATCGGCAAAGATGCGCTTTACGGCCGCTTCTACCTGGTCTACATTTATATCGCCTACAATAATAATGCCTTGCAGGTCGGGGCGATACCATTTCTTATAATACGCCCGAAGCTCGTCCGGCTTGAAGTTATCGATCACGTCGATTGTGCCGATCGGCATCCGGTGTGCATATTTATTGTCCGGAAACATCTTCGGAAGCTGCTGTTCCCAAATACGCGCCTGTGCGTCTTGCCGCGTGCGCCATTCTTCGCGGATCACGCCCCGTTCCTTTTCGATAGCCGTGTCGGCCAGCGTGATGAAGCCCGACCAGTCGTGCAGGATCAGCAGGCAAGAGTCGACAACGCTCTCGCGGGTGACCGGAGCGTTCATAATCATATAGACCGTTTCGTCGAAACTGGTATAAGCGTTGAAGTTCTCACCTCCGCGCATCCCGATGCTCTCGGTGAATTCGTCCATGCCGTGTCCAGGGAAATGCTTGGTCCCGTCGAACGCCATGTGCTCGAGGAAATGGGCCAGTCCGCGTTGGTTCTCATCTTCCAGGATCGATCCGACGTTCTGGGCGATAAAGAAATCCGCACGGTCTTTCGGCTGTGCGTTGTGGCGGATATAGTAGGTTAGCCCGTTGCTTAGCTGCCCGTATCTTACTTTCGGGTCTATGGGCAGAGGTTGCATTTCCGGTTGTTGCGCTGCCAGCCGGAGGGCGGCAAATATCCAAAGGAGGCATCCGATGGATAGAATCTGTTTGATCTTCATATCACTTTTGTTTTCTTTTTTGATAGAACAAATGTATATAGTTTTTGTTACAAAATGACACTACTACCCCATGTAAAAAGGATTAATAGGGCATATATTTGGAATTACACTTGCGGGTAATATATTTTAACACTTCTATTTGATAGCAAAAGACCAGGCTTGCTATCAGAATGGCAAACGTGCCATTCTTACTTTTTGCTTGTAAAAATCCTTGATAAAGTTTTTGTGTAAGAAAAAAATATCTACTTTTGTGAAGTTGTTATGTGCACGCAAACATTAATAATTTATCTAATATATTTACCATGAAATCTGAAGATATTTCACGTCGCTCGTTCCTGAAACGGGCAGCCGCTCTTTCTGCTGCGGCAGCAATTCCTTCTTTCTGGATTCCGTCCAAGGCTAATGCCATACCGGGCGTTCCTTTTGTCAGTGCTAACGAAAAGGTAAGAATCGCTTTTATCGGTATCGGTAACCGGGGTGGCGAGATTGCGCAGGAACTGTATAAAACCGGTTTGTGCGAAGTCGTTGCACTTTGTGATGTGGACATGGGTGCGCCCCATACTCAGAAACTTATTTCCATGTTTCCGAAAGTTCCGCGTTTCCAGGATTTCCGCAAGATGTTTGACCAGATGGCCGACAAGATCGATGCTGTGACAGTCGGTGTGCCCGATCATGCGCATTTCCCGATCACAATCGAGGCAATGGCACATGGAAAACACGTATATGTAGAGAAACCGATGGCCCGCACTTTCCAGGAAATCGAAGTGATGATGCGCGCCGAAAAGAAATTCGGTGTCGTTACACAGATGGGTAACCAGGGACATTCCGAGGCCAACTACTTCCAGTTCAAAGCCTGGAAAGAAGCCGGACTGATCAAGGACGTTACGGCTATCACGGCCCACATGAACTCTCCGCGCCGCTGGCATAACTGGAACCCGAATATCAAACACATGCCGATGGGCGAACCGGTTCCCGAAACATTGGATTGGGACACTTGGTTGGGCGTCCGTCCGTTCCACGAATACAATCACGATTACCATTTGGGACAGTGGCGTTGCTGGTACGATTTCGGTATGGGCGCACTGGGCGACTGGGGAGCGCATATTCTCGATACGGCCCACCAGTTCTTGGATATGGGATTGCCTACCGAGATCAACCCGTTGTATCTGAAAGACCATAATCCGTACTTCTTCCCGATGTCTTCACGCATTCTGTTCCGTTTCCCGGAAAGAGGCGATATGCCGTCGATCGATGTTACCTGGTATGACGGTCTGGATAATATTCCTCCTGTTCCCGAAAACTTCGGTTCTTCAGACGTAGACCCGAATATCCCGACGGTTGCTGGTGGCAAATTGCAGTTGTCCAAACTGAACCCGGGTAAGGAAATATATACGAAGACGTTGACCTTTAAGGGTGGATCGCACGGTAGCACATTGTCTGTAATTCCGGATAAGATTGCCAAGGAAATGAATCCGAAGTTGCCGGAATACCAGAAAAGCCCGTCCAACCACTACGCGAACTTCCTGCTGGCTTGCCAGGGTAAGGAAAAGACACGTTCTCCGTTCTCTATCGCAGGACCGTTGAGCCAGGTCTTCTGTCTCGGTGTGCTGGCACAGCGCATGAACCGCAAGATCGTGTTCGACCGCGACCTCAAACAGATCGTGAACGATCCGGTTATGAACCAGATGCTGGTTGGCGAAATGCCGCGTAAAGGCTGGGAACAGTATTACAATGTTTAACGTAGGGTCTGGATTTGACGACGTAGGGGAAGGTCTGCTCGCCCCCCGCTCCCATAAAGATAGTTTCTAAGATCGTTATTCATAACGGTTGTTTGTTTGAGAAGGCAAGCTTGTCGGGTAAGCTTGCCTTTCTTTTTTGATTATCTTTGCGCCTGTAATACGCAGGGAACATGAATATATTTGAAGGATATGTGGGCATTCGCTTGTGGGACGGGCAGTTGGTGGATGATGTGATCTTCTCCTTGCTGTCGGTTCTGTTTGTTGTCTTTTCTTTTGTGTTCCGGGCGAATTTCCGATTGTTTGTGAAGTTACTGAAAGATGCTTTCTTAGTGAAGGAAAGACAGAACCTGTTTGACGATGTGGTAGGAAAGAGTGCTTTCTTTTTCCGTAATTTTATGACGTTCCAGGCTCTATTCCTTTCGAGCATTGCCTTGATTGCGATCGGCAGGATATACGGATTCGTGAATTATGTGGAGTGGCAGGCGGTATTGTCGGCCATCGGAACTGTCTTTCTTGTATTGTTTTTGTTCTATCAGTTTAAACAATGCTGCTATTATCTTTTGGGCAGCGTGTTTGCCGACCCTGATAAATATAAGTTATGGAAGACAAACTACAATGCTGTTATGGGGATCTGGGGCGTCTCGTTGTATGTCCCGGTGTTGTGGTTGGTGTTTGTCGGCACGTATGTAACTATACCGATAGCAATGTTTTGTATTCTTTATATTTTGTGTCGTTTTGTAATAATTTATAAGACAATACGGATATTTCACAAGAAAAGCACTGGTTTATTATATATAAGTTTGTACCTTTGCACCCAAGAAATTTTACCTCTGGTATTTTTGTACGAAGGTATGGTTTATTTGTATAACTTTATCGAGACAAGTACTCTATGGCATTGAACATCAAAAAGTTGCTGGTATCACAACCGAAGCCTGCATCCGAGAAGTCCCCGTATTTCGACATTGCAGAGAAGTATGGAGTTGAGATTGACTTCCGGCCATTCATTAAAGTAGAACCTCTTTCTTCTAAGGAGTTCAGACAGCAGAAAATTTCTGTTTTGGATCATACGGCCGTTATTTTTACAGCCCGTACGGCGATCGACCATTTCTTTCACCTGTGTGAAGAACTGCGCGTGGCCATTCCCGAGACGATGAAGTATTTCTGTATGACTGAAGCCATCGCTGTATATTTGCAAAAATATATCGTGTATAGAAAGCGTAAGATCTTTTTTGGACAGTCCGGAAAGTTGGATGATCTGATTACTGTTATCGGCAAGCATGCAAAAGAAAAATATCTTGTGCCCGTTTCGGATGTGCATAAAGATGATTTGTTAACAATGTTACAAGCAAAGAAGATCTCTTTCACGAAAGCTGTTATGTACCGCACCGTAAGTAATGAATTCTCTAAAGACGAGAAGTTCGACTATGACATGTTGGTATTTTTCAGTCCTTCGGGAATTTCCTCTCTGCTGAAGAACTTCCCGGATTTCAAACAAGAAGATATAAAGATCGGATGTTTCGGCCCGACAACAGCCAAAGCGGTGAAAGATGCCGGTTTGCGTCTGGATGTGGAAGCGCCGACTCCCGAAGCTCCGTCTATGACGGCTGCCCTCGAATTGTATCTGAAAAAAGAGATGGGTAGTAACAAAAAGAATGGTAAATAGAAGGTACACCCTTTCAAAAGAAGAGCGCCTGTCGTGGAAACGTTACATTGACCTGCTGTTTGCAGAAGGGCAATCGTTTGTGGCGTTTCCACTGCGGGTCGTTTATTTGCCTGTGGAGGAGGAGAACTTGGCTCCCGTTTCCATTATGGTAAGTGTTCCTAAAAAGAAATTCAGACGCGCCGTAAAACGGAACCTGATCAAACGCCAGGTCCGCGAGGCCTACCGGGTGCGCAAATATGACCTGATCGATCCGCTGACGGAAAAGAACAAGCGCATGCTGGTCGCTTTCCTCTATCTCGACAAGGAGATCCATCCTTTTTCCGATATGGAGAAAGCCATGACAAAAGCATTGAACGTACTCCGCAACAAAGCATGATAAAGCGTTTTTTTACTTCTTTACTATTGTTGCCGGTCTATTTCTATAAATATTGCATCTCTCCCATGACCCCGGCATCGTGCAGGTACACGCCTACTTGTTCCGAATATGCTGTGCAAGCTCTCAAAAAACATGGTCCTATAAAAGGGTTGTATTTAGCTGTCAAACGTATTCTCCGCTGTCATCCTTGGGGAGGGAGTGGGTATGATCCTGTTCCGTAAAATATGGTTTATTACGATATACATACCCACCATTTGCCCGTCCATCCGGAAGACGTAGCCATAGTTAACTGTCTTGCTTCCCCGTCAAACGCGGGAACGGGACTGTTCCATTCTGTCGGCATTCATCCCTGGTATATACATAATGAAGGAGAACAACTTGCCGAACTTAAACGGCAGGCAATGCTTCCGGGCGTGGTTGCAATCGGCGAGACCGGTCTCGATAAACTGGCGGAAGCATCGTTAGAACGTCAGCAGGAAATCTTCAAAGCGTCGGCAGCTTTTGCCGAAAACCTCGGCATCTTTTTAATCATACACTGCGTGAAAGCCTGGGACGAACTGATCGCGCTGAAAAAGAAACTTAAACCCCGTATGCCCTGGGTGATCCACGGCTTTCGTGGCAATGCAGCATTGGCCAAACAACTGATCCGGCAAGGTTTTTACCTTTCTTTTGGCGAGCATTTCAATTCCGAAGCTTTGCGCGAAGCATGGCCTGATTATTTATTTGCCGAAACCGACGATCGGAAAATCGACATCCGTACTGTCTATCAAAACCTTTCAACCTCCCTGAATCTCCCATTGGAATCCTTTGCCGCACAGGTTGTCACGAATGTTCAAAGCACTCTCCATTTGCCTTAAATCACTGTTATACCCTAATTTTCAATTTTCAATTCTCCATTTTCAATTATAAAGTCGTACCTTTGCCGCCATTCAATTAATACTATAATCTAAAACGATGAATTTTGTTGAAGAATTAACATGGAGGGGCATGATCGCTGATATGATGCCCGGAACAGAAGAACAGTTACAAAAAGAGATGACTTCTGCTTATGTAGGTATTGACCCGACGGCTGACTCGTTACATATCGGTCACCTGGTATCGGTTATGATGCTGAAACATCTCCAACGTGCAGGACACCGTCCTATTGCTCTGGTCGGCGGAGCTACCGGCATGATCGGAGACCCTTCAATGAAGTCGGCAGAACGTAACCTGCTCGATGAAGCGACGCTTCGTCATAACCAGGATAGCATCAAGAAGCAGTTGTCCAAGTTTCTGGACTTCGATTCGGACGCGCCTAATGCTGCTAAGTTGGTAAACAATTACGATTGGATGAAGGATTATTCTTTCCTGAATTTTATCCGTGATATCGGCAAGCATATCACCGTTAACTATATGATGGCTAAAGAATCCGTTAAAAAACGCCTGAGCCGCGAATCATCCGTCGGCATGTCGTTTACGGAATTCTCTTACCAGCTGCTCCAGGGATACGATTATATGTATCTGTATGAGCACGAAGGTTGCCGCCTGCAGATGGGAGGAACCGACCAATGGGGTAACATCACGACCGGTACGGAACTGATCCGCCGCAAGTTGGGTGGTGAGGCTTTCGCTTTGACCTGCCCGCTGATTACGAAGGCCGACGGAGGTAAGTTCGGCAAGACCGAGTCCGGTAACGTCTGGTTGGATCGCCGTTATACATCTCCCTACAAATTCTACCAGTTCTGGCTGAACGTGAGCGATGACGATGCTGCCAAATATATCAAGATCTTTACCGATCTGCCCAAGGATGAAATCGAGGCCTTGATAAAGGAACAGGAAGAAGCGCCGCATCTCCGTCCGTTGCAGAAACGCCTGGCAAAGGAAGTGACGGTTATGGTTCATTCACAGGAAGATTACGATGCAGCTGTCGAGGCTTCTAACATTCTGTTCGGTAACTCTACGTCAGAGGCTTTGAAGCATCTCGACGAGCAGACCTTGTTGGACGTGTTCAACGGTGTTCCCCAGTTCGAAGTTTCCCGCGAGGATCTGAGCGCCGGTGTCAAGGCTATCGACCTGTTCACTGAAAAAGCCGCTATTTTCCCGTCAAAAGGCGAAATGCGCAAGCTGGTTCAGAGCGGCGGTGTCAGTGTAAATAAGGAAAAACTGGCGGATCAGGACATGGTTATCGACTGTTCTTCCCTACTGGATGAGAAATATTTGCTGGTTCAGAGAGGTAAGAAGAACTACTATTTGCTGATCGCAAAATAAGAATTTCGTACAAAAATGCTTGCATGGTAAGATTTTATTCTTACCTTTGCATCGCTTTAGATAAAGCGCCGGATTGTCTCATGGTGTAATGGTAGCACTACAGTTTTTGGTTCTGTCTGTCGAGGTTCGAATCCTCGTGAGACAACTCACAGAACGAAAGGGTCGGAATGAAAGTTCCGACCCTTTTTTGTTTTTGTATTGGATAATCTTCTTTCTTGTATCATTTCTGCATGATTAATTCCCAAATTTGTAAATAGTAGACGGCGGTATATCCATATATTTGTATGTTGGATATCGTAAAAACTTAGTTGATCTTAATGATATGAAGTATTTTTGTCTGTTACTCTCTTTCCTTTTGGGATTTGTGATTTCTGTTTCGGGACAGGAAAGAATATCTGTCTGCAATCTCCGCGCCCCCTCCCTTCTTACTCAGAAATGGGATGCCAACTGGATTTCCTGTCCGGAAGTTTCCCTTTATGATTATGGCGTTTATCATTTCCGCAAGCATTTCAAGCTGGATAGAAAACCGGATTCGTTCGTGATCAACGTTTCGGCGGATAACCGCTACCGGCTTTTTGTAAACGGTACGCCTGTCTGCTACGGTCCGGCACGCGGGGACTTGAACCATTGGTATTTCGAGACCGTGGATATCGCTTCCTTACTGAAAGCCGGCGATAATACGCTCGCCGCCATTGTCTGGAATGCCGGTCCTTATACGCCCGGAGCGCAGATGACCTTGAAAACCGGACTGATCGTACAAGGGAATACAGTCCTGGAAGCCATCGTGAATAGCGGGCCGGACTGGAAAGTCTATCGGAATCCCGCCTACGCGCCGTCTACGGAGAACCGCCAGGATGTCGGGTGTGCCGATATCGTAAAAGCCTCTTTATATCCGTGGGGATGGGAAACGGAGGAATATGACGACAGCTCATGGAAAAACGCCGTGCAGTTGGGACGCGGACAGCCTTACGGAGCCGGGACAGGCTATGACTGGGTACTGTGCCGGCGCGATATCCCTTTGATGGAAGATACGTTGCTCCGGATGAAAACGATCCGGCGTTCGGAAGGAATGACCGCATCGTCCGCTTTCTTGGAAGGGAATGCCCCGCTGGTCGTTCCGGCAAACCGGAAAGTAACTCTGCTGATCGACCAGTCTTATCTGACAAATGCATATCCCGAACTGAAAGTGTCGGGAGGGAAAGGCAGCGAGATCAGGATGCGTTACGGCGAAGCGCTCTACAAGAATGGACAGAAAGGCAACCGGAACGAGATAGAAGGGCGCGAAATAGGAGGCTTCAAGGATAAGTTCTATCCGGACGGCGGAAGCAACCGGCTGTTCCGTCCGCTATGGTTCCGGACGTACCGGTATCTGCAAGTGGAGATCGAGACGAAGGAAGAGCCGCTTACTTTGTCGGACCTCTACGGGATGTACACTGCCTATCCGTTTAAAGAGAACGGCAGTTTCAGCAGCAATCTCCCTGATTTGCAAAAAATATGGGAAGCAGGCTGGCGTACAGCCCGGCTGTGTGCCAATGAAACCTATTACGACTGTCCGTATTACGAACAGCTCCAATATGTGGGAGATACGCGTATCCAGGCATTGATTTCCCTCTATGTGGACGGTGACGACCGGCTGATGCGCAAGGCGATCAAGATGTTCGACTATTCCCGATCGTACGAAGGGATTACGACCAGCCGCTACCCGAGCCGGGTTCCGCAATATATCCCGCCTTTCTCCTTATATTGGATCAATATGGTGCACGATTACTGGATGTACAGGGATGATCCTGCATTTGTAAAAGCCTGTATGCCGGGTGTAAAGAGTGTCTTGGAGTGGTTTGCGGACAAGATCGATCCGGAGACCGGCATCTTAGGACCAATCCCTCACTGGAACTTTATCGACTGGCCGAAACAGTGGCCCTGGGACAACAACCAGCCTTTGGGCGGGACACATAAGGCGGCTATCCACGGAGGCTCTTCTATCCTCTCCCTTCAATTGGCCTATACATTGAAAGATGCCGTCGAGTTGTTGAGAGAGTTTGGAGAAACGGATCTGGCGACCCGCTATGAAGAAGTCTATCGTTCGTTATGCCGGAATACCTGGGATAAATGCTGGAACGAAGGGAAACAGTTGCTTGCGGATGATCTGGAAGGAACGAGCTACAGCCAACATGCCAATATCATGGGAATCCTCTCGGATGCCGTCCCGCGTGAGAAGCAGCAAGCGTTGTTCGATAAACTGAATACGGAACCTTCTCTGATACAGGCTACTTTCTACTATCGCTTTTACCTGTTCCGCGCCTTGAAAAAGGTCGGATTGGCCGATCGGTATACGGAGATGCTCAAACCCTGGCAGGATATGCTGGCAATGGGCTTGACCACCTTTGCCGAGAATCCCGAACCGACCCGCTCGGACTGCCATGCCTGGAGTGCAAGCCCTGTCTATGACTTCCTGGCAACGGTCTGCGGCGTGGAGCCGGCAGAACCGGGATTCCGTTCGGTTCGCATCGCCCCTCATTTAGGATCCTTAAACCAGATAGAAGGCAAGGTCCCCCACCCGGCAGGCCTTATCGAAGTCAGTCTGAAAAAGAACGGCAAAGGCCTTTCCGGGCATATCGTCTTACCGGCTTCGCTGGGCGGAACGTTTGTCTGGGGCGGAAAGCAGTTGAATCTTGTTGGCGGGAGGAATGAGGTAAAGGTCTGGTAATTGGATTCGATATTTGGCATATTTGAAACATAAATGATGATTTATGGGTGTGATGGAATGACATCGTTGTCGAAATGATTGTCGTTCTGTAGGGGCAGGTTCTAAACCTGCCCGATATCGACAAATATACATGTTGCAATCGGGCGGGTTTAGAACCCGCCCCTACAGCGACACCTTAAATATACCGATAAATCATCATTTAATGGGTTCACATCTTCCTCAAAACGAACCTTATTGTCATCCCTGGCTTATTGTTTTCCGAAATACCCGTTGGTCCAAATCGAAACAGTAGCGCATAAAATTTGGTTTTCTACCCCATCTATTTCAAATTACCCCTGCGGGTAATATTTTTTAAGAAACTCGAAATAATACAAATCACTGAATAATAAACAGATATAAATATTTGCCTTTTAGGGGATGTTCTTGTATGATTTAACATCTCAAAAAGACAGCTTCACTTCTTGGCAGAAGTGAATCATATAATAACAATTTGCCGGTGTGAAACATGGATGACATGGTAATACAAAATGATTGTCGTTCCGTAGGGGCAGGGCTCTGCTCTGCCCATTGTTATTTAAATGAATGACGTTGATTTCAAGTGAGCGGAGTAGAACCCCGCCCCTACGGTTTCCCTTTATTTACAAATTCCTCATCCATGTTATATGCCGGCAAATAATGATTCACATTTTCCTCGTTTTGAATGCGAGTCTTATATGTTTAAAAAGAATGCCTGTCCCTATCCCAAAGGGTCGGCACTTCTTCCGAAAAAGGTTAGCACCTTTTGGGAGACAGCCTATAACCTTTTTACCAATAGGATATAGGCTATAATTTTTACCCTTTAAGCCATATTTTACAGGACGGGAGCCAATAATTACCGGATACCTCCCATTATCAGAAAAAAACAAACGGGGTTCACCCTCCCGTAAAACGATAAATTTCAAGAGTTTGTAGTGAAGGCAAAAAAACAGAACTGCTCAGTCCTATTTTTCCCGGAAAAACGAACGGCATTCACAGTATTCACTGTAAAACAATGATTTAATAGGATTTATAGTGGTGTGAACCCAATATAAAAAAAACAACAGAGCAGGTTAAATCCGTGATTATCCAGGCTCCCCCCAATAAATTATTCCGGTTCTTGCCAGAAGTGAATCATTGTACAATGGAATATTTTGGCGCGATTGCCCTAACTTAACAACGAAAGGAATAACAATATTTCATACAATAAATACGTTACATATATAAGAAATACCTATTTTTGTTGCAATATAAACGAAAACTTGCTTGCAGGTTTTCATGAATGGTAAAAGGAATGGCGAATAAAGAAAAAATAGATTATCTGCTCTTGGATATCCGGGAGCTTGAAAGGTTGGTTGCCGGAATGCGGGATGCAGAAGTGTACCCGGTGTCTTTTTTCGGCCAGACTTTCGACCTCACCCATAAGATTCTGAAGGACCTCCATTCTTTGGAAGCTGCCCAGATCGAAATGCTACGCAAGCAGATGGAAGAGCATCAGGCTTTGATCCAGTCTATTCCTCCATCGGTTGCCACCCCGGTACAAACGGCACAGGAGCCTCCGGTTATAGCCTCCGCCCCAATCCAAGCCGAAGCGGAAACCGTAGTTGAAGAACCGGAAGTAAAACAGATCGCAACGGAGGAAGTCATAGAAGAGGTTCCCCATGAAGAAACACCCGTGGAAGAACCGGTAGCCGTTCAACCGGAACCCGTAATGCCTCCCGAACGTCCCGGATTATTCCTCAACGACCTGTTGGAAAAGAAAAATCTTTCGGATTTCCGCAAAGCATTCAGCCTGAACGACCGTTTCCGTTTCCGCCGCGAACTGTTCGGTGGCGACGAGGCCCGGATGAACAAAGCAATCAACGACCTGAACGATCTTCATTCGTATGAAGACTCGGTCACCTATTTGAATAACGAATTAAAATGGAATATAGAAGATGAAGCAGTAGCAGACTTTATCAAGCTGCTTGAAAAACGCTTCCTTTAGAAAATGGGAAATTGAGAATTGAAAATTAAAAATTAATTGTTCTTTTCCCGAATTTCCAGCTTTCAATTTCCAACTTTCAATTAAAACAATCGGTTATGGCAAAATTAACAGTAGTACCCACTCCCGTAGGAAATCTGGAAGATATGACTTTCAGGGCTATCCGCGTTCTGAAAGAGGCTGACCTCATTCTGGCGGAAGACACGCGTACTACAGGCATCCTGCTCAAACATTTCGAAATACAGAACAGGATGCAGTCGCACCATAAGTTCAACGAACATAAAACGGTGGAACAGGTAGCGGCCCGCATCAAGGCAGGCGAGAACATCGCATTGGTGTCGGATGCCGGTACGCCTGCGATATCCGATCCCGGTTTTATGCTGGTGCGTGAGTGTGTACGTCAAGGCGTAGAAGTGGAATGCCTGCCGGGAGCCACGGCTTTCGTCCCGGCATTAGTTGCTTCGGGGCTGCCCAACGAGAAATTCTGCTTCGAGGGCTTTCTTCCCCAGAAGAAGGGAAGGCAGACGCGCCTGAAAGAACTCTCGACGGAATATCGCACCATCATCTTCTACGAATCACCTTTCCGGTTAGTCAAAACGCTGACGCAGTTGGCTGAGTTTTTCGGGAATGACCGCCCTGTTTCCGTATCACGTGAAATATCGAAGATACACGAAGAAACCGTACGCGGCACGCTGGAAGAAGTGATCGCTCACTTCACCGTGAACGAACCGAAAGGTGAAATTGTTATAGTATTAGCAGGCTTAAAAGATAAAAAGGACAAAGAGACAGAGACAGGAACAGAAGTTTAACGTAACAACAAAAAGAACATGAAGAAAGTATTAATTGCAACAACGATTTGCACAGCCATGCTGGCCTCCTGCGGACAGAATTCAGCTGAATATAAGAAGCTGAAAGCAGAAAACGACTCTCTGAGAATCGAAAACACCAAAAGTAATGCCGAGATGGATGAAATCCTCGGTACGCTCAATGACGTAGAGGCAGATATCCAGTCTATCCGTGATGCCGAAAATTATCTCAACATACAACAGCAAAAAGGGGATCTGAACAAGAGCAACCGCGAACAGATCAAAGAGAACATGCAGCTGATCAGCGAAACGTTGAAAAAGAACAAACAGCAGATCAGCGAGTTGGAAGAAAAACTGAAAAAGAGCGGAATCCAATCTTCCGCTTTGCGAAAAACAATCAGCCGCCTCTCTTCCGAACTTGACCAGAAAGCGAATATGATCGTTGCTTTACAGGAAGATCTGGCAAAGAAAAACGTGCGCATCCAGGAATTGGACGAAATGGTCGCTTCTCTGAACGAAGATGTGGAAGACTTGTCTACTACGACTGCAGCCCAGTCCGAAAAGTTGCAGGAGCAGGACAAGAAACTTCATACCGCTTATTATTGCTTCGGTACGTCGAAGGAACTGAAAGACCAGAAGATCCTTTCAGGCGGCGGCTTGTTTGCCAAATCCAAAGTATTGCAAAGCGGCTTCAACAAAGATTATTTCATTTCCATCGACATCCGCGAAGTGAAGGAAATCCCGTTGTTCGCAGGCAAAGCAAAACTGAAATCCAATCACCCGGAAGGTTCTTATGAATTTATAAAGGACGAAGACGGCAATATGACGCTTAAGATCACAGACGAAAAAGCGTTCTGGAGCCTTGGCAAGTATTTGGTGATTGAAGTAGGATGATGAAATATAAAAGTCTTTTTATTGATTTGGACGATACCCTTTGGGACACGTACCATAATAATAAGGAATGCCTCGAAGAAGTATATACCGCTCACCACTTTGATCGGTATTATGCCTCCTTCGAGGCTTTCTTCGATATCTACTGGCCACACAATAACCTGCTATGGAAACAATACCGCAACAATGAAATAGACCGCCAGACTCTGATCATCGAACGCTTCCGCTATATGCTCCGCCCGCTGGGGATAGAAGATACGAAAGCGGTATTGGCGATCAACAACGACTTTCTGCAACGGACAACCCGCAAAACGCGCTTGGTGCCGGGCGCAATCGAGCTTTTGGAATACCTGCGTCCCTCCTACCGTATGTATATCCTGTCTAACGGCTTCCGGGAAGTCCAGTTCAAAAAGCTCAGCAACTCCGGGCTGGCTCCTTATTTCGAGAGGATGATTCTTTCCGAAGACGCCTGCATACAAAAGCCTCATAAAGGTATTTTCGACTTCGCCCTCAAAAACACCAACTCCCGCCGAAGCGAAAGCCTGATGATCGGCGACAGCTGGGAAGCCGACATCATCGGCGCTCACAATTCCAAAATCGACCAGCTATGGCTGAACCCGGAAGGACTGCCGGCAAAAGGGTTTACACCGACTTACACGGTTGGCTCTTTAATGGAAATCAAAAATATTTTGTAAATTATCCGTCACTTATCAAAGATAAACTATATATTTGCTCCTACTACTTACTTTTGAGTAGTAACTATAAGACAACCTGACTATGGGAACATTCAGCAAACAGCAGAAGTCCAGAGAAGAACAGAAAAGTAAAGAAAAGGTAAGAATCGAAAACTTGGGTAAGTTCGTTTATGATCTGGCTAAACTTATTTTCGCGGCAATTGTGCTGGGAGGAGTATTACCTCTCTATTCAGATATAAGCAATGTTGCAAATTGGGCAAAAGTAATTTCAGGTTTTTGCTTGACAACCTTATTAGGTTTATATGCAAATTACATTCTAAAACAATAAATATTATGAAATTAGACATGATGACAATGATTAATATAACCGGAATCATATTCGTTGCGATTCTGTATTGGTGGACTTCACGTACCCGTTCCGGCAGGAGATGGTTGAAAGGGGATGACGAAGATAAGAGATAAGCGATGTTATATATAATAAAAAAGGAGAACAGATGAAGAGATGATCTTTTACCGGTTCTCCTTTTTGTTTGTTCTTTCTCCCGATTATCAGAACTCCGACGTAAAGTGGAACTTTATATCCGGGAAATCCTGTTGTGCCATCATCAACACATAGCCGGAATCGGCCAGATAGACATCGCGGCCTTCTTTGTCGAGTGCCATATACTGGGCTTTGCGGCGTTTGAAGTTTTCGAGGGCGACGGCATTGTCGCTTTCTATCCAACAGGCTTTGTACAGGCTGATCGGCTCCCATTTACACTGCGCCCCATATTCGTGGAGCAGGCGGTACTGGATTACTTCGAACTGCAATTGCCCGACCGTACCGATAATCTTACGCCCGTTGAACTGGTTCGTGAAGAGCTGGGCGACACCTTCGTCCATCAACTGCTCGATACCCTTATTCAACTGCTTGGCCTTCATCGGATCGGCATTCTCGATATATTTGAACATTTCAGGAGAGAAGCTCGGTAATCCTTTGAAGTGAAGTTCTTCACCGGAAGTCAGCGTATCGCCGATCTTAAAGTTACCGGTATCGGGCAAACCGACGATATCGCCGGCGAAAGCCTCGTCCACCACTTCCTTCTTCTGCGCCATGAAAGCCGTCGGACTGCTGAAACGCATCATCTTTCCGAAACGGACATGCTTGTAGTTGGCATTACGTTCGAAACGTCCGGAACAAATCTTTACGAAAGCGATACAACTGCGATGGTTCGGGTCCATATTGGCATGGATCTTGAAGATAAAGCCGGAGAAAGCGTCCTCTTCCGGATCTACCACACGTTCCACTGCCGATACGGGACGGGGAGAAGGAGCAATATTGATAAAGCAATCCAGCAACTCTTTCACTCCGAAGTTATTCAAGGCAGAACCGAAGAACACGGGAGCGATATCTCCTTTCAGGTAGGTATCGACATCAAATTCAGGATAGACACCTTCTATCAGTTCGATATCGGAACGCAGCTTTTCGGCCTGTCCGGCATCGATATAGTTTTCAAGTTCCGGGCTGTTGATATCCTTAAATTCCACGTTCTCCGTCACATACTGCTTGCTCGGAGTATAGAGGTTCAATTTTTGTTCATATATATTATAGACGCCACGGAACCGTTGTCCCATGTCGATCGGCCAGCTCAGCGGGCGCACATTGATATGCAGTTCCTCTTCGATCTCGTCCAACAGATCGAACGGGTCCTTACCGTCGCGGTCCATCTTATTGACAAACACGATCACGGGGGTTTTACGCATACGGCAGACTTCCATCAGCTTACGGGTCTGGGCTTCCACACCTTTTGCGGTATCGATCACGATGATAACGCTATCCACTGCCGTCAGCGTACGGAACGTATCTTCGGCGAAGTCTTGGTGGCCGGGGGTATCGAGGATATTGATTTTATGACCGGAATAGTCGAAAGCCATCACGGAGGTTGCGACGGAGATTCCACGCTGCTTTTCAATTTCCATCCAGTCGGAGGTAGCTGTCTTCTTGATCTTGTTGGACTTTACGGCACCTGCCACATGGATGGCACCCCCAAAGAGCAACAGCTTTTCGGTAAGGGTCGTCTTACCGGCATCCGGGTGGCTGATAATAGCAAACGTTCTTCTTCTCTCAATCTCTTCTGAATACTGACTCATTGTTATGTATCTTATTTCGTTTTTGTTATTCTTACTTCATTTACTTACCTATTGAATTATTCTGATTTCCGCCGATTCCCTTCATGCAAGTCCGCAGGCTCGCTTCCCAATGGGGGATGCTTATTTTGTATGTTGCTTTGATCTTAGCCTTGTTCAGGACGCTGAAATGCGGACGGGCTGCCTTCGCGGGATAATCTTTGGATTCGATCGGGAGAACGTGGCAGGGCGCATTACCCAGCTCCATAATCTTCACGGCAAAATCATACCAGCTGCAAACCCCTTCATTAGAAAAATGATAGATACCCGGAGCGAAAGCACCTTCCTCAGCCTGCACCAACACCGCCAAAATAGCGGCCGCCAAGTCACCGGCATACGTCGGCGAACCGACCTGGTCGAACACGACAGGCAATTGCTCCCGTTCATATCCCAGACGCAACATCGTCTTGACAAAATTATTACCGAACTCGGAGTACAGCCATGCCGTACGAATGATTACCGCATCCGGACAAACTTCCTGCAATGCCTGTTCGCCGGCAAGTTTCGTACGCCCGTAGACAGAAGCCGGACAAGTCCGGTCCGTTTCCACATAGGGCAAATGATTCGTACCGTCAAACACATAGTCGGTAGAAACATGGATCACCCTTGCCCCTGCCGCACGTGCCGCTTCACCTAAGTTCCGTACGGCATCCCGGTTGATACTGAGGCAAAGCGCTTCGTTATCCTCCGCCTTATCCACAGCCGTATAGGCGGCACAATTGATGATATAACCGGCTTGCATCTCCTTGACAAAAGCATCCACAGCCTGAGCATCACAGATGTCGAGCGTATCTACATCCGTAAACACAAACGCATATTGCGGATATCCGGCAGCCAACTGACGGATCGAATTGCCTAATTGCCCGTTAGCCCCTGTTACTAAAATCGTTTTCATCTTGTCTTATTCTTCTAATTTCAGCTCTCCATTCATATCTTCACGATACTTCTCGGCCAGAAGCGCCAGGAACGAACTGATCTGTTTGATCCCCTCCATCGTTTCGGGGCTGATTTCTTTTCCCTGCATCTTCAGCATCAAAAAACCATAAATGGCATTGAAGCATGTCTCCAACTCAGGCAAGTCTTCACCGCCCGATTTGGCACGGAGCTGAACGATAAAAGGGAGTGTTTTATAATAAGCCGCCCCATACACCATTTCCTTCGGCGATTTCAGAAGGCGGAGGTGCAGGTCGGTCAGGGCAATGATCACATTCTTGTTCAACTGGATATGTCCCTTTTCCATCACCCCTTCGGAACGCATCATCTCGATCAGCTCCTCATACCATTTGGCAATCTCTTCCTTCACATCGTCCGGCTGGTCGTAACGGTCCACGACCGTGCGACGGATCGAATCCATATCGAAATTGTTGGCACGTATCAGGTCTTCCACCTGCCACATGTACAACAGATATTCGGCAATATTTTCTTTTCTTTTTTGTCTCGCTATAATCATGGGAGCAAAGATACACTATATTCGGATAATGCCTGATAAAAATCCGCATCTTTTACACCTAACTGGCGGCAGGCCAGGCGGGCAGCATTCAGATTGATCAGGAAAAAGCGGTCCGGAATATAAACGGGGAAATCCCCGTAGCGAGTCTGCAAGTAAGTCTTCCCCTCTTTCTCGACCACGACATGCTGATCATAAGGCATGGCCGTTATGTCCTCGCGTACCCCCTGGGCAAGCTGCTTGACAACAGGATCACCGTCGAAATAGATCAGCTTTCCCCCGCGTTCGATGGAAGAGGCAAACGTACGGAAAGTCGTATGATAGGCCTCCGGTGTGGCATGGTCGGTCGCGGAAGTCCACATCAAATTGGTCAGGATAGCGATATGCGGACGATAAAACTCGAGTTGGAAACGTTTCTCTAAAGCGGACGTGACATGCTCGTCGCCCTCGATAATCGCGATCCGGGCTTCGTAGCTCAGATGCACACGGTCGGGCAACAAGGGCACTTCGCTGGTCAACGCATAGTCGAACGCAAGTTTCTGCCGCCTCAAGGCGCAGACAATCATCGAGATGATCGTCTTCTTTCCCCGGCTGCCGGCAACAACTACCCGCGTCTTCTCTTTCGTCCGCTGAAATATAAATTCAGGTATCGAAAGCACTAATAATCCCAGTTCCTTTGCGCGTATCAATTCGGGGTTGTCCTGCCGGACTGCTGCCCCTAATACCACAAAATGTATATCTTTAGTTAATCTCTCCGGAAACCATCCGTCTCCATGGCAAGTACAACCTTCTTTTTCCAGTCTGGCAAGGGTCGTATCAGTCAGTCCAACACCGGATACGCTTACTTCATATCCTTTTTGGTGAATAGCCAGGGCTAAGTCAAACAACAGAGGCTCGGTTACGGAGATTAAATGAACTTTTCGCATCACTCAGATTTTGCCTGCAAATGTACACAATTTCATTCACCCTTAGCATGGGTTCGAAAGAAAAAACTTCCCTATCTTTGTTGGAAAAAGTATAATTTATGGATATTCAACTTATAGACACAGGCTTTTTCCATGCAGACGGAGGCGCCATGTTCGGAGCGGTTCCTAAAACCGCCTGGAGCCGCCGTTATCCAAGCGATGAGCATAACGGATGCATTCTGGCGATGCGCAGTGTATTGGTTCGCGACGGGAACGGGAAAACCGTACTCGTTGACAACGGGGCGGGCAACAAACACCTAAAGCAACTCGGCTATTACAACTTCTTCGACTTAGTCGATCTGAGGGAAGAGCTTCAAAGGCGGGGCGTTGCCTGTGAGGAGGTTACGGATGTCGTTCTCACACACCTCCACTTCGATCATTGCGGATATACGACACAAAAAGAAGAGCAACCGGATGGAAAGCCTCTCTTTAAAATGGCCTTTCCGAACGCCACCCACTGGGTAAGCCGTGCGCAATGGGAGAACTTCCTGCATCCGAACGCGCTCGAAACAGACTCCTATTTCATCGAGAACATGCAGGCCGTAGCCGACAACGGTAAACTCCGCCTCATCGAAGCCGACACGATCCTTTGCCCCGGCATCGACCTGCGCCTGTTCGACGGCCATACGCCGGGACAAATCGCTCCTTACATCACGACTCCTGAGCGCACCTATGTCTTCGCGGGCGATGTCATCCCGCTGGCGGCAAGCGTTTCACCCGGATGGATCTCGGCATACGACACCTATCCTGTCGTTTCCTACAACGAGAAAATGCGGATGCTGGAAGAGGCGTTCATTGAAAAACAGGCGATCATCTACTGTCACGATGCCTATACCCAGTGCAGCACCGTGAAAAAGGTAAACGACTTTTTCAAATCCGATCAAAAAGTTTCACTTATTTCCCCTGCATGAAACAAAAGTTTCCCGCAGGAGAAAATAAAGTTTCACCGGCAGGAAACAAAAGTTTCCCTTGCAT